>Ga0228674_1000202_pt1 | contig 45771 bp, 46 predicted proteins | sample 1D_rmetaG_FD_189054 | JGI IMG/M metagenome (GOLD analysis project Ga0228674, IMG submission 189054) | Seawater microbial communities from Monterey Bay, California, United States - 1D_r | ecosystem: Environmental > Aquatic > Marine > Coastal | place: USA: California | collected 2016-09-26
GCTTAAACTCTTGGGAATATTAATAAATGATAATGCAGTAAATATTACAACCATAGTCAATAAAAACTTACTGAAGCCATCGGTTGGCGCTAAATTGATATCATCAATAACGTGATCTTGGATTCGTTCGTTAAATGAGAAAGAGGAAAAGTCAAACTTTAAAAACAAAAGCATCAACACCCAGCCCAAAGTAAAGCATAACCACGGGGATGCGACATATATCTTTTCTATCACATCAGGGACAATATTGTGCTGATCAACTCCCCTTACAAAAATGATTGAATGTATGCCTAAAACAAATGCACCACACCAAAACAAACCAAATGACAATAATTTCAAATTAATAGACTCCCTGTCCTTTATAACGTAGTTATTAGACCGTTTCTGGCCCAATTGTCATCGCCCGAATATGCTGAATCTCATTACGTAATTTCGCCGCTTCCTCAAACTCTAAATTCTGAGCATGGCGATACATTTCTTGTTCCATTTGATTAAGTCGCTTGGCTAATTGTTTCGGCATCAAAGCTGCATATTTCGCTTGTTCTTCAGCGACTTTTGCAATGTATTGATGCTGTTCTCTATCTTCAACTTGCTTATCGTCAATACTATTGCGAATCGATTTTTTCACCCCTTTTGGTGTAATGCCATGTTCAATATTATGGTCTTGTTGTTTTGTTCTACGGCGTTCTGTTTCATCTATCGCACGTTGCATTGAACCGGTAATTTCATCTGCATACAGAATCGCTTTACCATTTAGGTTGCGCGCTGCACGGCCAATGGTTTGAATCAAAGATCGTTCTGAACGCAAGAAGCCCTCTTTATCTGCATCTAATATTGCAACCAAAGAAACTTCTGGGATATCAAGACCTTCCCGCAATAAGTTAATCCCAACTAGAACATCAAAAACACCTAATCTTAAGTCTCTCAGTATCTCAACGCGTTCGACGGTATCAATATCAGAATGTAAATAACGCACCTTCACGCCATGCTCATTCAGGTATTCTGTTAAGTCTTCAGCCATGCGTTTGGTCAACGTTGTGACCAACACACGTTCGCCTATTTCAGCCCGTTTATTCACCTCCGATAATAAGTCATCCACTTGTGTTGCCACTGGACGAATTTCAATTTCTGGATCGACCAAACCGGTTGGACGAACCACTTGCTCCACTACCGAGCTCGCATGCTCTTTTTCATAATCCGCGGGGGTTGCTGATACAAAAATAGTTTGTGGTGCTAGCTTCTCCCACTCTTCAAACATCAAAGGTCGATTATCCAAAGCAGAAGGCAAGCGGAAACCATAATTCACCAAGGTTTCTTTACGCGATCTATCCCCTTTATACATCGCGCCTATTTGCGGCACCATAACATGACTCTCATCCAGAACCAACAAAGCATCATCTGGCAGATAATCAAATAAGGTCGGCGGGCATTCCCCTGCTTTTCTCCCTGATAGGTAACGAGAGTAATTTTCAATCCCGTTGCAATAGCCCAGCTCCATAATCATTTCAATATCGAACCGCGTTCGTTGTTCTAGCCTCTGTGCTTCAACCAACTTATTCTGCTCGGTCAGTTCTGCCAGACGCAGTCGTAATTCTTCCTTAATGCCTTCTACCGCTGCCAACAATTGCTCACGTGGCGTCACATAATGCGTTTTAGGATAAATCGTTGTGCGACTCACACGTTGGAACACTTCACCTGTTAATGGATCGAAGAAACTGATTTGTTCCACTTCATCATCGAATAGCTCCACACGAATCGCATCACGCTCAGATTCTGCCGGGAAAATATCAATGACCTCACCACGAACACGATAAGTACCACGATGTAATTCCACATCATTACGTGAATATTGCAGTTCCGTTAGGCGACGCAGAATATCCCGTTGATTGATGGTTTCTCCCACACTGATATGTAAGACCATCTCAAGGTAAGAATCTTTATCACCCAAACCATAAATGCATGACACACTGGAAACAATGATGGAATCTCGTCGTTCTAACATCGCCTTAGTTGCAGATAACCGCATTTGCTCTATCTGCTCATTCACCGAGGCATCTTTATCTATAAAAGTATCTGATGACGGTACATAGGCTTCTGGCTGATAATAATCATAGTAAGACACGAAATATTCCACCGCATTATTCGGAAAGAATTCCTTCATCTCACTATAAAGTTGAGCCGCCAGTGTTTTATTTGGCGCAAGTACCATGACTGGTCTCTGGATCTGCTGAGCAACATTAGCAATCGTAAATGTTTTACCCGAGCCAGTCACACCCAGCAGCGTCTGCCACATCTCCCCATTTTCAATGCCATCCACAAGTGCATCGATCGCCGCAGGTTGGTCGCCCGCTGGTTCGAACTCGCTTTGTAATTCAAATTGTTTAGCCATACATCTTCTGCATTATTCGTCTTTGACGTATATTACATGACATAAATTTAATTTGTTTTGTAAGAAGGAAAGATTTTGGATATCAAGCTGTCACAACGCGTTCAAAGCATTAAACCCTCTCCAACATTAGCCATCACGGCACGCGCTGCCGCCCTCAGAGCCGAAGGTAAAGACGTTATCGGACTTGGTGCAGGCGAACCCGACTTTGATACCCCAGAACAGATTAAACAAGCTGCCATTACCGCCATTAATATTGGTGAAACAAAGTACACAGCTGTTGATGGCACGGTCGCTTTAAAACAAGCCGTTATTGATAAACTAGCGCGTGATAATAATCTTAATTATCAGCTCAACGAAATCCTCGTTTCTGTCGGTGGCAAACAAAGTTTCTTTAATCTTAGCCAAGCCTTATTAGATCAAGGTGACGAAGTGATTATTCCTGCCCCGTACTGGGTCTCATACCCCGATATGGTGTTATTAGCTGAAGGTGTACCGGTCATCATTGAAGCAGGACAAGACCAACACTTTAAAATCACTCCGGAACAACTTGAAGCAGCCATTACACCAAAAACACGTTTATTCGTAATTAATAGCCCGTCAAATCCATCAGGCAAAGCATACAGTGAACCTGAACTGAAAGCCCTTGGTGAAGTATTGCGTCAACACCCGCATGTACTCATCGCCACTGACGATATGTATGAACATATCCTTTGGGCTGATATCGGCTTCCATAACATCGTTACTGCCTGCCCTGATCTACACGACCGTGCTATCGTCCTAAATGGCGTCTCTAAAGCGTACTCTATGACAGGTTGGCGTATTGGTTACGCCGCAGGTCCAGCACCTTTAATCGGTGCAATGAAAAAGATTCAATCTCAAAGCACATCCAATCCGGCTTCCATCTCACAAGCGGCAGCTGTTGAAGCGCTCAACGGTGATCAACAATGTGTACAAGATATGCTTGTCGAATTTAAAAAACGCCACGATATGGTGGTTGAAAAACTCAATGCCATTCCTGGTGTGGATTCTTTACACAGTGATGGTACATTCTATGTATTTCCTGATATAAGCGACGCTATTGCCAATATGGATGGTGTCAATGACGACCTAGAGTTTGCAGAGGCTTTGCTAGTTGATAAAGGTGTCGCTGTGGTGCCCGGTACCGCTTTTGGGCTCAAAAATCATATGCGTTTATCCATCGCCACTAGCGAAGAAAATCTCAATAATGCATTAGAACGTATCGCTCAGTTTATAAATGGCTAAATAAAGTGAGATGAGGCTTGACCCAGCAAGGCCAAGCCTCTATCATACCCCTCTTTCTATTCCCCGATAGCTCAGTTGGTAGAGCAAATGACTGTTAATCATTGGGTCGCTGGTTCGAGTCCAGCTCGGGGAGCCAAAGAATTCAAAAAAACCCTAAAAGCATCATGCTTCTAGGGCTTTTTTATTGTCTTTCTCAATAACTCATTTCACGCTCACTAAGAATCAGCCTGTTTTATCACTGGCGTTAGCGTTCTTTATTCGCTTATAGACCTCATCCCTGTGTACGGTCACCTCTTTAGGCGCTTCAATGCCAATCCTAATCTGATTACCACTCACACCTAAAACATGTACTTTGACATCCTGGTCAATAATCAGGCTCTCACCCACCCTTCTAGACAATATCAACATATCTTTGCCCTCATGACTAAGAACATCACTCAAAACTATTAGTCCGTTTTAACATTGTTTTGTTCCATAGTCACAATACCAGATTCGGCCAAGCGGTTTTTTGCTTCCAACACCTTTAAATCATGCAGCGTCTGTTTATTAAATTGATATCGCGGAATATCAGGAAAGATATCTACCACTTCCTTATCAATGAGTGCAGCCAATGCTCGAGCAACAAATTGGCTCTCCGAGCGACGCGCACTGATATTCATTAAATGCTGTGGTGTACAGCCAATTGCTTCTGCGGCGACACGCCAAGAATAACCACAATCCTTTAATGCCTGATGTATTGCTCCATAATTCATGGTTATAATCTCTTATTACATATTTTATAACTATTAATAGTATTCATTTGATTACATATTATATTTCGAAACCTGTAATCGTATAAAACACTGCTAAGGCGACAAATGAATTTTTCCTTATCTATTGCTGCAAGATTAAAAGAAGAAAGAAGCAGGCTAAAATTAAGTCAAGAAAAACTGGCTTCTATTGCCGGCATCACGCGCCAAACTCAATCCAAATATGAAAAAGGTGCTAGACAGCCTGACTCCCTCTACCTCCATGCTATTGCCCAATCTCAATTCGACGTCAACTACATCCTGACAGGTCAACGTATCAATCCAAATCTCATTCAAACTACCCAGCAAATCACTATCGCTGACAGTACTGCGGAATATACTAAAGAACAGCACCATGAATATGATAATCCCAAAACAACAATGGAAGCAAATGATTACATAAAAATACCTTCAATACCAGCTCAACAAAGCGCACAATTTCCACTTGAACCGCTTTTATTTGAAATAAACTGGCTAAACCAACATTTCAATTGCACACACAAGTCAATATTCTCTGTCATTGTAGAAGAGGATGGCATGGAACCTAATATCCGTACGGGTGATATTGTATTGATCAATAACGACCACAAGTTAGAGCAACTAGATGGCTTGTTTGTTATCAAAATGAATGACCATCAAATAATCAGACGCTTACAACATTTACCCGACAATCAAGTTAAGATCAGTTGTGATAACACAAATTATGACCCGTTTATTATCTCTGCCGATAAGCTACAAGAAAATAAACAAGTCATTGGCAAGGTCATCTGGCACGGGCATACGCTGTAGCAAGTACACAATCTTGTAAATAGCTGAAATGTGTCACCGTTTTAAAGACACAATGCTTCTCATCACCAAACAGATTAGCTACTATCATTAAAGACGCTGTGTCTATCCACCTTGAGAACCATTGATGAGCCAACTGAACTTAACAGAACAAGTAAATGCCGTTACAGAAGCACTTACGCAAGACATCAAAAATAATAAACTTGACTTGCCATCACCTCCTGAATTGTTAATGGAGTTAAGACGGTTAGGCGCAGATCCTGATTCAACGACGAATGATATTGCTGATCTGGTTAAACACGATGTGAATATTTCAGGCAGACTCATCAAAATAGCTAACTGCGCACTTTTCGCTTCAAGAAATAAAGTCAGCACAGTACAAGCTGCCATGACACGCTTAGGCCTTAAAAAAGTACAATCCTTAGTGACAGGCCTTGTTATCGGTCAACAGATCATGCGTAATAAAACAAAAGGCTTAGAAGCCTTTTGCCAACAAGTGTGGCAGACCAGTAATGACGTTGCAGCCCTGAGTTATATCATCGCACAAAAGAAAACCAAATTAGATCCTGAACAGGCCCTATTGGCTGGCATTGTGCATAATATTGGTGCGTTACCTTTAGTACTCAAACTCAACACGATTCAAGTACTCAAAGATGATCCCAAAATCATGACTATGGTTGCTGATGTTTTCATTCCTAAGCTTTATCCAAAAGCAGGTCAACTGATCATGCAAAGTTGGCACTTTTCTCCTGAAATTATCGTTGTCGCAAGAGAGCATCTGAATATACAAAGAACAGGAACACAGCAATTAGAACTGGCAGATATAGCGCTACTTGCACATCATCTCAACCAAATGACTGACATTAAGGAAGATATTATTCCTGAAGCACTCATCTCGTCTCCAGCATTTAAAAAGTGTTGGGCAGATTGGCCAACTGCTGTATCTGAATTATTAACATGGGGTGAAGAAATCAAACAAATGAAATCCGATATGGCTGGTTAATATCACAACAATCCGTATCAAGAAAAAGAGTCCTAATCAGCTTAATTTTTTCTTGCTATAAAACAGTTCACCCCGTATAATTTCGCCTTTCTTAGCCGGTGTAGCTCAGTTGGTAGAGCATCTGATTTGTAATCAGAGGGTCGTAAGTTCAAGTCTTATCTCCGGCTCCAGATATTAAAAAGCCCTAACAGAAACGTTAGGGCTTTTTTTATCCTATCAAGAAAAAACAGAGTCAATTCAATACCACGTCTTCATCCGTGTAATACAGTCTTGATTCAATTTCACGGCTTGTTCTTCTGTCGCCGATTCCGTGTAACAACGTAATTCTGGCGCATTACCTGATGGCCTTAAATGCACGATATCACCACTCTCAAATGTCATTCTGACACCATCAATAATATTAATTTCAACCGGTTTCCCTAAATCAGGGAACCGCTGTGCAATCGCAGCAAGGTTTATATCCCGATCATCTGTCTTCATCTCAGCCAAAATAGCTTGACTAACATCAGTCGGAAACTGCTTTAAACGATCACTTGCGGTATAACGCGCTGGCAATGTTTTTAATAACGCTGAAATAGTCAATGATTGACTGTCAGCGAATAATAAAATAGCTAATGGCACAATAGCCGCGTCTCGTGTTGGTAATGGCGTCATAACTTTCCCAGCACATTTCAATACTGACGCTTGTAAGAACCCCCCATTCGCCTCATAACCCGCCACAGTTTTACCTGTCGACAATAACGCAGTCATAGCTTCAATGACGTACGGTGAACCAATACGTGTTCGCTGAACAGAATCAAAATAACCACTCTGTTCAACTGCTGAATTACTACTGATGGGTGTGACAACATGATCAGCATTTAAATAACTCGCACATAAAATTCCTGCCACATCACCACGCAGCCAGTTACCCCTTTCATCACTGATTAAAGGTCTATCGCCATCACCATCAGTTGAAATAATACAATCGAAGTCAAATTCCACCGCCCAATCTTTAGCTAGCTGAATATCTTCTGGACGAATCGCCTCAGTATCAACAGAAACAAACTGATCTGAACGCCCCAAAGAGGTCACCGAAGCACCCAATCTTTCTAATATCAGCTTCAAACAATCGCGGGACACGGAGGAATGCTCATACAAACCAATTGTCTTGCCCGATAAACAAGCAGGTGGAAAAAAGTTAACAAAGCGGTCAACATAAAGATCATGTGCATCATTTGATACATTAGGTACTTCAACTAACCCAGTTAAAGTACCGGTATCATCAAATTTATCTTCAGGTAATGATACCGACTGTCGACGAATTGCTAGTTCATCAACCTTTAAAATTTCGCCTATTGGCAAATTAAATTTTATTCCATTCCGATCATCTGGAATATGACTCCCAGTCACCATCATCGAAGGTATATTATGAGTAAAACCGTATAAAGCAACAGCCGGTGAGGGAATATGACCGCAATTTACAGGTGTATAACCATGATCACCTATCGCAGTCATTACAGCTGCCGTAACCCTTGGACTACTAAACCTTAAATCACCCGCGACAGCCACTCGACCACCAGCAGATAATTGATTCGATTCTTTTAAATATTGCAGAAAGGCACTGACATATAACCAACAAACTTGATCAGTCATATCAACAACCAAACCACGGACACCACTGGTACCGAACTGGACACCACTGGATGCCATCAAATCATCAATCAGAACCTGCTTCATCAACTTTATACTTTTACTGTTTAATGGATGCCATCACTAGATTCAAGCTATTACGCCAATCTGGTAACTGAATTCCAAAAGTGTTTTTCAACTTATCGGTATCTAAACAAGAAAACAGAGGCCGTTGCGCTGGTGTTGGATAATTTTCTGTCATCGTTTTATTCAATTCAGCAACCGGCTCTCCTCGTGCCGACATTGATTTGAAAATAGCCTCAGCAAAATCGTACCAACTACCTTGCCCAGAGGCCGCTAGGTGATAAATACCTGAATGTCGTTGCCAATATTCATCTATACTGGCATGACTGCCTTTATATTGACTTACAATCTGAGCCGTTGCATCTGCAATATGACGGCTCCATGTCGGTGTCCCAATTTGATCGGCAACAACCGATAAGCTGTCTTTTTCACGTGCTAATCGCATCATCGGTAACAAAAAGTTATGTCCACGTGTGCCATAAACCCAGCTTGTTCGTAAAATAAGATAATAACAACCTGATTGCTGTATTGCCTGCTCTCCTAACAATTTACTCTCACCATAATAATTCATAGGTGCTAAGTCATCAGTTTCTAGCCAAGGCCGTTCACTACTGCCATCAAATACATAGTCTGTAGAATAATGAATCAATACACTCTTATGTTTTTTTGCTTCTTCCGCCAGCACGCGAACTGCTTCAGCATTAATTTGTAATGCCAGTGCCCGTTCTGTTTCGGCTTTATCTACCGCTGTATAAGCAGCGGCATTGACAATAAAATCAGGAGCGACTTCGGCCACTCTCGCTCTGATTGCCTCATTATTTGTCATATCCAGCTGATGCCGGTCAGTAGCGATAACATTACCCAAGCAAGCAAGGCTACGCTGTAACTCATAGCCCACCTGACCATTACTACCAATAAGTAGAATATTCATTAATCGTAGTACACAGCTTCACGAAATGACACACCAGCCTGATCTTTTTCAGATAAGCTCGGTTCACCTTCAAAAGGCCATTCAATTCCGATATCAGGGTCATCCCAACGAATACATTGCTCATATTCAGGTGCATAATAATCTGTTGTTTTATATAAAAAATCTGCTGACTCACTCAGCACAACAAAACCATGAGCAAACCCAGGGGGAACATAATATTGATGATGGTTTTGACCTGATAAAACAGAACCTGACCATTGACCAAAAGTTGCCGAACTTTGGCGTAAATCTACTGCGACATCAAAGACTACACCAGAGATAACTCGCACTAATTTACCCTGTGCCTGCTCCGTTTGATAATGTAAACCACGCAAGACATTTTTAGTGGAACGTGAATGATTATCCTGTACAAATTCAACATCTAACCCACATAATATTTTTAATGTATTTCGGTTATAACTTTCCATAAAAAAGCCACGTTCATCACCAAATACTTTAGGCCTAAACAATTTGACATCAGGTATTGTTGTTTCCAAGACTTCCATTAAAAAATAGTCTCAGTCAGAATATTCATCAGATAATGCCCATAGCCACTCTTAATCAATGGTTGTGCTAACTTTTCTAATTGCTCTGCATCAATATAACCGTTACGGTAAGCAATTTCTTCAGGACACATAATTTTCAAACCTTGACGTTTCTCAATGGTCTGAATAAACAACGAAGCATCTAATAATGAATCATGCGTACCGGTATCTAACCAAGCCATACCTCTGCCCATCACTTCGACATCGAGTTGTCCCCATTCTAAATAATGCTGATTAACATCAGTAATTTCTAACTCACCCCGTGCTGACGGTGCAATGTTTTCTGCTATATCAACAACCTGATTATCATAAAAATATAGACCTGTCACTGCATAACGTGACTTGGGTTTAGCAGGTTTCTCTTCTATACTCAGCGCCTTACCCATCTTGTCAAAATCTACAACACCATATCGCTCAGGATCACCTACAGGATATGCGAAAACTGAGGCTCCAGACTGACGTTGATCGGCTTGGATCATCATTTCTGCCAATTCATGGCCATAGTAAACGTTATCGCCTAATACCAATGAAGAAGGTGAATTTCCTATAAAATCTTTTGCCAATGGAAAAGCCTGAGCAATCCCCTCAGGGTTTTCTTGCACAATATAAGAAATATTCAACCCCCATTCCTCACCTGAGCCCAATAGCTGCTCAAGCCTCGGGGTATCTTGTGGCGTCGAAATAATACAAATATCACGCATACCTGCTAGCATCAATGTCGACAAAGGATAATAAATCATCGGTTTGTCATAAACGGGCAACAACTGCTTACAAATAGCCCTAGTCACAGGGTAAAGACGCGTGCCACTTCCACCCGCTAGAATAATGCCTTTCCGAGATGTCATGCTTGTGATTCCTTTAGACCCAAACGTTCCTGCTGATAACTACCATCCAACACACGTTGACACCATGTTGTATTGTTCAAATACCACTGCACTGTTTTTTTCAGACCCGTTTCAAACGTCTCTACTGGATGCCAACCCAATTCTCGCTCTATCTTCGTTGCATCAATCGCATAACGCTGATCATGTCCAGGCCTATCAGTGACAAACTCAATTAAATTTTTATGTGGTACATGAGATGACTCTGGTAAGAACTCATCTAAGATAGTACACAGCTGATGAACGACATCTAGATTAGTATGTTCATTAAACCCACCAATGTTATAACATTCACCGATACCACCAGTTTCTAATACCACCCCTAAAGCACGTGCATGATCATCGACATAAAGCCAGTCACGAATATTATCCCCTTTACCATAGATAGGTAGCGCTTTTCCTACCTGAGCATTGCTAATCATCAAAGGCAAGAGCTTTTCTGGAAATTGATAAGGCCCATAATTATTTGAACAATTCGTCATCAGCGTCGGTAGGCCATAAATGCACCTTCAAGTCTAAGACCTAAATCTGTTCCACCCAGGATAGCCACATTTCGTGTATTAAACCCTCTCGTTCGAACAACCCTTAAGAGCATCCTGACGACGACATGCCAAGATATTAATTCAATTGGAGTAACAACAATCCAAACCGCTAAAAATGGATCTGAATAAAATGCAGAATGAACAAAAACAACATCAATTAAAATCAACGTCGCGACAGCAGCTAACCAAGACGTCAACACGCTGACAATTTCTTCTCTCACCTGTGTCCCACGCCAAGAACGGTAAGCATCTTGAGATTCAGCAAAAAAGTTAAATAACAAGATGGCAAATAAAATGCCCCATATATGCAGCGATTCCCACCGAACATGAAACAGATCAATCAATGCTAAAAACGTCAATAAAATAATAGCACTATCAATGAGTCGCGATAGTGCATTAATCGTCGAATCATAGCGCCTAATTTTGCCTTGACCTTGCCCCATTCTTAACCTTTCTTTTTATTATTATTTGACACGGTTATATTCATCATCAAATCGTATGATATCGTCTTCGCCCAAATAGTCGCCAGATTGAACTTCAATAATTTCAAGTGGTACACGGCCCGGATTATGTAAACGGTGTTTACTTCCTAATGGAATAAAAATAGATTCATTTTCACTCACCAATGACACAGTCTCATCGCAAGTAACTTCTGCCGTCCCGGCAACTACTACCCAGTGTTCTGCTCGATGATGATGCATCTGCAATGACAGTGACTGCCCTGGATTGACACAAAGGCGCTTTACTTGAAAACGTTTGCCAATATCAATACCATCATAATACCCCCAAGGGCGATAACATTTTCGGTGAGTCGTTGCTTCACTACGCTCTGTATCTGCAAGTGCATCAACAACCGTCTTAATCTCTTCCGCTCTTGATTTATCTGCAACCATCACAGCATCAGGGGTTTCGACTACAACTACATTGTCTAGGCCCAACACAGTTACTAACCGATGCTCACTATGAATATAAGCATCCTGAACATCATGAACCAAAACATCACCGATCAATACATTTTGCTGCTGATCCTGACTCTGGTTTTCCCATAGTGATGACCACGAGCCAACATCGCTCCAGCCCGCATCAAGAGGAATAACAACCGCTTTATCGGTCTTTTCCATCACTGCATAGTCTAAAGAATCAGAAGGGCAGCCCTCAAAATCGACTTGCTCAATCCTAATAAAATCTAAATCTGCCCGCGAAGCTGTTAAAGCAGTACGGCAACAGCTTATTATCTTAGGAGAAAAACGTTCCAATTCTGCAATAATAGTCGACGCTTTGAACATGAACATACCACTATTCCAATAATAATGGCCTGAATCTAAATAACCCTGAGCTGTTACCGCATCTGGCTTTTCGACAAAGGCATCCACCGCACTCACTTCACCACGCACTTTAGCTTGAATATAACCATAACCTGTATGAGCCATAGTAGGCACGATACCGAAAGTAACCAATTTACCGGTTTCTGCCTGTTTTTGAGCTTGCTTGATTGCAGTATGAAATACATCGACATCTTGAATCAGATGATCAGCTGCTAACACCAATATTAATGGATCATCACCTCTGCCTAGCGCCTGCAAGGCAGCTAACGCTATAGCAGGTGCTGTATTTCTAGCACAAGGCTCCAATAAAATATCTGATTCAGGAATAGTAATTTCTTGTAATTGCTCTGCCACCATAAAACGATGGTTTTCATTACAAACAACAATAGGAGCTTCTATATCTGAAAGATCAAATAATCGAGTCAACGTATTTTGAAATAATGATCTATCTCCAAATAAGCGTAAAAACTGCTTAGGCTTGTTTTTTCGTGACAAGGGCCACAATCTCGTACCACTACCGCCAGACATTATTACCGGAATCATGAACCAACCTTCATTTATTGTTTGTTTTACTTTTACAGCCTTTTAAAGTGTCGCTATTATAGCCACTAACGTTGACTAGGTAATACCGGTATTGATCACAATTCTTCAAAATAAGGAACAAGTTCACAATGGCAAAAGCCCCGACTATTCGTAAATGTTTATTTCCAGCTGCTGGTTACGGTACAAGATTCTTGCCAGCTACTAAAGCCATGCCCAAAGAAATGCTTCCGATTGTAAATAAACCCCTTATTCAATATGGAGTTGAAGAAGCAATGGAAGCAGGCATGACACAGATAGGTTTTATTACCGGTCGAGGTAAACGTGCCATAGCTGACCATTTTGACACCAGTTTTGAACTCGAACACCAAATTTTTGGCACATCAAAAGAAAGTCACCTCGATGACATTCGACAAGTCATGGATAGTTGCGATTTTGTTTTTATGCGTCAAAGAGAAATGCTGGGGCTTGGTCACGCTATTTTAACAGGTGAGCCCATGATTGGTGCTGAACCCTTCGCTGTTATATTAGCCGACGATCTCTGCGCTGCACCAACAGAAAACGATGAAAAACGCGCACTGGCACAACTAGCTGAACTCTATGAACGTTATCAATGCAGCATTATTGCAATCGAAGAAGTACCCAAAGAAGATACGGCTAGCTACGGTATTATCTCTGGAGATGAAATTGCCCCAGGCATCTATCAAGTTAATGACATGGTTGAAAAACCAAAACCTGAAGATGCACCAACCAATATGGCGATCATTGGCCGGTATATTTTAACACCTGAAATTTTTGGCTATCTCAAACAAACCGCCCCAGGTGCCAACGGCGAAGTTCAAATTACTGATGCGTTAAAACAATTAGCACAAAACAGACAAGTACTCGCTGTTAAATTTAAGGGTCAACGGTTTGATTGCGGGAGCATAGATGGCTTTGTTGAAGCAACCAACTATTATTATGAAAATCACTACTCTGAATAAGTACAGTAAGTAGCAAAAGCCCTATTGTCCATCCAACAGGGCTTTTATTTTGACTCAAAATGCAAGTCATTAGTATCAACAGCACCTACATGGAAATCGTCATATACGGTCATATCCAGACTATTCTCACTTTTAGCGACAATCGTACTTACTACAGCATCACCTGTCACGTTTACTGAAGTTCTGATCATATCCATCAAACGATCAACCCCCAATATCAAACCAATTCCCTCAACAGGTAACCCAACTTGAGTAAACACCATTGATAACATAATCAAACCCACGCCAGGAACACCTGCTGTACCAATTGACGCTAAAACGGACATCATGATGACCGTCAAATAGCCGGTCATTCCAAGTTCAACACCATATAGATTTGCAATGAAGACCGTCGCGACACCTTGCATGATAGCCGTACCATCCATATTGATGGTCGCTCCAAAAGGAACCGTAAATGACGCAACTGAATTATTAACCCCTAATCGTTGTGTCACTGCACGCAATGTCACTGGAATAGTGGCATTTGAACTGGCTGTACTAAAAGCAAAAACTTGAGCACCTCTTATTTTATGCAAGAAAGTGCGTACATTCAGGCCTGAAAATAATTTCAAAACGACCATCAAGGTCACAAATAAATGAAAAAACAAAGCCCCAACTAAAACCAACACATAGCCAGCCAATTGATTTAACAAATCTAAACCCAACTCTGCAATCGAGCGGCTAATCAAAACAAAAACAGCATAAGGCGCAACAGCCATCACTACCATCACCATTTTCATCATGATTTCATTAGCGATTTCTGCCGCCTGAACAAACGGCTTAGCTTTCTCTCCTACCAATAAAATGCTGATGCCTAGCAAAATAGAGAAAAAGATCAATGGCAACATATCTCCATTGGCCATCGCTTGGACAGGGTTTGAAGGAATAATATTGATCAGCACATCTGTCAGAGGCGGTGTTGCCTTAGCAGAAAAGTCAGACCCAGACGCTATGGTCATACCATCACCTAAGCCAACACTGACAGAAATAGTGATGGCCACAGCAATAGCAACTGCTGTTGTCATTAAATAAAGTAAAAACGCTTTTCCACCAACGCGACCTAATGTATTGATATTCCCTATCCCACAAACACCGCAAATTAAAGAAAAGAACACCAAAGGGACAACTAACATCTTAAGCGCATTAATGAACATCTTGCCGACAACTAAAAACAGACCATCGACAACATAGTCTTGCACCCAATGTCCACTCACATTAAGTCCCATCAAATTGATCGCCAAGCCGAGCAAAATACCAAGTAAAACACCCAATAGCACTTTAACTGTCAAACTCATTTATTTTCCTAATAACATTAGTATTAATGATTCAAACGAAATACACTTACATATAAATCATGACATAAAACAACAAAGTTTACGCAAAGCACATTAAGTCGCCATATCTCCAAACCCTTTTAACACACAAAACCTCGCATTTAATCGACATAAAACCGATAATTACCACACATTTAACAAGGTCTTAAAATATTAAGGTCGATCATCTACTTATGCGGCATTTAACATACAAAGACACAAATATATCCATCTGTCATAAAAGCTTCTTAATTCATTGTTATTATTGTATTTTCGAATAAAAATCATGCTTCCTATTCAAGAGCAAAAGTGATAAACAAATAATTAAACCAGCTAAAAAAATTAACAAAAAACACATGACCAACAATAAAAAGTCCTATATAATACGACCTGTTAAAACGCCCGGTCTATCTAAGATAAACCCATCTCAGAGTGGACTCACTTAAATTTGTAATTAAAGAAGTTGCCTATCTTTTTAAGAATAGGCCTGACGAAATCTAAGGAAAACTATTCATGCAACGATTCCTGCATCAGTTTTGTATAGCTCTTGCATTCCTAATCCCGAGTAGCGTCTACGCTGCATGGGAATTAAACATGCCAAGAGGTGTAACCGATATGAGTAACACCGTGTATGACCTACACATGCTTATCTTATGGATATGTGTAGCCATCGGGGTCGTTGTTTTTGGTGTGATGTTCTGGTCCATCCTCTATCACCGTAAATCTCAAGGTGCACAAGCGGCACAATTTCACGAGAGCACAACCGTTGAAGTGATTTGGACAGTCATTCCCTTCTTGATTCTTATCGGTATGGCTATCCCATCAACGAAAGTCTTAATCGAGATGTATGATTCAAGTGATTCAGATATTGATATCCAAGTCATTGGTTACCAATGGAAATGGGAATACAAATACTTAGGTGAAGACATCAATTTCTTTAGTTCTTTAAAAACACCTAAAGAAGAAATTCTTAACCAACAAGAAAAAAACCCAAACTACCTGCTAGATGTTGATAACGAAGTCGTTGTTCCAATCAACAAAAAAGTCCGTTTCTTATTCACAGCAAATGATGTTATCCATGCTTGGTGGGTACCTGAGCTAGCAATCAAAAAAGATGCTATCCCAGGTTTCATCAACGAATCATGGACGCGCATTAATGAAGTCGGTACCTACCGAGGCCAATGTGCTGAATTATGTGGTAAAGACCATGGCTTCATGCCTATCGTTGTCAAAGCGGTTACGCAAGAAGACTACGACAAATGGGTAGCGGATCAAAAAGCTGCAGCACTGGCTACGGCAGCTGAAGCAAACCAAGAATGGTCGATGGAAGATCTTGTCGCTAAAGGTGAAACGGTCTACCAAAAGAATTGTGCAGGATGTCACATGGTTGATGGTTCAGGTTTACCGCCTGCCTTCCCTGCACTAAATGGTAATGAAGTCGTGCTCGGTGATATCGAAAAACATATGGATATCATGGTCAACGGTGTACCTGGTACAGCGATGGCAGCATACGGTAAACAACTTTCTGCGGTCGATTTAGCAGCTGTTATCACATACAAGCGTAATACATGGGATAACAAAACGGGTGAACTGATTTCACCTGCTGATGTCAAAGCATACATGAGTAAATAGAGAGGCCATCATGAGCGAACAAACATTAACACTAGACGACCACGATCATCACGACCACGGGCCTGCTAAGGGTTTCCTAAGATGGGTCTTTACTACTAACCATAAAGATATTGGTACGATGTACCTTATCTTCAGCCTGGTCATGTTCCTAATTGGTGGCATGATGGCCTTTGTCATCAGGGCTGAGCTATTCCAACCTGGTATGCAGCTTGTTGACCCAGGTTTCTTTAACCAAATGACGACCATGCATGGACTCATCATGGTGTTTGGTGCTGTCATGCCCGGGTTCGTTGGCTTGGCCAACTGGCAAATCCCACTCATGGTGGGTGCGCCTGACATGGCCCTTCCACGTATGAATAACTGGAGCTTTTGGATTCTTCCTTTTGCATTCACAATGTTGTTATCGACATTGTTTATGGAAGGCGGCGCGCCAGGCTTCGGTTGGACATTCTATGCCCCACTCTCTACTACATACGCACCACCAAGCGTAACGTTCTTCATCTTTGCAATCCATATGATGGGTATCTCATCAATTATGGGTGCGATGAACATTATCGTCACGCTGTTTAATATGCGTGCACCAGGCATGGGCTTAATGCAAATGCCAATGTTTGCGTGGTCATGGCTAATTACAGCGTTCTTACTAGTCGCTGTTATGCCTGTCCTTGCTGCAGTCGTCACAATGATGTTAATGGATATTCACTTCGCAACCAGCTTCTTTAGTGCAGCAGGTGGTGGTGACCCGGTTTTATTCCAGCATATTTTCTGGTTCTTTGGTCACCCAGAAGTTTATATCATGATTCTACCCGCCTTCGGTGTAGTCTCTGAAATCATACCGACTTTCTCTCGTAAGAAATTGTTCGGTTACCACTCAATGGTCTATGCATTAATTGCAATTGCACTATTATCATTCGTTGTATGGGCTCACCACATGTTCACTGTCGGCATGCCGATTGGTGGTCAGCTGTTCTTCATGTATGCGACGATGTTAATTGCTGTACCAACAGGTGTTAAAGTCTTCAACTGGATAGCAACCATGTTCAAAGGTTCATTGACCTTTGAAACACCTATGTTATTTGCCGTTGCCTTCGTTGTATTGTTCACCGTAGGTGGCTTCTCAGGCATCATGCTAGCGATTGCTCCTATTGATTTCCAATACCAAGATACTTATTTCGTTGTTGCCCATTTCCATTATGTACTAGTACCAGGTGCCGTATTTGGTATCGTTGCTGGTGTCTACTATTGGTTACCTAAATGGTGTGGTCGAATGTACGATGAGTCTTTAGGTAAACTACATTTCTGGCTATCCTTCATTGGCTTGAACTTGACCTTCTTCCCAATGCACTTTGTAGGTTTAGCAGGCATGCCACGTCGTATCCCTGATTATGCATTACAATTTGCTGACTTCAACATGATGGCAAGTATGGGGGCTTTCCTCTTCGGTACATCACAGTTGATCTTTGTCTACTTAGTCATTAAAGCAGTGCGTAGTGATAGGCTGGCAGAACAAGTACCTTGGGAATCTGCCGAAGGTTTGGAATGGACATTACCAACACCACTTCCATATCACACGTTCACTACACCACCGGTGATTGAGCATAAATAATGAATTTATCGACACCTAAAGGGCTAGCTGTATTAGTCGTATTGATGTTTGGCTTTGGCTTTGCACTAGTCCCTTTATACGATGTTTTTTGCGAAATAACTGGCCTGAATGGTAAAACTGCTGGTCAATATGAAGGCGAGCTGGCCAGTGGTGAAAACATCCAATCTAGACAGGTCACCATGCAATTTATTGTCAATAAAAACGATAATTTGCCATGGGAATTCAAACCAAATGATATTCAAATGAAAGTGTCAACTGGGGAAAGAAAAAACACAACATATCGTGTTAGGAATACATACAATACAGCTGCTGTGGCTCAAGCAGTGCCGAGTGTTTCACCTTCTGCTGCTGCTGAATATTTGCATAAGATTGAATGTTTTTGTTTTGAGCAACAACCCTTAGAAGCAGGTCAAGCTGTAGATATGCCTCTCACTTTCGTTGTTGACCCAGAATTGCCTGAAGGCATCGATAAAATCACACTGTCATACACATTATTTGATATTACAAATTCAACTGCACCAGCAAGTGACCCACATAAAGTTAAAAAGGTAGGCAATTAATGGAACATTCTTCAAACTCATATTACGTCCCAGATCAAAGCATATGGCCAATTGTTGGTGCTATTGCTATGTTCTTAATGTTAGGCGGTACTGGGTTAACCTTGGTCGATCTTCAAACATCTGACCATGCCTCGCAAAGCAGTTCAATTATCATGTATTCAGGTATGGCCATCCTTATCGTTATGTTATTCGGTTGGTTTGGTAATGTAATTGCAGAATCACGCCGTGGTGCTTATTCGCCACAAGTAGACCTTTCGTTCCGCTACGGCATGACCTGGTTTATCTTTTCTGAAGTCATGTTCTTCCTAGCCTTCTTCGGTGCCCTATACTATGCACGCGCTTTCTCAGTGCCTTGGTTAGGTGGTGAAGGTGATAAAGGTCTTGCAAACATGTTATGGCCTAATTTTGAAGCGACATGGCCCTTATTGACGCCACCAAATCCAGAAATGTTCCAACCTATCAAAGAAGTAATGAACCCATGGACATTACCTTTGCTCAATACTGTATTACTCGTAGCATCGAGTGTAACAGTAACGTTTGCTCATCACGCCTTGCGTCATGGTGAACGCGCTAAGATTAAGATTTGGCTTGCTATAACCATCTTGTTAGCTGTTATTTTCTTATACGTTCAAGGCTACGAATATGTAGAAGCCTATACTAACTTAGATTTAACACTAAATTCTGGTATCTACGGTGCAACATTCTTCTTATTAACAGGTTTTCATGGCTTCCATGTAACACTTGGAACAATTATTTTAATTGTATTGCTCATGCGCGTCATGAAAGGTCATTTCACGCCCGATAACCATTTTGCTTTTGAAGCAGGTTCTTGGTACTGGCATTTCGTTGATGTTGTTTGGCTATTACTATTCTTAGTTGTTTACGTTTTCTAAAAGGTCAGCAACCAAGTATAAAAAGAAATATTGTTCCTCAAATAATGCTTGAATTTGGACCAATATTAGAGGACAAGCGAAGTGGCAAAAAATCGATTTATCTGGTCATTCTTTAATTGGAAAATATCAGTACAAATCCCTTTTTTGCTCTTCGCCTGTTTTGCTTTAATCGTCTGTTCTAACCTTGCCTACTGGCAATGGCAACGTGCCCAACTTGCTAATGCACTTCACCATGACTACCAAGTGCAAGAATCAAGACCAGAATCAGTATTATCGACCTCCCCTGAAGCCTATCAAAAAGTGACCTTTTCTGGGCAGGTTAAAAATCACTACTTTCTGGATAACAGGACCTATCAAGGACAGAATGGTTGGCATGTACTTGCAGAAGTGCAAACAAAAAAGTTTTTAGTTTTAGTTAATCTTGGTTGGCAACCAAAGCAAAAAAAATTAGTCTTACAAACGCCCTTACCGAAAGTCATTGAAGTGCAAGGGCTGCTTAAAAAACCACAAGCTGGTTTCATGCTACAAGAAGCTGAGTTAGACCCTAAATGGCCTAAGCTCATGCAGCAAATAGATATACCGCTGCTCAACAAACGCATAGAGAATGAATTATTTCCTTTTGTACTCTATGCAGAAAATCAAATCGGCCAGCTCATCCCTGCACCGATAAAAATAGAAAATAAATACTACATGCACATTGGCTATGCCATCCAGTGGCTATTAATAGGCCTCGCTGGCATCATCAGTTTTATAGTTTTCTCTCGAAAAGAGTACAAAGAAAATGAGCGAAAAGAAAAAGAATTGGTTAATTAATTCCATCTGGTTAATTACCATTGTACCGTTGGCTATCGCATGGTACATGGCTTTTACTGGAACAGGATTACCAGGGTCGACCAAAAATAAAGGTGAACTCATGCCATCAGGCTTGGTAGTGCCTCAACAATTGATTGATGCACAACAAAGTCACTGGGGCATAGTCGTTGTAAGTGACCAATGCAATGATCTCTGCCAACAGCAAGTCTATCGAGCCCAGCAGCTCTATTTATCAATGGGCAAACATGCTGAGCGCTTACAAACAGTCTGGGTATCCAATGATACAAGGCGAGAAACAACGGAGCTCACGGTTAACGTTGCGTTTAAAAAACCGGGTGGACAAGCAGGTCAATCAACCGGACTCATCACGATGGAAACAGAATTTAAAAAAATGGCGCAAATAAATGATAACGCCACATTTCGATGGTTTAATGACAACCAAGTTCCTTGGCAAGATCATAGTATTTTCTTCGTTGATCCCAATGGCATACTCGTCTTGCGTTTCGACCCTGAATTACCAGGTCGTGACATGATGTCAGATATCAAATGGCTCCTGAAAGCCTCACGCCTCGGTTAATTCAAAAAAGTATAGGAGAAATAGCGTGACTTATAAATTATGCAAATTCGCTTTTGTAATGGCTTTTATCGTAGTAACACTAGGCGCTTTAACACGCCTACTCGACGCTGGGCTAGGCTGTCCTGACTGGCCTGGTTGTTATGGCCAGATTATTCCACCAAGTGCCGATGAACATGACGTCGTCGAAGAAGGCAAAGCCTGGATGGAAATGATCCATCGCTATGTTGCAACCGCATTAGGGTTTATCATCGTCATCATTGCACTAGCTGTACAAAGTACACCCAATGTTTCAGCCAAAATAAAATGGTTAAGTCGTTTTTTACTTATCCTTGTCATCATCCAAGGCCTTTTTGGTATGTGGACAGTCACGCTTAAGCTCCTTCCCCAAGTCGTCACACTCCATTTACTCGGTGGCATGTCCGTTTTGGCCACCATCTTCCTGATGGTATTGATGTTACGTAAAGACCCCGATATCGCCACCCCCAATAAACCCAAATTCTTATCATTATTCGTCTTGGTTTTATTATCAGGTCAAATTGCATTAGGTGGCTGGACAAGCAGCACCTATTCCGGGCTCGCTTGCACAGACTTTCCTACCTGCGATGGTCACTATTTACCACCGATGGATATTGCCCAGTCATTCCACCTGACAGAATTCAGTGATCGTAATTACGAAGGTGGTTTGCTAGATCCAGAAGAACGCGTCACGATTCAATATACCCATCGTGTCATGGCACTATTCGTTCTGATCAGCATTTTACTACTCGTAAAACAGCTGAGAAAAACAGAACAATTTAAACCCAAAGCCAATATTTTACTTGGTCTAACTTTCTTACAAATTGGTATTGGTATTACGACAGCGGTCATGATGCTGCCGTTATCACTTGCACTGTTACATAACACAGGTGCAGTACTATTATTGCTAGCTGTTGTATACATCAATTACAGCGTTTTTAAAGCAAAAAATTAGCCTACCTCGCCAATAGCACAGTAAATTCATAGGTGATATGATGGAATCCATGAGTACAATAACCACACAGCAACGCGCCACTTGGAAAGACTACCTTGTCTTATGTAAACCCAAAGTGGTCGTTCTAATGTTAGTCACCGTTTTAGTCGGTGCATTACTAGCAGTGCCTTCATGGCCTGATATGATTATATTGACCGTTGCCTTAATAGGTATTGGTGCCTGTGCCGGTAGTGGTGCAGCCGTTAATCACATCATAGATCACCGTCTTGACACCAAAATGGCTAGAACGAAAAACCGTCCCATAGCCAAAGGGCGTGTAAGCCCTGAACAAGGTCTCATTTTCGCACTGTTGTTAGGCATTGGTGGCTTCGCTCTGCTATGGTTTGTCGTTAATCCTTTAACAGCACTATTAAGCCTTGCATCGCTACTGGGCTATGCCGTGATTTATACGCTGTTCTTAAAACGCGCCACCCCACAAAACATCACCATTGGTGGTTTAGCAGGGGCCATGCCGCCATTGCTTGGCTGGACTGCTATGACAGGACAAGTAGACCCAAATGCCTTACTACTCGTCTTAATCATCTTCGCTTGGACGCCTCCTCACTTCTGGGCTTTAGCAATCCATAAAAAAGACGAATATGCAGAAGCTAATATCCCAATGTTACCTGTTACACATGGTAACCATTTCACCCGAATACATATTGTGCTCTATAGCCTACTTATGTTTGCCTCCACGCTCATGCCCTTTATTACAGGTATGAGTGGCTGGTTATATCTTGTTGGCATGCTACTCCTTAATGCCCGCCAGTTTTGGATGGTTAAACTCATCTTTGATGAAAGCAATGAAAAAGCACCAATGGAGCTGTTTAAGTACTCAATTCAATATCTACTATGGTTATTCGTACTTATCCTTATTGATCATTACACCATTGCGAGTAGGGTTATAGATTAATACGAAGTTCGAAAAGCTCTAAACATGCTAAAACTAAAAAGGTCCCGAACTGGTTTTTTTAATGACATCCTTAATGGCTAAGTAAGCATATTATGAAGCCGTTAATGCTCGACAAGGATTATGGCTTATGTACTTACAACATGCCCGTGGCTTATTAGCCCATCCCCGCCTGGGTTGGCTAACAATTAAAAATGAACACACCAGTCTCGCACAACTCTGCTGTAAACGACTAAGCGTCCTAGCTGCTATCCCTGCTATCTCATTATTTCTTGGTCTGACTCTGATGGGTTGGAGCTTGTCTGGTAAGGAGTTTCACATTTTTAGTGTCGACAAAGCATTTCTGTTGTCGTTTGGCTTTTATTGCTCAATGATAATAGGTGCGCTGTCCATGGCCTATTTTATCTTTTGGCTAGAAAAAACCTATGGTGCCAAAGTCGATTTTGAACACTGCGTCAACTTTATCACATACACAGCCCTACCAATGTATCTAGCAGGGCTTGTAGCTCTGGTACCTATCGTATGGTTAGTTGTACTTGTAATCCTCACAGCCGTCATTTACAGCCTATATCTACTCTATGTAGGAATACCTGTCTTTATGAACATCCCGGAAGGTAGGGGCTTTATGTTTTCAACATCAATCATTATGGCAGGACTCTGTACCCTAGTCAGCTGGATAGCACTTTCAGCCGTCTTATTCAGCGGTACAATTATGAGCTAGGAAAAGGAAAGAAACACAAGGAAAATATATGGAGGCTGAGGTCGGAATCGAACCGGCGTACACGGAGTTGCAGTCCGCTGCATGACCACTCTGCCACTCAGCCTAAATATAAACAGTACCCAAATACCAAAAAGCCGTAGATAAAACCACGGCTTTTTGTTGTTTTGGAGCGGAAAACGAGGTTCGAACTCGCGACCTCAACCTTGGCAAGGTTGCGCTCTACCAGCTGAGCTATTCCCGCTTTGAAGGAGGCCATTATAGGGATTTAAGAATATATGTCAAGCAATGAAAACTAAGAAGTTAACATTGGCCAAGCAGCTTTCAAATAACTCAACATTGAACTGATCGTCAATGCTGCAGCTACATATAATAAAGTCACACCAATCTCAAAAGTCGGTAAATCTAAAATAGGTGAATAGTAAATTAAACAGGCAATGGATAACATTTGGAATGCTGTCTTCAACTTGCCGACATTCGATACTTTAACAGCACTACGCTGCCCCAACTCTGCCATCCATTCGCGTAGTGCCGATACTGTTATTTCACGCCCAATAATGACAACAACAGGTAGCAAAATATACCAAGTCGGTGTTTTATATAAAATCAATAATAACGCCACAGCCACAATCATCTTATCGGCAACCGGATCAATAAATGCCCCAAAAGGAGATGTTTGATCCCATTTCCTTGCCAAATAACCATCAAGCCAATCAGTAAAAGCAGCAACAATAAAAATGCCCGTCGCCCATGTGGGAGCAGATTGATAAGGTAATAAAAAAACGACAATCAAGACCGGAATCAATCCAATTCTCAATAGACTCAATATATTAGGAATATTAGGCATAACACTTCTTCGACATAACGATTACGCTAATGGTAGCACCTATTTCTCATCATGAAACGCATCATAGATTTTTTGGGCTAAATTTGGACTAATACCGTCAACCCTAGAAAGATCTTCAACCCCTGCTCTTTGTATGGCTTGTAACCCACCAAATTGCTGTAATAACTTTTGTCTACGTTTGGGTCCCATCCCTTCAATCGACTCTAATGGAGACGTTCTCCTCGCCTTAGCGCGTCGTTGCCGATGTCCTGTGATAGCAAAACGATGCGCTTCATCACGTACTTGCTGTAATAAATGTAATGCAGGTGAATCAGCAGCTAAATCAACTTCTCCAGAACGCCCGACTAAAAATAATGTCTCTTCCCCTGGTTTACGTGCAGGTCCTTTTGCAATCCCTAGAATATCAATATCCAGCTGTAAATCTGCCATCACAGCTTTAGCTTCAGTCAATTGCCCCTTACCACCATCAATTAACAATAAGTCAGGTCGCTTACCCTCTCCTTTTTGCAATCGCGTATAACGCCTTGTCAACGCTTGATTCATTGCTGCATAATCATCACCTGGTGTGATGCCATCAATATTAAACTTTCGATAATCCGCTTTTAATGGCCCCTCTAGGCCAAAGACAACACACGATGCTACCGTTTTTTCACCACGAGTATGGCTAATATCGAAACACTCAATGCGTTTTGGCATTTCTTCCATTTCAAGTACTTCTTGGAGTAGCTCAAAACGTTGTAATAGATTAGAACGACTGCTCAAACGCTGAACCAAACTAATCTCAGCATTCGTCATCGCCATTTTCATCCATCGCACACTCGGTCCACGTTGAGGGCAACGTATTAATACGCGATGATCAGAATCCGACTTTAATACAGCTTCTAATAATGCAATATCCTCGAATCGGTGACTGACCAAAACTTCGGCAGGCACATTCTTGCCGAGATAATACTGTGGGATAAAAGCCGCTAATAATTCTTCAGCTGATCCAGCAGCTGTGCCCTTTGGAAAATAACTTTTACTGCCCAAGCTTCGGCCACCTCGGATAAAACTCACTTCAACAACCGATAGGCCATCACGGACAATCGCAGCAAGGACATCTAAATCACCCTGCTCTGCACTGACATATTGACGCTCTTGTACTTTTCGAAGACTGATAATTTTATCTCGAATCAATGCGGCTTTTTCAAAATCCAAAGCCGCTGAAGCCAGTGTCATTTGTTCAGACAAATCGTCCAATACTTGCTGATTTTTCCCTTCCAAAAACAAAATAGTATGTTGCAAATCTTTTTGATAATCGGTCTCAGAAATCAAACCAACACACGGAGCAGTGCATCGTTTGATTTGATACTGTAAACAAGGTCGTGAACGGTTTTGATAATAGCTATCGTCACACTGCCTAATGGGGAATAGCTTTTGTAATAAATGTAAACTTTCCCTCACTGCACCGGCACTAGGGTAAGGGCCAAAATATCGCCCTTTTCGGCGTTTAGCACCACGATGTAAACCAATACGTGGAAAAGAGTCAGAAGAAATAAACAAATAAGGGTAGGTCTTATCATCTCTCAGCAAGATGTTATAACGTGGCATTAACTCCTTGATCAAATTATTCTCAAGAATCAATGCTTCGTTTTCAGTATGTGTCACCGTCGTTTCGATGTGCGCAATTTGGGCAACCATGACCCGGTTTTTAGATGTTAAACCCGTTTTTCGAAAGTAACTCGATACGCGTTTTTTAAGATTTTTTGCTTTCCCAACATAGATAACCGTATCTGAGATATCCATCATGCGATAAACGCCAGGTCGACTAGTCAAGGTCTTCAAGAAAGCCGCCGAATCAAATGACATTTGTTTTTGTTCCAACTTTTCAGTCATATAGCCTCATCAGCAAAATGGAGTATTTATTATCACATATTCAATTAAATCGATAAATGTCATCATAAAAGTGCTTATAACTGGTCTTACCCCAGCAATCTATGTGAAAATAAGCAGCTTAATACACTTACACGCAACGCATCATGCCACCATCGACGACACTCAGTCCGCTCAAACCCAAACTACCTAAAAAAGCTAATACGCTATTCGAAGCGGGTCAACTATACGGAAGTGCACAAGGCCTGCTGTTAGCCAAAGCAGCACAACAACATGATGGCCCAATATTAGTACTAACTGACGATGCCGCCAATGCACATAAATTAGAGATCGAAGCCCAGTTTTACTTAGGAGAATCTGTTCTTCCCATCTTACACTTCCCCGATTGGGAGACATTACCCTACGATACCTTCTCCCCCCATCAGGACATTATTTCTGAACGCTTAGAAACGCTACATCAGCTACCCACATTCAAACGCGGTATCCTACTTGTCCCAATCTCTACCCTCATGCATAGAATCGCACCGCGTGAGTTCCTGGAAGGCAATACCTTATTTCTAAAAACAGGCGATATTTTCGATATAGAACAATGGCGCAGCCGCCTTGAAAAAGCGGGCTACCACTATGTTTCTCAAGTAATGGAACATGGTGAATTTGCTGTACGTGGTGCAATTATTGACCTATATCCCATGGGGAGTAAATTACCCTACCGAATTGATCTTTTCGACAATGAAATAGATACCCTTAGAACCTTCGATCCAGAAACACAACGCTCTATAGAATCCCTGTCATCTCTCGAATTACTCCCAGCACGTGAATTCCCCGTTAACGATGACAGTATCCAACATTTCCGCCAACAATTTAGACAACAGTTTGAAGGTGATCCATCAAAAAGCCTCATCTATCGTGAAGTCAGTGAAGGCAATATGCCTGGCGGTATTGAATATTACCTACCCCTATTCCTGCCTAAAACGAACAGCCTGATTGATTATTTACCTGATAACACCCTGATCTTCAATATCAATAATCCACACCAGGCCGCAACAGATTTTTGGCAAGAAATTAACCAACGTTATGAGCAACATGCTGTCGATCCTGAAAGACCACTTTTACCGCCAAACGAAATATTTTTCCCCGTTGAAACACTATTTAGTACGTTTAAAGCTTATCCCCGCCTACTCAGCCAAAGCTTTGAGTTAGAAGCAGCGCAAGGAAAAGACAATTACCTCACCACACTGCCAGCCCAACTCACACTCACTGCACAACAAGATAATACCTGCGAAGCCCTAAACAGATTCATCGACAACTTCGATGGCCGTATCCTTTTCGCTGCAGAAACAGCGGGACGACGCGAAACACTACTGGAAATACTTCGTGATAACGGCATTGCACCAAAAGCCGTTGCTAACTGGGATCAGTTTTTACAGGATGATACGCCTTTAGCCATTACTGTTGCCCCTCTTGAGCAAGGGTTAATTCTTATTAATGAGAAGCTAGCCATCATTGCAGAGCCACAGCTCTTCGGCCAACAAGTCATGCAACGCCGTCGTCGCAGTCGGAAAAAACGTGATTCTGACGCTGTTATTCGTAATCTTGCAGAACTGAACATTGGCGATGCCGTTGTCCATGAAGATCATGGTGTCGGTCGCTACTTAGGTCTGCAAACACTCGATGTTGGCGACGTCACAACAGAATACGTCACATTAGAATATGCCAAAGACGATAAACTCTATGTACCTGTTGCCGCCCTCGATTTAATCAGCCGCTATTCCGGTGCTGCACCAGAACTTGCCCCATTACATAAATTGGGGTCAGGTCAATGGGAAAAAGCCAAACGCCGTGCCGCCGAAAAAGTACGTGATGTCGCAGCTGAACTACTCGACATTTATGCTCAACGTGCTGCCTACAAGAAAGCCCCCCTAGAATCACCTGACGAGCAATATGCTGCTTTTGCAGCTGCTTTTCCATTCGAAGCCACTCCCGATCAACACGATGCCATAGAAGCGGTTGTCAAAGACATGACTTCTGATTCACCCATGGATCGACTCATCTGCGGTGATGTCGGGTTTGGTAAAACAGAAGTCGCCATGCGTGCCGCCTTTTTAGCCACCCAATCTGGCAAACAAGTCCTCGTGCTGGTACCAACAACCTTGCTCGCCCAGCAACATTACGAAAACTTTAAAGATCGCTTTGCAGATTGGCCCGTCAATATTGAAGTCATGTCGCGCTTTCGTTCCAAGAAGCAACTCGATGGTGTTAAGCAAGCTATAACAGATGGCACTGCCGACATTATTATCGGAACCCATAAGTTATTACAACAGGATATCAACCCTAAACGACTCGGTTTATTTATCCTTGATGAAGAACATCGTTTTGGTGTCACTCAAAAAGAGCAAATCAAAAAATATCGGGCTGAAATCGATGTCCTTACGTTAACTGCAACCCCTATTCCTCGCACACTGAATATGTCCATCTCTGGCATTCGTGATCTATCGATTATCGCCACACCACCAGCAAGACGTTTAGCCATTAAAACCTTTGTTCAGCAATGGAAAATGGAAACCATCCGAGAAGGCATGTTGCGTGAAATAAAACGGGGTGGACAAGTCTACTTTTTACACAATAAAGTCGACGATATTGATCGCATTGCCCGTGACATAGAACAAATCATGCCTGAAGCTAAAGTCGCTGTTGCACATGGCCAAATGCGAGAACGTGAGCTCGAGCAAGTCATGCTAGACTTCTATCACCAACGATTTAATATCTTAGTCTGTACCACCATCATAGAAACAGGCATCGATATCCCTTCTGCCAATACTATCTTCATTGATCGTGCCGACAAGTTAGGTCTTGCTCAACTTTATCAAATCCGTGGCCGCGTCGGTCGCTCGCATCACCGTGCCTACGCTTATTTAATTGTGCCACCACAAAAAGCCATGACCAAAGATGCTATCAAACGGCTTGAAGCTATCGAATCGATCGAAGATCTCGGTGCGGGGTTCACTCTGGCTACCCATGATATGGAGATACGCGGAGCAGGCGAATTACTCGGCGATGATCAAAGCGGTCAAATGCAAGAAATTGGCTTTGGCTTATATAATGAATTACTCGAACGCGCTGTCAATGCCCTCAAATCGGGACAAGAACCCAGCCTCACCATGACTGATCGCCATTTTATCGAGATTGACCTACATGTCCCTGCCTTGATTCCGAATGATTATCTGCCAGACGTCCATACCCGACTCGTGCTCTACAAACGTATCTCAGCAGCAACAGATAGTAATGCACTAAAAGAACTTCAAGTAGAAATGATCGACCGTTTCGGACTTTTGCCCGAGCAAGTCCAAACCCTATTTGCTATTCACGAATTACGTTTCAAAGCCAAAGCAATCGGTATTCGTAAAATTGATGTCTACGACCAAGGTGGTCGAATTATTTTCGAACAAGAACCAAACATCAATCCAATGACAATCATCCAACTCATTCAATCCCAGGCCAATCGATATAAATTAGATGGCCAAGATAAATTACGCTTCACAGAATTTATGCCTGAAGCTGACGATCGTCTACTCGCACTCAACAAACTACTCGATGAGCTACAAAAAAATAGCTGATAGCAATGCCATCAAAGGCCGTGGTGCAGTCAGTCAGCGAGATAGTCGTTTTAGCGATCTCCAACGAGAACAGTTTGATGATGGCTGGTATCAAGACTATGAGCAAAGTCAGCGATCCCACAAAACAGAAGTTTATCTCGAAACACCCAAAACCATCATTTCGCGTAACCAATCGCCCGATGTACCATTTGAACAATCAATTAACCCCTATCGTGGCTGTGAGCATGGTTGCATTTATTGCTTCTCGAGACCCAGTCATGCTTACTTAGACCTCTCGCCCGGCTTAGACTTCGAAACAAAATTAACAGCAAAAATGCATGCTGCTGACATCCTAAGAAAACAATTGTTGGCACCAAACTATCAATGTAAACCCGTTGCTTTAGGCGCTAATACCGATCCTTATCAACCTATTGAACGTCATTACACCATTACACGTGAACTACTATTAACACTCCAAGAGTTCGACCACCCCTGCACAATCACCACAAAGTCATCACTTGTTGAACGGGATCTCGATATCATCTCGGATATGGCTAAAAAACAGCTTATTCACATCAATTTATCCTTCACCACAATGGACACTACACTCAGTCGAGCTCTAGAACCCCGAGCCACTTCCCCTCTACGCCGTTTGAAAACAATTACCACACTCAAACGAGCTGGTGTGCCCGTGAATATCCTTTTAGCTCCTGTTATCCCCGTACTAACCGATCCTGAAATGGAAACGATATTACAAGCAGTAGCCAAAGCAGGTGCCGATACCGCTAGTTACATTTTATTACGACTACCATTAGAACTCGTGGCACTCTTTACCGAATGGTTACAGCAACATTACCCTGATAAAGCTAACCATGTCATCCAACAAATACAACAAACAAGACAAGGTAAACATAATGATGCCAGCTTTGAGCATCGTGCCTCAGGACAAGGTCATATTGCAGATATGATCAGCCAACGTTTTAAATTAGCCAGTCAAAAAAACCACCTCTCTCAAAGTCCAAACACACTCAATTGTGAACTTTTCCAACCCCACCCCGTTCAAATAAATTTATTCTGAACGCGTGCCGAACAGTAAATAAGCCAGTTTTGCGACAAAAGTCGCGTTTAAACAGTCCGTAAAGCCTTTAAAATTGTAATGAAATAACTTTAATGCCATGAAATTAAAGCTTTTTGTTTTTTTGGCGATAACCTAACTGTAAAACAAAATGGTTCATACTCATGATCAATATGCCAAGGGATTTTTTAACATCGACTGTACCCACTGCGAGTAGCTCGACAAATAAGGCTGTCCGATTTCAAGTCATCGCAGAGGAAGAGCAACCACCTATTCTTGCACTAGAGCGCCGTCGTACGCCTTCCCGCCGTAAACCAGCGACACAAGATGGTAAACAACAAATCGAACGTCGCGTCTCTCTTGATCGCAGACGTACAACATTTAGTAGCAAAGCATAGTTCTATTAAACACTTTCCTTTTGGCCACTTTGTACCGAACGTAACGCAGCTGTAATCACCTGACAGTTTTCTCTTGCATCCACAACTGATAGAGCAGGTAACTCTGCATTCAAAACACAATCACTAAAGTGTTTAATTTCTTCTACAAAATGATTAGCTACCGGTAAGGCCACTTCATGCTGTTCTCCAGCATCCGTCCACCAATGTATGACAGGCGCATCGTCCGGGTTTTGCCAAACGGTATCGCATTTAATCCCGCCTAAGGTACCAATAATTTCATATTCGCTACGACGAGCGCGTTCAAAACTCATATCAAAATGAGCAAAACGACCATCGTCATAATCCAACACACCACTTAGACTAGTATCTGCGCCAAAATCATTTAATTTAGCCATGGCCATTACTGATTTTGGTACCCCATCAAACCACTTCCGTGCTGTATGGATAGCATAAGGACCAATATCCCACATTGCACCACCACCATGATTAATATCTCGTTCTATCCGATACAATCTAGCGGGCTTCATTGGGAATGAAAAACAGGTTTTAACCGTTCTCACATCACCAATGGCACCTGATGCAATCAAGTCTGCTACATAATCATGTTGAGGGTGGAAACAATACATAAACCCTTCCATCACCGTCACTTGCTGCTTGTCTGCCGCTGCAATAATTGCATCAATGTCAGCAACCGATAACGCCATCGGCTTTTCTATTAGGACATGTTTCCCTTGTTCAATCGCCTTGATCGCCCACTCAGTATGTTCTTCATTCGCCATCGGCAAGTACACCGCATCAATTTCAGCATGATTTAATACTGAATCGAGATCGTCAAATGCCGCTACCCCCTGTTCATCAGGAGCATATTTCGCCAAAGTCTCCGCTGCAGCACCGGGGCGTCGACTCGCAATCGCCACTAATTGTGCATTTTCTGCCTCAACAATGGCCGACATCAAACGTTCGTTAACACGCGCTGCACCCAAAATACCCCAACGTAATACCTTCTGTTCAGTCATGATCACATCCTAAAAATAGTTGCTGCTATCATACCGATATTACAGCACTGACATCAATCAGATAAAAACATCAACAAAACCTATTTATCTCGCTGCTCTTTTCACCTATGCTTAGAGCAAGACCATTCAGAATAACAAACATAAGGAGTCGAAAATGACCATTGAAGTAGGCCAAACACTACCTGCAGGCGAATTAACAGAATGTAATGAATTCGATCCAGCTAACGGCTGCCCAACAAATCCGCAAGCTCAAGACGTTATTGCTATGAGTAAAGGCAAAAAGATTGTGATTTTCGGCGTACCTGGGGCATTCACACCTCTCTGTTCAGCACAACACTTACCTGGGTTTGTAGCACATGCAGATAGTATTAAAGCAAAAGGCGTCGATGATATCTGGTGCCTCTCAGTCAACGATGCCTTTGTGATGGCAGCATGGGGCCGTGATAATCAAGCTGATGGTAAAGTCAGAATGATGGCCGATGGCAGTGCTGTTTATACCAAAGCTTTAGGGCTTGATCGTGATTTGACCGCCGGCGGCATGGGCGTGCGTTGCTTCCGTTTTGCCATGATTGTCGACGACGGTGTTGTTAAATATATTGGCGTCGAAGGTTCTGGTGAATTTGGCGTTTCAAAAGCAGAGACTATTCTAGAGCAGCTTTAAATAAGGCATAAAGCAACGTCTCTAAGCCCATTAGCTTAGCGGCGTTGCTCAATTACATCGACAGACTCATCTGCGATAAATACGGCCGTCGCTAAATTGGCAAAAATGCCATGCTCAACGACACCAGGTATTGCATTTAATGTCGTATTCAAAACTAACGCATCGCTATTGCTAAACGCCATATCTAGCACTAAGCTCCCATGCGATGTAACCGCTAAGCCATCTCCAGCTGTATTGGGTCTAAGCTGCCCTTCTCCCCCCAGTTCTTCCAAATGCCGTAATACCATCTGCCAAGCAAAAGGCATCACTTCAACAGGAATGGGATAAAGTTCACCAATACGTGTCACTAACTTGCTTTGATCGACTAACACATAAAATTCATCACAGGCACGTGCTAATAATTTTTCACGTACTAAATCCGAACCACGCCCCTTTAATAAGGCCTTATCGTCGGTGACCTCGTCAGCACCATCCACATACACATCAATATGCTCCAAATGTTCCATACTCATTTGTCGCAGTCCCAAACTTTTCGCCTTAATCATACTAACCACTGAACTGGCAACTGTCGTGCAACGTAAACCCATTTCTTGTCGTTTAGCCAATGCCTCTATGAAATAATTAGCCGTTGATCCTGTACCAAGCCCAACAATCATATCGTCTTCTATCAAATCAGCAGCATGCTGTGCCACACGCTGTTTTGCGTTGAGTTCTGTTAACATCTGACACGCTCCTTACAGACTAAAACAATAAAATTCAGTATTATCGAACCCAATTGAATTGAATTCAACATCAAGGAATACAGTATGACCAACTTCGATGCAATTGTAGAACATATTCAACAAATCACTGGTCATGTTTTCAAAGAATTCAATCACAGTGCCATCAGTGGTGGTGGCATTAATGCAGCTTATCACTTAAGTAATCAAGGCCATGCCTACTTTGTTAAGCTCAACACGCCTGACAGAGAAGCTATGTTTGAAGCCGAAGCACAAGGCCTTAATGAGCTAGCTGCTATGCAATGTTTGCGTATTCCTAATGTCATTTGTTTTGGTCAAACACCGCAACATAGTTACCTCGTCCTTGAATATATTCCCTGCCAATCCTTCGATACCTCTTCAAGTCGTCTATTTGGCGAACAATTAGCGCAACTCCATCAAGTAGAACAACCGTTTTTCGGTTGGCATATCGATAATACAATTGGCAGCACACCACAATATAATCCGCGTGAACATGACTGGCTACATTTTTGGCAACAACACCGCCTGCAACAACAGTTAACCTTTCTTCAACAAAACGGTTATGGAAAACAGCTACAAGATAAAGGTCAGCACCTCATCGAAAGTCTACCTGCTTTCTTTGAAGGCTATCAGGCCAAACCATCACTGCTCCACGGTGACTTATGGAGTGGCAATGCCGCTACTGACCCTAACGGCAAACCGATCATTTATGATCCGGCTTGTTATTATGGTGATAGAGAAACCGATATCGCAATGACAGAATTATTTGGCGGGTTTAGCCCAGCCTTTTATGAAAGTTACGATGCAAATTTTCCATTAGATCCTGGCTATTCAACTCGAAAAATCCTTTATAATCTCTATCACATTTTAAACCACGTAAATCTATTTGGCGGTAGCTATGTCAATCAAGCCGATAATATGCTTGACCAATTACTCGCCAAAACTTAAGGAATCACACTCATATGAGCCAAATAAAAGTACTCTTTGTCTGCATGGGCAATATCTGTCGATCACCCACTGCTGAAGGTGTATTCAATAAATTACTCGAAGATAGGCAGCTAAGCGATCGATTTTTAATCGATTCTGCTGGTACACACGCCTATCATGTTGGTAACAGCCCTGATGGTCGCGCTAGCCAAACGGCAAAACAACGTGGCGTCGACTTATCCTCTCTTCGAGCCCGTCAAGTTAATGTGGATGACTTCGAACACTTTGATCATATTCTGGCTATGGATACTGATAATGCCAATATCCTAAGAGCTGATTGCCCTTCCGAACACCAACATAAAATCAAACTGTTTTTAGATTTTGCCCCAGAACAAGATGAACGTAATGTACCCGATCCATACTACGGCGGACAAAATGGTTTCGATCATGTTTTTGACTTAGTCGAAGCAGCATCAGACGGTTTTCTAGACGCAGTCCTATAAAGATTGTTATCTGTTATCGACAAACTGTTGGCTCGGTGCAGAACTATTCACTAACTATTCCATAGTGACTTAAAAATACAACCGGACAACAGGCTCAGCTACACAAGCTAGTCGAGTACTATTTTCAATTTCCACCGTCACTTCACGCACAATCTCTAAACCTCTTTTCATCGGTGTTAAAGACACTACACGTGATCTCGCTCTGATTCGTTTACCTACTTTCACCGGAAAGGGAAAGTGGACTTTATTGAGGCCATAATTCACCACCATTCGCGTCCCTGGATAAACTGAATGCGTCGGGTCAATACTTTTAGTTAACATCGGAATTAAGGCCAACGTTAAAAAACCTTGTGAAATATTCGTTTTAAAGGGGGATTCCTGTTTCGCACGTTCCGGATCAGTGTGAATCCACTGCTCATCGCCTGTTACAGCAGCAAAGTTATCGATACACGCTTGATCAATTTCAAACCAATCACCAATAAATGTCTCTTCACCCAATTTGCTATGCAATTCCAAATACATTCGTTGAAGAGGCAAACATTCACGAATAAAAACCTGTTGTTGTCGTGATTCAGAGTCAAAAAAGTGTAAATAATTAGCCAGATAGGAAGGTGTATTAAAAGAATTAATAACCTTCTCATTGAACGAAGTCGGTAAATGACGAATTTTAGATTCTAAACGATCTATAAGGCTGGAAGCTTCTTCTGAACCCGCACCATTTTTTGGTAAATTCCCTTTCAAGGACATTTTTGAACTCCTGTTCATCAGAACGGCATGACAAATACTAAATAAATTAACTGAAATTACATTTAAAAACACAGCATTTAACGTACCAATAATTATTAAGCCTTAATGCAAAGCAAAGTAATGACATAGAACATAGATCAAACCCGCACCAACAGGTAGAATAGGCGCTATAAATTACCCTTGAGTATCTCGTTCCATGCTATATAGCACTGATAATTTGCGTATTGTCGGCACGCAAGAAGTCTTGCCGCCGGCAAAATTGCACCTAGAATTGCCGATCACAGATGCCGCTTCTGAAACGGTATTTAATGCGCGTACGCAAACACAAGCTATCCTTCAGGGTGAAGATGATCGACTAGTTGTCATTGTTGGACCTTGTTCTATCCACGATCCAGACGCAGCACGTGAATACGCTGCAAAACTCGCCCCCTTAATCACAGAACTCAAAGATGAACTCCATATCATCATGCGAGTCTACTTTGAAAAACCACGTTCGGTAGTCGGGTGGAAAGGTCTGATTAACGATCCCTACCTAGATGGCAGCTTCAAAATTAATGATGGCCTTCACTTCGCTCGCAAGCTATTACTCGACTTAGCAGAATCAGGTATTCCTGCCGCAACAGAATACTTAGACCTCATCAGTCCACAATATATTTCAGATCTTATCTCTTGGGGTGCTATAGGTGCACGTACGACAGAAAGCCAAGCACACCGTGAACTGGCATCAGGTCTATCCTGTCCTGTTGGCTTTAAAAACGCGACTGATGGTGGCCTACAAATCGCTATTGACGCCTGCCTATCAGCCTCAAAGCCGCATCACTTTATGTCACTAACACGTGAAGGACAATCTGCTATTTTCTCCACTACTGGCAATTCAGACTGTCATGTCATTTTACGCGGTGGCAAAAAGCCAAACTACGATGCAGAGAGTGTTCAGGCCGCTGCAGAACAAATAGGCTTATCAGGCCAAACAGCACGTTTTATGATCGATTGCAGCCATGCCAATAGTGGTAAAAATCATATCCAACAAGAAACAGTTTGCCATGATATTGCACAGCAACTTTCCGAAGGTGAAAATCGCATCATGGGGCTCATGCTAGAAAGTAACCTTGTCGCGGGCCGTCAAAACCAAGAACCTGGTAAAAAACTCGTCTATGGTCAAAGCATCACCGATGCTTGCATGGCATGGGGCAACACTGAGCCATTACTCTATGAACTAGCACAAGCTGTTCGTGAACGACGCCAACACCAAACAAAATAACACTAAATCAACACATTGCGTGTTTCAGAAACAGCCAAAAATCAGCTATAATAACAAGTTAAATAAGCGTAAATGAGTCCCAAACGCTTACACCCTCGTATTTCCGATTAATTTAGTAGGTTATTGCATGGCAGATTATGCCCTCATTCTGGTGAGCACCATTCTAGTCAATAACATTGTCCTAGTTAAATTCTTAGGCCTGTGCCCTTTTATGGGTGTCTCACGCAAACTTGAAACGGCACTTGGTATGGGTCTCGCGACTACTTTTGTATTAACATTATCATCCGTGACTAGTTACCTCGTTAACGAATACCTTCTAGCACCCCTCGACATCGAATTCTTACGCACGATTAGCTTTATCTTTGTTATTGCAGTTGTTGTCCAATTTACTGAGCTAGTGGTACATAAAACCAGTCCTATGCTGTATCAAGTCTTAGGTATCTTCCTACCTCTAATCACTACTAACTGTGCTGTGTTAGGTGTCGCTTTGCTTAACGTTCAACAACAACATGGTTTTATTGAATCTGCGCTATATGGCTTTGGGGCAGCCATTGGTTTTTCAGCTGTATTGATTATCTTTGCTGCTATGCGAGAAAGAATTGCTGTCTCCGATGTACCTGCCCCTTTCCAAGGTGCTGCCATTAGCCTGATTACTGCTGGGCTTATGTCTATGGCCTTCATGGGCTTTACCGGACTCGTCAAAGTCTAGATATGTTAACAGCCATCCTCGCAATCACAGTTCTCGCCCTTATCTTCGGTCTATTACTCGGCTTTGCATCAGTACGCTTTAAAGTCGAAGGCGATCCAATTGTTGAACAAATCGACAAACTATTGCCACAAACACAGTGTGGCCAATGTAGTTTCGCAGGCTGTCGTCCTTATGCTGAAGCCATCGCTGAAGGTGAAGTCGATATCAATCGATGCCCTCCTGGCGGTGAAGCCACTATCCAAGCACTTGCCAATTTATTAGAAGTTGATGTCAAACCGCTTGATGAAGAATGTGGTGTCGAACAAACAAAAACCTTAGCTGTAATTGATGAACAACGCTGTATAGGATGTACACTCTGCATCCAAGCCTGTCCAGTCGATGCCATACTCGGTGCTGCCAAACAAATGCATACCGTTATTGCTGATGAATGTACCGGCTGCGATCTCTGCTTGCCGCCCTGCCCTGTTGACTGCATTGATATGGTCGAAGTCCCAATTAGCCCAAATAACTGGCGCTGGCCAGATCCAAATGAGCCGGAACCAAAACAGGTGACACCAACATGAGGCAATTAGGTTCATTTCCGGGTGGTTTAGTCTTAGATGGCCAAAAAAGTCGCTCAACAGCGTTAGCTATCCGCAAGGTTCCTCTGAGTAAGACCCTCGTTTTGCCATTACAACAACATATCGGTGCTGCTGCCGTACCTGTCGTCAATGTAGGAGATACGGTATTAAAAGGCCAACGCATTGCCAAAGCCGACGGTCATGTTTCTGTTTGTCTTCATGCGCCCAGTTCAGGTCAAATCACTGCCATTGATCAACAAGCCATTCCACATCCCTCTGGCCTATCAGCCCCTTGCATTACAATTCAAACCGACGGCAAAGAACAATGGGCAGAGCTTAATCCAATTGAAAACTATCAAGATTGTTCAGATCATGACCTTCGCCAATTGATCCGTGATGCAGGTATTGTTGGCCTCGGAGGTGCGGGTTTCCCTAGCTTCATCAAACTCAACCCCAGTGTCCACCATCACGTTGACACCCTAATCCTTAACGGCGTTGAATGTGAACCCTATATCAGCTGTGATGACATGCTGATGCGTGAGCGTGCTCAAGGCATACTCGATGGCGTAGCAATTATGCGCTATGCCCTCAAAGCCAAACAATGCCTTATTGCCATCGAGGATAATAAGCCCGAGGCGATTCAGGCTATGAAAATGGCGTTGAGTGAACATAAAGAAAAGGACAACATTGAAATAGTTGTTGTGCCAACACGTTACCCTGCGGGTAGCGAAAAACAACTTATCCAAGTTATTACCAACAAACAAGTGCCTGCCGGTGGTCTCCCCATTGATATTGGTATTGTGTTGCACAATGTCGGTACCGCTTATGCCATCGCACGTGCGGTAAATTTTGGCGAGCCACTCATTTCACGTATCGTCACCATCACCGGTAAAGATGTCAAAAATGCCGGTAACTTAGAAGTCTTGTTCGGCACCCCCATTAAAGACTGCTTAACCTTTTGCGAAACAAAATGGCAAATGGCCAGCCCCATCATCCAAGGTGGCCCGATGATGGGTTATCCCCTACCCAATGCTGATTTACCCATCACCAAAACCGCTAACTGTATACTAGTCGGTGTCGAGCAAGCCGCGCCAACAGAGCAAGCAATGCCTTGCATCCGCTGTGGTGACTGTGCCACAGCTTGCCCAGTCAGTTTACTGCCCCAGCAGCTCTATTGGCATTCTAAAGCCAAAGACTTAGATAAAGCTGTGGATTACAATCTTTTTGATTGTATTGAATGCGGTTGCTGTAACTATGTCTGTCCAAGTGAAATTCCACTCGTACAATATTTCAAGTTTGCTAAGACAGAGACCATGAACCAGCAACAAGAAAAACAAAAATCCGATGCTGCTCGCGTACGCCATGAAAACCGTCAAGCCCGCCAAGAAATGGAAAAACAAGAAAAAGAACGCCGGCAACAACAACGCAAGGCAGCATTAGCTGCCAGTAAAGCAGCAAAGCAAACAGATAAGGCAAAAGTTTGATGGGTCTCTTTAAACTCACACCGCCTTATTTATCAGCAAGTAATCGTGTCACGGATCATATGGTTCAATTGTTATTGGCATTGTTACCCGCTATCGCCGCACTGACTGTCTTTTTTGGTCCTGGCGTTTTAATCAATATCGGCTTAGCCTGTATCGTTGCTATCCTTAGCGAAGCAGCGATGTTAAAGCTGCGAGGTAAACCACTTAAGCCATTCTTAACCGATGGTAGTGCCATTGTAACGGCAGTGTTACTCGCCATTGCATTGCCTCCTTTATCACCTTGGTGGTTAACCGCCATTGGCATCGTCTTTGCCATTGTTTTTGCTAAACATCTATACGGCGGACTGGGATACAACCCTTTTAATCCCGCCATGGTGGCCTATGTGTTATTGCTAATTTCATTTCCAGTCGAAATGACACGCTGGTTACCTGTTGTTAATCTAAGCAATATTGACATCACCTTTGCGACAGCCTTACAGATTATTTTCACAGAACAAAGTCCTTATCAAATTGCGGTTGATAGCCTATCTGGTGCAACACCGTTAGATATCATGAAAACCCAAATTGGTTTGGCACAAACACCGGAACTCATCCAACAAAATAGTGCTTTTGGCCTACTCGCTGGCCAAGGCTGGCAATGGGTTAATATCTGGTTTGCAATCGGCGGACTGTTTTTACTTTATCGTAAAGTCATTAACTGGCATATTCCCTTTGCCATGCTGTTCGCTTTAACATTTATCAGTTTAATAACGTGGCTAATCTCACCCGAAACAACAGCATCACCTCTGTTTCATCTGCTGAGTGGTGGCACCATGATCGGTGCCTTCTTTATTGCCACCGATCCCGTCTCGGCTGCAACTACACTAAAAGGCCGACTCATTTATGGTGCCGGTATTGGTCTACTGACTTATATTATTCGGGTTTGGGGAGGCTATCCGGATGGCATTGCCTTCGCCGTTTTATTGATGAATATGTTAGTGCCTCTCATTGATGACCTAACGCGATCAGACGTTTACGGCACCAAGCGCTAATGAATACAATTCAAAAACATATTCTCAGCATCGGGTTAATGTTGGCCGTTTTCGCTATTGGATCAACTAGCTTAGTTGTTATTACTGAAAATGCGACACGCGATAAAATTGCTGACAATGAACGCCAAACATTGCTCAATGCTATTAATACACTCGTCCCTGCAGCTAACTATAACAATGATATTTTGTCCGATACCCTTGAAATAGGTCCCATCAAAGCGCTTTCAACAACAACGGCAACAACAGTCTATCGGGCACGACAAAACGAACACGCTATCGCTGCTATTTTCACCTCAATCGCCCCAAACGGTTATAACGGTAAAATCACGTTGCTTATTGGCATTTATCAAACAGGTGAACTAGCGGGTGTAAGAGTGATCATGCATAAGGAAACGCCTGGCCTCGGAGACAAAATTGATGAGCGCAAATCCAACTGGATTACCCAGTTTTCTGGATTATCATTAAGCAATCCTAAATCATCTAAATGGGCCGTAAAAAAAGATGGCGGGCAATTCGACCAATTTACAGGCGCAACCATAACGCCTAGAGCCGTTATCCAAGCGGTTAAAAATGCACTACACTACTTCGAACAACACCAGAATACATTGTTCGAACAACGCCCTGAAAAACACTATGACTGAGCAATATCAAAGCATTATCCGAGACGGTCTTTGGAAGAACAACCCGGCACTCGTACAACTATTAGGCCTATGCCCGCTGCTTGCTGTCAGTAATACCGTCATCAATGGGCTCGGGCTCGGTTTGGCGACACTATTAACCTTAGTGGCTTCTAATGGCTTAGTCTCACTATTTCGTCATCAGATCCCCGACGAAGTTCGCTTACCCGTTTTTGTCATGATCATTGCATCCATCGTTACAGCCATCGAACTATCAATGAGCGCCTGGTTCCATGAGCTCTATTTAATCCTTGGGATTTTCATTCCGCTTATCGTCACCAATTGCGCTATTACCGGTCGTGCAGAGGCCTTCGCTGCCCGAAATGCGGTTGGTCCAGCATTGGTTGACGGCTTTATGATGGGACTCGGTTTTGCAGCCGTGCTGTTCTTACTCGGTGCCCTTCGCGAAATTATTGGCCAAGGCACACTGTTTAGTGAAGCCCACCTGATGTTTGGAGAAAGTGCCCGTTATTTCAAAATCATCATTATCGAAGACTACCGCGGTTTCCTAATGGCATTGCTCCCACCAGGTGCCTTTATTGGCCTTGGCTTAATCGTCGCACTGAAAAATGTGGTTGATGCTAGGCAAACAGCCAAAATGACAGCCTCTCCGACTGCAACACAAGCTGATAATTCAGCGCTGCAACAGCACTAAAATAGAGAGATGAACCAACTCCAACGCCATGATTTTTTTGCAACTTTAAAAGCACATAATCCTGCACCAAAAACAGAGCTAGATTTCACCACCCCTTTTGAATTATTGATCGCTGTTATGCTCTCTGCACAAGCGACCGATGTTAGCGTCAATAAAGCCACAAAAAAACTCTATCCCATAGCTAAGACAGCAGAAACACTTTTTGCCCTAGGTGTAGAGGGATTAAAACCGTATATCAAAACCATTGGTCTATTTAACAGCAAAGCAGAAAATGTCATTAAAACCTGTCGCTTGCTCATCGACACTCACAACAGTGAAGTACCTGAAAGTCGGGAAGCCTTAGAAGCCCTACCTGGCGTAGGCCGTAAAACCGCCAATGTCGTGTTGAACATCGCATTCAATCATCCCGTTATTGCTGTCGATACACATTTATTCCGTTTATCTAACCGTACTGGTTTAGCCAAAGGTAAAACAGTTCGTGCTGTTGAAGATAAACTGATGAAGGTCACACCAAAAGAATTTATGCAAGATGCCCATCATTGGTTAATATTACATGGTCGCTATGTTTGCATAGCAAGAAAACCACTGTGTGCTCAATGTGTCGTTTCTCATCTGTGTGATGATTTCCGTCGCCAACAAAAGAAAGGGCAAAAAAACTAATGTTCGGTCAAAACCGCCAACAACTTCGCCAGTATTATCACGACGTCTGGCAAAAAGCCCAAACCGGCCAGACCTTGTCTGCATTAGAATCAGGCATCGCCCAAGTGATAGAACAACATCCCGAATATCATGGCATGTTCAAAAATGACAACAGTCTAGAACAAGAATATTTTGTAGAAGACGGACAAACCAATCCTTACCTTCACATGGGACTGCATATTTCTTTACACGAACAAATTTCAACTAACCGACCTGCAGGCATTCAAGACCTCTATCGCCAACTCCAAATCAAATTTGGTAACGCCCACGATACCGAGCACCAAATGATGGAATGCCTAACCGAATCCCTATGGCTTGCTCAACGCAATAATCAACCACCATCAGAGCAAGATTACTTGGCTGCACTTAAGGTTTTATTAAATAATTAAGTCCCTTAATCATCAAGAAATAATTGTCGATTCGAGCAATATCTGGCATTCTCCATGCTTAGAAATGCCAAGATCATTACATCAGAGCTAACTAGATTTATGTCAGAACAAATGAAAGCTATCGGGTATCAATTAAATGATGCTGCACCCACTAGCTTTGAACAAGCTATACCCACGCCAACAGGCCATGATCTCCTCGTTAAAATCGATGCCATTGCTGTCAATCCAGTTGATACCAAAGTCAAAGCCAGTATTACTACACGGCTAGAAACACCCCGAATTCTAGGCTGGGATGCAGTCGGTACCATTCTCGAAGCAGGTGAGAAAGCAACGCTCTTTAATGTTGGTGACAAAATCTTTTATGCCGGTGATATCTCACGCCCTGGTTGCTATGCCAGCCATCAATTAGTCGACGAACGTATTGCCGCTAAAGCACCCTTGATCTTAAAACCGGAACAATCCGCCGCTATGCCACTGGCCAGCATCACTGCATGGGAGGCTTTATTTTCACGCCTAAGAATCTTCCCACAATATGATGATGGCAAAACCATTTTAATCATTGGTGGTGCAGGAGGTGTCGGATCGGTTGCAATACAATTGGCAAAAGTCGTCGCCAAGCTCAACGTTGTAACCACAGCATCAAGGCCAGAAACAGAACAATGGTGCCGCCGGCTCGGTGCGGACCATGTTATCAACCACAATAGTGATTTGATTAGTCAATACCGCGTACTCAATATTGATAAACCAGACTATATTTTATGCTGCGCTGATACTGACCAATATTTCGATGCCATGGCCGCGTTAATCGCACCTGAAGGCATGATTTGTAGCCTAGTTAATAGCAAAACCACCTATGATATGAATGCACTAAAAACCAAAAGTGCCGGTTTTATCTGGGAATTCATGTTCACACGCCCTATGTTTAAAACCAAAAACATGACCGCACATCACAACATCCTAAACAACATTGCCGCTTTGTTAGATGAAGGCAAAATCATTAGCACCTTAAAAGAAACGCTAGGACCAATCACCGCTGAGAATATTACCCAAGCCCATCGTCAATTATTGTCAAACCAAACCATTGGCAAGATTGCGATGACAGCCATCTAAACCGTGGCAAAATAATTTCCACACAAAAAGTAGCAGTAATAACATCATCACCGTATAATCAGTACTTTACCCAATATACAGAACCCATCAGCCATGGCTGGAAATTCACCTAGCAAATTTCTCATCGGTAGTCTTATTACCTTCTTTTGCTTATTTTTACTCGCTCAGATTATCCTATCTAGTGCGCTATCTTTAGGTAGCAAAACCCTACCGAAAGAAAAAAAGTCAAAAGTGACTGCCGTTGAGCGCATTCAACCCGTTGGCCAAGTTTATATCGGTGATGCTCCCGTTGTGGCACAACAAATTGTCGAAATCGACGAAGACATCAGCCCAGGTGAAAAAATCACGACCGCAGTTTGCCTTCGCTGCCATGGTTCAGGCTTAATGAAATCCCCAAAAATAGGTAAAGCAAAAGACTGGACTGCCAGACTGAAAAAAGGCAAATCTACACTCTATGCCAATGCCATTAATGGCATTAATAAAATGCCAGCCCGGGGCGGCAAAAAAAGCCTCAGCGACGATGATGTAAAAGCCGCTGTAGATCATATGCTCGCTTCACTTAAGTAGTATTGCTAGCGTCCTATTTGCCCTAAATAAGGTAAACTAGTCCTACTTATTTAAAACGGTCGTATTACACAATATGAAAAAGGTCATACTCATATTAGGACTGATTGCCAGCATTGTCGTTATCTCAATGACAAGTCGGGCTAGCAATGGCCCATACGATCCAAGTCGTGATGCTTTTAAAGATTTCCACGAAGCCAAAATACAAGCCCAAAAAGAAGATAAGCTTGTCCTGATTCAAATTGGCGGTAACTGGTGCCCTTGGTGTCACAAATTAGAGCGTTTTTTCAATAATAATGAAAAAGTGAATGCCTTACTATACAAGACCTTTATTCCTATCAAAATCAATGTCAGCCCCGAAAACGACAACGAAGCTTTCCTCAATGAAATGCCCGAGTTCGAAGGCTACCCCTTTATTGTCATTACCGATGCCCATGGTGAGATACTTAATTCCAGAACCTCCGGTGCACTAG
>Ga0228674_1000207_pt1 | contig 45023 bp, 48 predicted proteins | sample 1D_rmetaG_FD_189054 | JGI IMG/M metagenome (GOLD analysis project Ga0228674, IMG submission 189054) | Seawater microbial communities from Monterey Bay, California, United States - 1D_r | ecosystem: Environmental > Aquatic > Marine > Coastal | place: USA: California | collected 2016-09-26
GATATCCAGATTAAAATAGTCACAGATATTCTCTTGATGATTTGGCAAGATAAAAACCGATTGGCTGATTTTAAAGGCTACTATGATCTAGAAGGAGAGCTCCAGCGATGCAATATCAGTCGCGAACAAGCCATCAGGATTTTCACTTACTTAAAAGCTAATCATCAATTTGTAGACTTGATCAAAAGAATGAATAGCCCACATTCACCATCAGAATGTAAAAGCTTTGATCTGGATGAGCTATATTCATCGCATATCTAGAGGGTGCAGGGTGTGCGTATATGCTCCACCGTAATCGTTAGAGGATTATGTCTCTCTATTATGTCAGTCAGAAGGAATATGGGAGCTTTATAAGCTAATTATTGAAGAGTAATAATTGATTAAGCAAAAGTTGCCAAATCTAATATCAATCTACTATTACTGCGATACCTAATATCACTAGAAATGCAGCGGAGATAACCAGTAGTGCGTTAGAGATGAGGCGACTGTTGCCACGTATGATGTAGGCGGCGAGTAGCGCTAAGGCTGCAATGGCGAAATAGATTACGATAGCACGCATTATTTTTCTCCTGCGTTATTGTCTGCTTCACTTTCGCTAGTCAAACTATAAGGTAGTTTTAGCTGTTCGATTTTGCTTGAATAGTCTGTGTGTAATAAATCATTGTTAGCGTGCTCGACGCGCAACACAGCGAGTGCACTATAGAGGCCCGGTTCTAATTCAACTACATTTACAATGTGACCGATGGCTTGTTCCGAGCCCTCGACAAATACTTCAGTGTTAATTTCTAACCTCTCGCTTGCATTGATGGCTAAGCGATACATTCGGCGTTTGGCTGTGCCTAGGTAATGTAAGCGTGCCACAACTTCTTGTCCCGGGTAACAACCTTTACGAAAATTAACGCCATCGATTAATTCTAAGTTGGTCATTTGCGGTACAAAGCTTTCTTGCGTTTTGGCAAAGATATTGGGGATGCCTGCTTCAATATCGGCTAGCTGCCATCGATCATTACCAACTAACAGACTTTCGTTTTGTGTTAGCTCATTCGCTAAATCTTCATCTGCTAGCAGCAGTAAGCGAGAAGGTTGGCCTGCAATACGCATGCTGACGTTATTGCCCTGGCTAGCGATGGCGTAGGTATCGTCACTCGGTATTAATTCTTGGCTGAGCAAACTATCAGCTTGATGTAAGCCGAGTAAGGAGTAGTCATCGGCCAGGGGACTGATCTCGACTTTTGAACGCATGATAAACATCTGTAGGCGTTTAAATACGTTTCCAGCGATTTCGCTAGGCATGATAGCGATATAGCTAGACTCTGCCTTTATTAAGTAGAAAAGCGCGAGCATGCGACCCTTAGGTGTGCAATAACTAGTCAATTGGCCACGTTGGCTATCGCAGAGATGTTTTACATCATTGCTCAGTTGGCCTTGTAAAAAGGTCTCTGCATCGTCACCGCTGATGCGGTAAGCACTGTACTGGTCTAGTACAGATAATGCTGGCTCTGCTGCGTCAGCAGCAAATAAAGGCAATGTAGGGGCTAGGTTTCTAAGTTTTTCGAGCACGGTTTAATCCTTGTACATCTTGATGCGATGAATAGTCATCTATTCCATCTGTCAAGCTGGTTTTAGAGGCTAAACTAAGGTACTTTTACCTGCTTTGTTATACCTCCTCTGGGTGTGTTTTTGAAACACCCCGGCATCGCCAGTGTCATGACTTTAAGGCCTTGCGATGGTAAGATTTTCAAAAGCTTACATATAATAATCAACTATCGGAAGTGTAGTCTTAGTGACAGGCTGTTGCTAACTTACCGCTAGATTAGGAGAACATGCTGAATGAGCGTTTCACAACGACCTCTTTCACCCCACTTGCAAGTTTATAGCTGGCACCTAACCATGGCGCTATCTATTTTGCACCGTATGACTGGGGTATTTTTAAGTTTTGGTGCGGTCGCACTTGTTATTGTTTTAGTTAGTATGGCATCAGGAGCTGATGCTTATAGCTGTATTCACGATGCATTGACTCACCCAATCGGCTTGCTATTTTTGTTTGCCTGGACTTTTGCGCTTTACTTCCACATGGCCAACGGCGTGCGTCACCTAGTATGGGATGCAGGGCTGGGTCTAGGTAAGAAGGTCGCTTCATCGTCTGGTTGGTATGTATTAGCATTCGCTGTATTAGCCACCGCTGCTAGTTGGCTGTCGATGGTCATGGGAGTACTAGTATGAGTTTACGTACCCCTCTTTCTGCTGCAAAAGGTTTAGGTTCAGCACGCGAAGGTGCACACCATTGGTGGATGCAGCGTTTAACATCGCTGGCGCTACTACCTTTAACTTTATGGCTAGCGATCTCTATCGTTATGTTTCCCGAGATGGATTATGCAAGCGCAGTAGCGTGGATGCAGACGCCAGTTGCAGCTATTGCTATGAGTCTGCTGGTGATTAGTTTGTTCTATCACGTGCAACTCGGCTTACAAGTTATTATTGAAGACTACGTCGGTGGTGCTTTGAAAATCGCATCACTGATTGCACTTAACTTTACGTGCATCGTGATGGTCTTCATTGGTTTATATTCAATTATTAAGGTTTCTTTCTAACGTTATGGCGAACAGTTACGAGATTACCGATCATACCTACGACGTATTAGTAGTTGGCGCTGGTGGCGCTGGGCTACGTGCGACTCTAGGTATGGCCGCGAGCGGTCTATCTACCGCATGTATTACTAAAGTTTTTCCAACCAGAAGTCATACCGTAGCCGCTCAAGGTGGCATGAGTGCATCACTTGGTAATATGGGTGATGACGACTGGCGTTGGCATATGTATGACACGGTTAAAGGTTCTGATTGGTTAGGTGATCAAGATGCAATCGAATACATGTGTCGTGAAGCGGTTCCTGCAATTGTTGAGCTAGAGCACTATGGTGTTCCTTTCTCACGTACTGATGACGGTAAGATTTACCAACGCCCATTCGGTGGCATGACAACTCACTATGGTGAGGGTATTGCACAGCGTACCTGTGCTGCGGCTGACCGTACTGGTCACGCGATCTTGCATACACTATATCAGCAGTCTTTAAAGCATAATGCTGAGTTTTTTATTGAGTATTTTGCGTTAGATTTATTGATGGCTGAAGACGGCACTTGCTGTGGTGTTATGGCTATTGATCTAGCAACCGGCAAATTACACCGTTTCCGTGGACATGAAGTATTGTTGGCAACCGGTGGTTATGGTCGTACTTATTTCTCTTGTACTTCAGCACATACTTGTACTGGTGACGGTAATGCAATGGCATTACGTGCAGGCTTACCACTACAAGATATGGAGTTCGTACAGTTCCACCCGACTGGTATTTACGGTTCAGGTTGTTTGATTACTGAAGGCTCACGAGGTGAGGGTGGTTATCTAACTAACGCTAATGGTGAGCGTTTCATGGAACGCTATGCACCTAATGCAAAAGATTTAGCTTCACGTGATGTCGTTAGTCGTTCTATGACTATGGAAATCAATGAAGGTCGTGGTGTCGGTGCTGAGGGTGATCATATTCATCTTCACCTAGAGCATTTAGGCGCTGATGTAATCGCCGAACGTCTGCCAGGTATCGCTGAGAGTGCGCGTATCTTTGCTGACATTGATGTGAATAAAGATCCAATCCCTGTATTACCTACAGTGCATTACAACATGGGCGGTGTGCCAACTAATTACCACGGTGAAGTGGTTAATTTAGTTGATGGCAATCCAGATCATGTAGTGCCTGGCTTGATGGCGATTGGTGAAGCAGCCTGTGTTTCAGTACATGGTGCTAACCGTTTGGGTTCAAACTCACTATTGGATTTAATTGTATTTGGTAGAGCTGCAGCTAAACGTGCTGCTGAGCTCGTTAAGGCAGATACACCTCATCGTTCATTGCCTGATCACGTTACTGATAAAGTTTTGGATCGTTTCGATGGTATTCGTTTTGCTGAAGGTGATACCAGCACGGCAGAGATTCGTTTAGATCTACAAAAGACTATGCAATCACATGCTGCTGTCTTCCGTACGGGTGAATCTTTAACAACGGGTATGGAAAAAGTGAACGGCCTTAATGCTAGCTTCTCTAATGTTAGTGTGGCGGACAAATCAATGATCTGGAACACCGATCTAATTGAAACTCTAGAGCTCTCTAACTTACTACCACAAGCGGTTGCAACAGTGGCTTCGGCGCTAAACCGTGAAGAGAGCCGTGGTGCACACGCACGTGATGACTTTAAAGATCGCGATGATGAGAAATGGATGAAGCACTCGCTAGCTAATGTTTCAGCTACAGGTGAAGTGAGGATGGAATACCGCCCCGTGCACATGACTACCATGAGCGATGAGGTTGAAGTGTTCCCGCCTAAAGCTCGCGTTTACTAGTCGCGTAAGGATTTTAAGGAGTTATTGAATGGCACAGTTTAATCTTCCAGCAAACTCGATAGTTAAAAAGGGTAAGGAATTCCCGGCCCCGGCTGGCGCAACCAATGTGAAGCGCTTTAAGGTCTATCGTTATGACCCAGATAGTGGCAGTAATCCACGTGTAGACACCTATGATGTCGATCTGGATACCTGCGGACCTATGGTGTTAGATGCGCTGATTAAAATTAAAAGTGAAATCGATCCAACCCTAACTTTTAGACGTTCATGTCGTGAAGGGATTTGTGGTTCGTGCTCTATGAATATCGATGGCGGTAATACATTAGCTTGTATTAAAGCGATCTCTGATGTGAAAGGTGATGTTAAGGTTTATCCACTGCCGCATATGGAAGTGGTTAAAGACTTAGTCCCTGATTTGACTAATTTTTACGCACAATACGCATCAGTTAAGCCTTGGATGCAATCAGATACACCACCACCACCCGACCGTGAGCGTTTGCAATCGAAAGAAGATCGTGAGCAGCTTGAAGGTTTAGAAGAATGTATTTTATGTGCTTGCTGTTCAACCAGTTGTCCATCATATTGGTGGAATAGTGATCGTTACTTGGGTCCAGCAGCACTCTTAAGTGCCTACCGTTGGATTGCAGATAGTCGTGATGAAGCTACCGGTGAACGATTGGATGAACTAGAAGATCCGTTCAAACTGTATCGTTGTCATACTATTATGAACTGTACCAATTCATGTCCTAAAGGCCTGAATCCAGCAAAAGCGATTACTGAAATTAAGAAATTGATCGTTAAGCGAAAGAACTAAATGTCTATCGACAGCACGCCAGCCCTTGCGAAATTACGCTGGCGTTGCCGCCGAGGCACGAAAGAATTAGATGTTTTAACCACACGTTATTTGGAATCGTTTTATCCAGATGCATCGAAAGTAGAGCAGCAGGCCTTTGAGCATATGCTGACCTTACAAGATCCTATCTTGTACGACATCCTAACTGTCTACACTGAATTTGATGATCCAGTGATAGAAGCTATCGTCCTCAAGCTAAAACCCTAATATGTCCTATCAGTTGCAACATTCAAATTATTTTCGGTTGATGTTGTTAGCTTATATTGCACTACTCCTTCTTTGTATTTTTCACTTTGATATTGCTAACGGCTTGAAACTAAGTCTGCTAGCTGTGCTAACTGCTGTATTAGTTTATGAGCTCCGGCAACAGCAGAAACCTCTAAATAAACTAATGCTTGGACAACAGTCGTTCGCCATTGGTGACCTTGAAGGGCGATGGATTCAGCTCGACAGTATCAGTGTACGGCCACTAGCTGCTGGAATAGTGCTCTTGCGTGGTCGCTATCAATCCAACAATAGTCGTTTTTGGCAGACGTCAACTTGGGGTTTTTTGCTTGCTAGTGATAGCCTCAGTCAACATGAACGCCTATCATTTATACGTCATTGCATCACACTACAAGAACAAGACTTAGTCGCAATGGAACTGCCTGGAGGTGCTCATGCGTGAACCTATTCAGGGTGCAATAATTCCGCCACCATTACCCAACACCTTTGCTGGTTTGATGGAGGTTTATGAAGATAATTATATAAAACTTAGAAAGTTGTGCGATAACATCAACCCCAATATTGGGCAGTACTTATCGGTCTCAACAGCTGATTTAGATCTACATATGCAGATAATAGAGCGCAGTCGTTACACCTACACACTGATTTTGAGCTACCATTTCAATAGTGATAAAACGATGGCGCCAGTAGATTATCCACAACTCACAGTACGTGTTTACCATGATGCAATGCAGGCTGAAGTATTACCAGAGGTTGTAGAAGGTAGTAACAGTTCATCGCAATATGAAAATAAACGTTTGCTACGACGGTGGCGAGACAATCGCTTTTTATCAAAATGGTTAAGCTTCTTACTTCGGCGGGGGCATAGCTTTTATTGATTTACAGAATAAGATGTAAAGACTAGGCTTTACTTTTACACTTATGTGAGATAAACGTAAATTCGATCGATCTACCATAGAGTAGAAGATTAATTACTAGGAGGGTATGACAATGAAACAACTAATAAAAGTAGGTGAGCAAGAACTTACTATTAATATCGAAGCAGTAGGTACTGGTAAGACGACCTTACTTATGGTGCATGGTATTCCTACCAATGCCCGGTTATGGCGACACGTGCAAGAGCATCTAAAAGATGATTACACCTGTTTGGCGATGGATATGGTTGGCTATGGTCAATCAGATATGCCTCTAGATAGCTTTAAACACACTCTAACTAACCAAGCAGAAGCTATTCGTGGTGTCATCGAAGCACTCGATCTAAAAGGCAAGGTGATCTTAGTTGGGCATGATCATGGTGGTGGTGCATGTCAGATTTTTGCTAGCAAATATTGTGACTATATTTCACGTCTGATCTTAATCAACCCAGTTGCCTTTGATTACTGGCCAGTACTAGAAGTAGAAGCTTTTAATGCCTTGGTCGATGCTGATGAGGCAACTTTGCAAATAGGTCTAGGTCAGGCTGCAGCATCCTTCCCAGGTTTATTACGTACTGGTAGCTATGACAAGATGGCTTTCACGGACCAAAATGTAAAACAAAATTATCTACAATTTTGGGGACGTGGCCCTGATTTATTAGGGTTTAAGAGCTTAGTCAAGATTTGTGCTGAGCCGAGTAATGAAGAGACAATGAATGTTGACCACTCAAAAATTACCTGTCCAACAATGGTCTGCTGGGCACGACATGATGCGTGGATGCCGGTGGAGTCAGGTCGTCGCTTGAAGCAGGCGATTGCTGGGCCTGTTCGTTTCCAAGTAATTGAGCGTGCAGGGCATTATGTACAAGAAGATCGCCCAGATGTTGTTGCAGAATATATCGATGATTTTGTAACAGAGTGGGCTGGGGTCTCGATTGCTTAAGGCTCTACCTGAAATGCAGTTTTAATAAAGACTGGATTTCGTAGTAATAAGAAACGGGTGGTCTAATTGATTTAGTCTGCCCGTTTTTAGTTTTATGAGGTGTTTATTACTCAGATTTAACGCAGTAGATCAAGAACCATATCGCGCTCTTTGATTAGTTCTTTTTCTGAGGCTCGAATCATGCCCATCGAATAGTCATCCAAGCTAAGGTCAGCAACAATTTCAAAACTATGATCCTTACAATGAACAGGGAAAGAGAAGATCAAATCCTTACCTACATCATAGTAACTACCATCAGTCATAACACCCATGCTAACCCAGCTTGATGCTTCTGTGCCTAAGGCCCAGTTACGCATATGATCGATTGCAGCAGAGGCGGCAGAAGCAGCAGAAGAGGCGCCGCGTGCTTCAATAATTTGTGCGCCACGATGTTGAATTTTATAAATGTATTCACCGCGATACCAGTCTTGATCGACTAGCTCGGCTGAGGGTTTGCCATCTACTGTGCAGTGTTGCAGGTCAGGGAATTGAGTTGTCGAGTGATTGCCCCAGACAGTCATGTTTTTAATGACATTAGGCTGGACGTTCAGTCGCCTAGATAATTTATTGATTGCGCGATTGTGGTCTAAGCGCATCATTGATGAAACCTGTGTAGGTGCTAAATTTGGTGCGTTATGTAAAGCAATTAAGGCATTAGTGTTAGCAGGGTTACCAACCACTAGGACGCGGACATCTTTACTGGCACTTCGATTTATTGCTGCACCCTGTGGCTTAAAAATAGAACCATTGGCGAGTAATAAGTCTTGTCGCTCCATACCTTTTGAACGTGGTCTTGAACCAATAAGGAAGACGTAATCAGCATCTGCAAAACCGCTATCTAAATCAGCGGTTGCGACGACATTATTCAGAGTAGGGAAGGCACAGTCATGCAGTTCCATAACAACACCCTCAAGCGCTCCTAGAGCAGGCTCGATTTCAATCAGGTGTAGATTTACTGGTTGCTCAGGGCCGAATAAGCCGCCGGATGCAATGCGAAATGCAATGGCATAACCGATGTTTCCAGCGGTGCCAGTTATCGCAACTGTTACTGGTTTTTTCATACTTCTCTAAGGTGAAAATACTAGACTAATCATAGCGAATTAGCGCAGTTATGTCACAGGGATTTGTGTTCTTTTGCTAAGTATTCTTTTGAACGCATTTCAATCAAACGACTGACCGTTCGTTGAAACTCAAAAGCGAGTTTTTTGCCTTGATAGAGCTGATCGACTTCTGCTGAAGCAGAAATAACTAACTTTACAGAACGATCATAGAATTCATCGATGGCGGTGATAAAGCGTCTGGCAATATCATTGTTATGGGTTAAGTCAGGTAGGTTAGAAATTAATACAGTATTAAAGCAGCGTGCTATCTCAATGTAGTCTACAGCACTACGAGGACCATTGCATAGCTCATCAAATTCAAACCAGACAACACCATCGGCACTGCGCTTGGTTTGAATACTGCGCTCTTCAATCTCAAGCAACTCATTTTCTTTACCTGCATCTGGTGCAATATGATGGAAGTTATCTAGCATCACCTGCTCAGCACTCTCGTCTAATGGATAGTGATAGATGTCGGCCTGCTGTAAAAACTGTAAGCGATGATCGATATCCCCGCCAAGCTCAACTACGTTGGTATTGTTCTTGAGTAATTCAATCGCAGGTAGAAAGCGGGCGCGTTGTAAGCCCTCTTTATATAAGTCGTCAGGAGTGCAGTTACTGGTTGTAACTAAGGTTATGCCACTTTCAAACATGGCGCTTAATAAGCCAGAGAGCAGCATGGCGTCGCCTATATCTGCGACAAATAATTCATCCAGACAAAGTATGCGTGTACGTTTTCGAAAATGATCAGCGACTAACTTGAGTGGTTCTTTCTCATTTTTGACTTGGTTTAATCGATGATGGATTTCATGCATGAAGCGATGAAAATGCATGCGCATTTTTTCTTCAGGAGGTAAGCAGTCATAAAACAGATCCATTAGATAAGTCTTGCCACGACCCACTGTGCCATAGATATAGAGCCCACGAATTGCATGAGAAGGGGGCTCTTTTTTACCAAACAGAGTTTTTATACGTTGAGTAATGCCATTCTTATTTGTTGGCTTACTTAATAACGCTTGTTCCAGGGCATGCAAATGATCGACCACTAGTAGTTGTGCTAGATCGGGGTTGAATTCTTCCGACTGTAGGTCTTTTTGGTAACGGATCTTTGGCATAGGTGTTTTAAAAATTAGTTGGCTGCTGCTTTAAGACAATGCTTATTGCGTCCAAGAATAAGGCTTTAACCACTGTACTAACTTATATCAATTGTGCTGATAGGTAACAGTTATGACAGATTAAACGCCTCTAATACGACTGGTATTTTATAAGCTATTGTTTTTTATAGTTATATTTCTTTGGCATTAAATCTGCTCCTAATAAGCTGAACAACAGGCATTGTAATCAATTTAGTTCCTGTGTGTTGTTATTCTCCACCTATTCTTAGGCTTTTGGGGCATTTGCTAATGCCCTTTTTTAATTCCATTGGCTTAAAGCCCGCCCTAAACGCAATAAACTAATACAAAACTGCCTTCTGTTGTAGCATTATTGGAGTTAAATAAAGCTAGCTATTCTATTTGGATTGCGACAGCCACCTTGACTTAATTACACCACTTTTGAGTGAATACTATGACTATCGGCCCGTTAATGATTGATTTAGCAGGAACTGAAATTAGCCCTCAGGAACGAGCTTGGCTGGAGCATTCTGCTGTTGGTGGTGTTATTTTATTTACGCGTAATTACACTGATAAGAGCCAGTTTAAAGATTTAATCGCAGAGATACATGCGATTAAGGCGCCACGCTTATTAGTTGCCATCGATCAAGAGGGTGGCCGTGTTCAGCGGTTACGTGAAGGATTTACTGCATTCCCTCCACTGCGTAACTTAGGCCATGCCTTTGATCAAGATGCGGCGACTGCAGTGCATTTAAGTCATCTATTCGCACAGCAATTAGCCTGTGAGCTGCGTGAGATTGGTATCGACTTGAGCTTTGCGCCAGTGGTAGATATTGATTATGGCTTGAGTGCAGTGATTGGTGATCGTGCATTCCATAGTGATATTGATGCCTTGTCACGTTTGGCTATTAGCTTTCAATCAGGGTTACGTGAAGGTGGTATGGAAAGTGTGGCTAAACACTTCCCAGGTCATGGTGGTGTTCAGGCGGATACCCATACCGAAGTGTCGATCGATACGCGCTTAGAAGCTGAAATTTGGAATGCTGATATTGTGCCTTTTCAGCGTCTCATCGCAAATGAATTAGCTGGCGTCATGAGTAGTCATGTGATCTATCAAGCAGTGGATAGTAAACCTGCAAGCCTTTCACCCATTTGGTTGAAAAAAATTCTACGGCAACAACTATCATTTCAAGGTGTTATCTTTAGCGATGACCTGAGTATGCAAGGTGCCCTCGCACAGGGATCGATAGAATTTCGCTTAGAGCAGGCTTTAGAGGCGGGTAGTGACATGCTACTGATTTGTAACAGACCACAAGATGTACCTGCTGCGTTAGACTATTTGAATGATTACAATATGCCAGCTTCGCAATTACGTTTGGCGCGATACCACGGGCGTACTGCTAAACCATTAACAGTAGAAGCACGATTAATTTTAGACACATGGATAGATGACCTAGGGAAGAATGAAAGTTTATCTCTTAATTTGGAGCCTTAAGTAATGAAAGAACTATTAATAGATCCGTTGATTAACCTCTTTGAATTTGGAGGTGTCAGCTTATGGGTTTATGAAGTCTTCATCATCGTCTTACTGGTGTTAACAGCATCACTGATTGCACGTTATCTAATAGCGAAGTTAGCCCTAAGTGCGGCCAAAACGAGTAATCTATGGGACGATGCTTTAGTCGATGCCTTGCATACCCGTGTTAATTATCTGATTTTGATTGCTGGAATCTCATTTGCAGTTGAGATTGCCAATCAGGGTAATGTTAGTGGGTTGATCGACTTAATAGGCACAGTGCGCCATGTCTTGATTATCATCACTTTAGCTTGGGGTTTGATGGTCTTTATTACTGGCATACAGCAAGCCAGTATTCAAATGGCTAAAGAAAAGAGTACCGGTACTGATGTCACAGCTATCCGTGCTATCGGTAAATTATTGCGCACCGCAGTTATTATAACGACGGCACTTATTGTTATGCAGACACTTGGTTTTAGTGTCTCGGGTGTGCTGGCATTCGGTGGTATGGGGGGTATCGCAATTGGTTTTGCAGCGAAAGATCTATTAGCTAACTTCTTTGGTGCCCTGACCATTTACTTAGATCGTCCCTTTAGTGAAGGTGACTGGATACGTTCACCAGATCGTGAGATCGAAGGCATAGTTGAAAATATCGGTTGGCGTCTGACGGTTATCCGCTCGTTTGATAAACGACCTATCTATGTGCCGAATTCAGTGTTTGCTTCAATTGCTGTTGAAAATGCATCACGTATGTCAAACCGTCGAATCTATGAAAGCATTGGATTGCGCTATGCGGACATTAAGCAGATGGATGCAATTGTTGCTGCGGTCACGCAGATGCTACGTACTCATAAAGAAATTGATCAAACACAAACATTGATTGTGAACTTCACTGAATTTAATGCATCCTCAGTTGACTTCATGGTCTATACCTTTACCAAGACTACTGACTGGGTACGGTTCCATGAGATTAAGCAAGATGTCTTACTACAGATTGCTGACATCATCGAGCAACATGATGCAGAAATGGCCTTTCCATCGCGTTCACTCTATGTTGAAGACAGTGCAGCCATCAAAGGCTTAGCAATACAACCGTCAACACAAGCATAAATACGAGATATATTATAAATTATGACGGTGCCAAAGCAGGAAGATTTGCAGCAGATTCTAAATAAATCTGATTTGATCTATACGCAAACAGAGATCGCAGCTGCAGTTATACAAATGGCTGCTGTAACAGATCAATTATTAGCTGGCACTCGACCTATTGTTATTGCAGTGATGAATGGTGGTATGCCACTGACGGCAGATTTAATCCGTGCACTTAAAATATACAGTCGTTTGGATTATCTTCAAGTTGCGCGTTACCAAGATAAAACTGTGGGTGGGCAGTTACATTGGCATAAGCAGCCGCAACATGCCTTAGCTGGTGAAACGGTCTTATTGGTAGATGATATCTTTGATGAAGGAGACACACTGCAGGAACTGGTCTCGTATTGTAAAGCGCAGGGGGCCAAGCAGATCTTCAGTGCGGTGCTACTGTATAAAAATAAACAGCAACGTAAACACACCTTGATGCCTGATGTGATCGGTTTAGAAGTGGCCGATCGTTATGTCTATGGCTATGGTATGGATTATCAAGGGTACTTTAGAGACTTAGCCGATATCTACGCATTGAGAGAAGTATGAGCGCAAAGATCGCAATTATTGGTGGCACTGGATTAAAATCATTTCCTGGGCTTAAAATTATTAAACAAGAGGTGATGCGAACACCTTATGGCACACCTTCAGGCCCCATTAGTCATGGTGAATACGCTGACTGCGAAGTGATTTTCATTCCCCGTCACGGTTCAGCGCATACCATCCCACCGCATATGATTAATTACCGTGCAAATCTTTGGGCATTACGAGAGAAGGATATTAAATCCATCGTTGCAGTGGCTGCAGTAGGATCGATTCATACTGATATCTATCCCACCCGCTTAGTTATTCCAAAACAGATCATCGATTACACCTATGATCGCCCACATACCTTTTTTGAGCAGGATCTGCAGCAGGTAAAGCATATTGATTTTTCACGGCCCTATGATGAAACGCTTCGGCAACACCTATTGGCTGCTAGCATCAACATGGACTTGGATTGCTATGATGGTGGCTGCTATGCTGCAACACAGGGACCAAGGCTAGAAACTGCAGCTGAGATCGATCGTCTAGAGCGTGATGGCTGCGATATTGTAGGTATGACAGGAATGCCTGAGGCAGCGTTAGCACGTGAGTTAGAAATGGCTTATGCGCATTGTGCCATGTCGGTCAATTGGGCGGCTGGTCGCAGTCAAGAAGAGATTACAATGGAGCTGATTACTCAGTGTACGCAGATAGCAAAAAAGAAAGTGCAGGCATTGATTAGTGGCTTGTTGCAGGCGAGTTAAACCCTAAACCACTGCTGATAACTCAAGTAATAACTGGATGGACTATTTAATTACTTGGCTCTTGTTATAACTTCTCTGGCTTGGGTTCACTGATTGGAGTTGCTTGGACTAAAATTCCTAGCATCGGATGATCTATATAATAGATTTGGCGACTGCGCATGCGATGGTGGTTTTTAATGCGAAAATTGTCCATAGCTGGTGTGTAATGAAGGTCTTGCTGCTCATTATTGTCTTCTAACTGCTCGATCCTGAGCACCAGGTCGGTATATAAATGTAGGTAACGTCCTACTTCAACTTTTAAGCTACCTTCTAACTCATGTATGACATCAGGGTCTATAGTTATGGTTGTCTGCTCACTCAGTTCATTGAAGCTTTTCTGTAATAGACCTGTGTGCTCTACAGCATCAAAATCGATTGTTTGAGTTTCTTCTAAGGCAATACTGACGACCTCAGAGGCCTTGGCTATATCAGTTGTTTGCGCCTCTAAAATAGCCTCTGATGGAGGTGCAACCTTATTTTGGTAACTAAAACCTGCATATACGGCGATAGCTTTACTATTACTGGCATTGCTTGCAGGCTGCCGCCAAGCCATGTGATGCAAGACACGATAGCCAGCTTTCTTTTCTAACTTGGTTATCAAATCACTTAACTGTAAATCATTACTACCTAGTGGTAACCATTGAGTAAAAGCCTCAATTGCTTCTAATTTGGGTAAAGTGACCTCAAAGTTCTCAGCTAGGTCTATTGGTAGTGGTTCGACAATGGCGCTGGGAATGTCTGATGTTGGGGCCAGCTCTGGCTCGATCAAAGCACGGATTATAAGATTCTGTCTAGAATGAGTATTGGTAGGCGTTAGGCTGTTTATAGGGATGTTATGTAGTAAAGGCGTATTGTTACTGAATCGTATTGACGTAGGGCTAGCATCGGTAAATTCATCGATTTCTGCATCAGGTCGTTCTATATTGCTAGGTTGCTGATGTATTTCGCTGATATCTTTAAATAGTTGCTGTTCTGATCTTTTAAGTAGTAGGGCACGTAATTCATCTAAGTCGATACCCTGTGCCAGGGCAGGTACAGGCTCTAGGCTGGGAAGTTCTTCATATGGGCGTTGGATTTCACTAGGTGTGAAAAAGATAATCTCAAAGGCATAGTCTTTTTGCGCGCTGGCATACTCGCTAAAAGTAAGTAGGGCTATACTTATGAAAAAGAATGCTCTATTCACGCGGCCTCTCGAATGGCGATGTTATTAATCAATTGCAAAATATAATCAATGCGTTTATCAACGGTATCTAATTCTAATGTGAAGTATAACTTCTCGTTTCCGACTAGTCTGAATACAGATGGTTCGTTTTGCAACAAGCCAAGCAGTGCTGTTACATTAATTTTTGGTTCTTTGTCAAAGACGATACGACCACCATCCTCATGTACTGCAATCTTAATAATCCCTAGGCCAGCACAGTAAAGCTTCAGTTCTGTGCTTGCAAACAGATGCTTAGCAGCGTCAGGTAAGAGGCCGAAGCGATCAATCAGTTCAATTTGTAGGTCTTTTAACTGTTCTACCGAAGTGGCGCTAGCGATACGTTTATACAATACCAAACGCATATGAACATCTGGCACATAGGTGTTTGGTAGTAAGGCTGCTTCACCTAGCTCGACTTCTGAGCCGTGGTCTAATGGCCGATCAGTTTCTGGCAATTGGCCTGAGCGTAAGGCTTGTACTGCTCTGGCGAGTAGTTCGTTATACATGGTATAGCCGACTTCTTGTATCTGACCACTTTGTTCTTCACCTAATAATTCACCAGCACCACGTATCTCAAGGTCATGTGTTGCGAGGGTAAAGCCAACACCAAGCTCTTCTAAGGACTCAATTGCATCTAAGCGTTTAACCGCATCTGGTGTCATCAATTTACGTGGTGGTGCCAATAGATAGGCATAGGCTCTATGATGTGAGCGACCAACACGACCTCGCAGCTGGTGTAATTGGCTGAGACCAAGTTTGTCAGCACGATTGATAATAATGGTGTTAGCCGTAGAAACATCAATACCACTCTCGACAATAGTGGTGCAGACGAGGATATTGAAGCGAGCATGATAAAAATCGAGCATCACTTCTTCCAGCTCGCGCTCCGCTAATTGGCCATGTGCAGCACGTACCTTGGCATGTGGTATCAGATCCTCTAACTGTTTTGCAATCTTCTCAATGGTCTTTACTTCATTATGTAAGAAGTAGATCTGTCCGCCACGTTTCAGTTCGCGTACACAGGCTTCAGTGATGGCGGCATCATTCCATTCCGAGACAAAAGTCTTGATGGCATGACGATGACTTGGTGGAGTTGCAATAATCGAGAGGTCACGTAGGCCACTGAGTGACATGTTTAATGTGCGTGGGATAGGGGTTGCTGTCAGCGTCAACATATCAACCTCTGCTCGCAGTGCCTTGAGCTTTTCTTTATGTCGCACACCAAAGCGTTGCTCTTCATCGACTACGATTAACCCTAGATCTCTCCACTCGATATCGGTAGAGAATAGCTTATGGGTGCCAATGACGATATCGACTTTGCCGGCTTTCAAGTCAGCCAATATTTCTTTTTGTTTTTTGGCTGAATTGAATCGAGAGAGGGCCTCTATACGAAATGGCCACTCAGCGAATCGATCACAAAAGCTTTGGTAATGTTGCTGTGTTAGTAGAGTAGTGGGTGCTAGTACCGCTGCCTGTTTACCATTACTAGCAGCGATAAAGACAGCGCGCATTGCGACTTCAGTTTTGCCGAAGCCAACATCGCCACAGACCACACGATCCATAGGCTTACTGGAGCCCATATCAGATAATACATCGTCGATGGCGGATTGCTGGTCGGGTGTTTCTTCGTAAGCAAAGCTACCGGCAAAGGTGTTGTATTCTAGTAAATCGGTGTCGAAGAAAATACCTTTCTTTGCTTCTCGTCTAGCATAGACGTCTAATAATTCAGCGGCGACATCCCGAGCACGTTCAGCAGCCTTTTGGCGTGCACGTGACCATTGGTCATTCCCCAATTTGTGCCAAGGCGCATTTTCTGCACCACTACCGGTATAGCGACTAACTAGATGGAGGTTAGCAACAGGTACATAGAGCTTGTCACCACCATAGTACTCAATCGTAAGAAATTCAGTACCGTCACCATCTATATCTAATGATTGGAGACCAATATAACGGCCTACACCATGTTCTTCATGCACTATAGGCGCACCTGGAGTCAGTTCACTCAGATTCTGAACAACGGCATCTGCGTCACGTGTGCGACGCTTACGGGTGCGCTGACGTGCCTTATTACCAAATAAGGCGCTCTCACAAATAATTGCAATACGTTCGTTCTGCAGATAGATGGATTCTTCAAAAGGTGCAACTAACAGATGGGTGGATTCTGAGCTTTCGCTAAAGCTAAACCAATCACTATCGACGGTAGGTTTGATACCGAAGCTGCGTAGGGTTTCATTCAGAAATTCACGTCGACCGAGTGATTCAGCTATAAATACAGTCTTATCTACTCGTTGCTCTAAGAAGGCTTTTAATAAGCCTGCAGGATCTTCTTGCCGCGTATCGATTTGAATCGCTGGTAATGTTGAAATCGGAAAGTTAGTATTTGGCTTAAGGTGCTCGTCAATCTTATGCCCATGGACCTGAATACAGAGAGCTTTTCCAAATTCATTTAAGGTATCGGCAGCGCTGAGATAGAGTTCCGCAGGTGGCAGCACAGGGCGCTCAATATCATGTCGGCGTTGTTCGTAACGATGGAATAATTCTTGCTCAAATTCTTCTGCTACCTGTGCAATTTCATCGACCATAACAAATAGTGTATTTTCAGGAAAATAGTCAAATAGCCGAATGGTTTGATCAAAAAACAGGGGCTGGTAATACTCAATACCAGCAGGGAAGTGGCCATTACTGACCTCTTGGTAGATTAAGCTCTTGTTCGGGTCACCGGCTAACTTGGCGCGATAGCGTTGACGGAAAGCTTTAATCGCTTCCTCATTGGTCGGTATCTCACGCGCTGGCAAGATTTCAATACGCTGAACCTTTTCTAGAGAAACCTGTTTTTCGATATCAAAGGTACGAATAGTATCGATTTCATCATCAAAAAATTCTACTCGATAAGGTAATGATGAACCCATAGGGAAGAAATCAATAATCGAAGCGCGACTGGTGAATTCACCGCGTGTCATTACCTGTGAGACAGGGTTATATCCAGCGCTTACTAGAGTGCGTTTTAATTTTTCGGGTTGAATGTTCTGGCCGACTTCAAGGCTGACTGAAAAGCTAGCAACAAATTCTTTGGGAGGCACGCGTTGCATGCAGGTTGAGATAGGTAAGACGATAACGCCCTGTTCGATCTTGGGTAGCTTCTGTAGTGTGGCCACTCGCTCTGAGACAATATCTTCATGTGGTGAGAATACGTCGTAGGGTAGAGTTTCCCATTCTGGAAAGCTTAAGAAGTTTTCCATAGTGGCGTGAATAAAATGTAATTCAGTATGTAATTGATGGCTACTAGAAGAGTCTTCAGTAACCACCACAACTAAACCTTGATGCTGTTTGATCGCATTACTGATCGCAAGACTTTTTGAGCAGCCATAGAGCTGGCCCCAAGATTTTTTACTTTTGGTTGCGCTGGGCAATTTAGTGTCTAAATAATGCATTCTTTCAATTTGGGGTGATAGTTGTTCTTATGCAGGCGTACTGATTATTTCATCATGCTTGGCTTGCTGAAGTTGCTTGGATAGTAGTGTCTAGTATATTAAATAATCAATCAGAGAGTTATGTTGATATGTAATATTTAGCGCTTATTTATAGGGATTACTAGTTGTTTTCTGGGATTAAAACTAAAGCAAAAAAAACGGGGCCTAAGCCCCGCTTTTTTCACCTAAAACAGCGATTATTTAGGTAAACATATCGGCAACGATATTATCGTACCAACTGTAGGCATATTGCACTTCACGTTGTAACGCTTCCTTACTCGCATCACCAGGGGTTAGACCACCAGCAACCTTTGCAATCTTTGAATGATCTTCAGCTAAACGGTAAACCGCTGCGACTGAAATACCATAATCAGGTGCAATCAAGCTATAGCAAGTATTAACATATGAAGGAGCAGTCATCTCAATATCATTTAATGAAGCAACGATCGCAGTAGCACATACTTTACCCTGTGAGTTTGCTGCATAACCTGACTTAGGCATGCCTTTTGCTGCACTAGCATCACCAATAACATAAACACCGGCATGAATCTTAGATTCAAAAGTACCTAGATTAACAGGGCACCAACCAGAGTCATCAGTTACACCAGCAACATGTGCGATATGGCCAGCATGTTGAGGTGGGATAATATTGATTACATCACCTTGAATATCATCAAAGTCGGTTGAGACTGTCATTTCAGCCGCATTAACTGAGGTTACACCACCACCGGTATCAGCTGCAGGTACCCAATCAATCATGCCGTCATAACGTGCTTTCCAGCCTTGCATAAATAAGCCTTGCTTGGAAAACTTGTCTTTTGCATCGATGACTAAAATCTTCGACTTGGGCTTGTTATGCTTGAGATAGTGCGCAATTTGGCAGGCACGCTCATAAGGTCCTGGAGGACAGCGGAATGGGTTGCCTGGAGGTGCGATAATGACTGTGCCACCATCTTTCATTTCAACCAGTTGCTTACGTAGTAAGCCAGTCTGTGGGCCTGCTTTCCAAGCATGTGGCATGGCTTCAGCAGCAGCTTCATCATAACCCTCGATTACACCGTATTTAAGAGAAACACCTGGTGAAAGTACAAGGCGATCATAGCCAAAGCTATCACCGGCATCGGTAACAACTTTCTTACTGTCATGATCAACGCCAGTAGCCTTAGCATGTACTACATTAATGCCATGTTTCTTCAAGCCCTCATAACCATGACGAATGGTACTGATGTCTCGGTCACCACCTAGTACTTCATTGCTCATGAAGCAGGTGTAATATTCTTTATTGGTTTCGATCAGCGTCACATCAATTGAGCTATCTGCTCTCTTGATATATTTGGCAGCAATCGCACCACCGGCACCACCACCGACAACGACAACTTTCTTAGTCGAGCCTAGTGCAATATTAGGAGCACCTAGAGTGACCGCTCCAGCAGCTACTGTGCCACTACCATATTTAATAAAATCTCTACGATTTAATTTTTTCATTGTTTGTGTCCTCGACTAGTCAGTGATACTTGCGTAGTAATGCGCAAGTTGTTCAAAGCCAGCGTGACCTACACTGTCTTGGATTTCCTTAAGCTTGATCTTCATTTTTTTAGGCATATCACGATCGCCGTTGTTGAAGTCTGCCATGCTATATAGGAAGTAAGGTGCCCATTGGCCTGCGAGTACACCGGTATCATCATCAGCTACACGGCCTTCATCTTCATGGCACTTTTCACAGTACTTGGTATGAAGTTTCTTACCTTTTTTGGCTTGTGCGCTATCAAAGTCTTGCGTTGCTCGCTGCATTTCTTGGTCACTGAAGTAAGCAGCGATCATTTTAATTTCTTCTTCTGTGTAGCCGCTAGCAAGGCGATTCATGATCGTGCCATAACGGTTGAATGCTTCGACATCCTCGAATGCTGGGTCAGCATCTATAACAGCTTCTAATTCGTCAGCATCAGGATATTTATAGGCCAACATCGCACCCATTAAATAATTAGGTGATAGACCAGCAAGGGTTGGGATAGCTGGGCCAACACTATTTCCAGCCTCACCATGGCAGGCAACACAGGTATTCACCAACATCGCTTGGCGAGCAGGATCCGCGCTAGCGGTCGTACCCATCAGCGAGGCCATGCAAAGCAGGGCCGTTGCAGTAGCTTTTATTCTCATTATTAGAACTCCTCAGATTAAGACAGTAGTATGCTGTAGATAGGCGCCTATGAGCAACACTTTAGGCGCCTGATTCAATGATTCTCTATAAGCATATTGGGCTTAGGTAGCATTGATTTTTTAAAACTGATTAGCCTTCATCCGTATCGGGCTCAGTTGGTTCTTCATGGGCGACACCTTTGTGACATTCGATACAGGTCTGTCCACGTTTTTGTGCCTTCCTATGCTTCTTGCGAGATGTTTTTTCTTGCTCACTTGGATCCATCGCGTCAAAGCTGTGACAGCTGCGACATTCACGTGAATCAGTGGCTTCCATTGTCGCCCAGACACGATTAGCCATTTCCCAGCGATGCGCTTCAAATTTTTCTTCGGTATCGATGGTGCCCATGATCTCGCCCCAGACATCTTTTGCTGCCATCACCTTGGCCATCAACTTAGGCCCCAAGGAGTGAGGGACGTGACAGTCTGGGCAGCCAGCGCGGACGCCGGAGGCATTCTTATAGTGAACCGACTCCATCCATTCTTCTTTGACCCATTGCATCGAGTGGCAGGAAGTACAAAATTCGACCGTATTAGTTTTTTCTAGTGCCACCGAGGAGCCGAGGGCAGAAAAGAAGCCAAGGCCGATAAGGGCAATGAAACCGAAAACGGAGATGAAACCTAAAGTGTATTTTTTGCGATCTGACATTATTTTTTATTGGGTGCTAGTATGCGAATAATTAAGCAGCATTTTATGTAATATTAGGCCGCGTAACAACGTGAATTCGTGATCTCAAGAATGTGAACAAGAAGCATACAGGGCTTGATTCACTGTGTATGCATTAAAGCACTAATGTCCAAGTACAAAAAATCCAATTCCTTGCAAAGCACCGCACTTCAATGTGAGCGTGGTGGCCGTGTGCTATTTGATAATCTTACCTTTGAATTACATGCGGGTGAGGCCTTATTAGTACAGGGGGCTAATGGTAGCGGTAAAACCAGCCTATTAAGGATTATTACAGGTCTAACGACGGCCATAGAGGGTGACGTACTCTGGAATGGCCGCCCGATTACGGCAGATGAACAGGCCTATCAGCGAGAACTGTTATTTATTGGGCATCAGTCAGCGATTAAACAAGAGTTAAGTGTGCGTGAAAATTTGCGCTTACATTATGCGCTAAATGGCTGTGGAGCAGACTCAATGGTTGAATTAGCGGAAAAGGTAGGGCTACGCCAACGGTTAGGTGTTATTTGTTCGCGCTTATCAGCAGGACAGCAGCGTCGCGTCGCTCTGGCACGATTGTTTTTGTCTGAACAGCCGTTATGGGTACTCGATGAACCATTGACTGCGTTAGATGTCGATTTCATTGCAACCATCGAAGCGTGCTTACAAGCACACTTAGCGAATGGTGGCATGTTAATTCTAACAACCCATAGAGGGTTGGATTTGGGAACAGCAACAATTCGAAATTTAGACCTTAACGAGAGTGCAAAAAAGTAGACTATGCGTCTGTTTTTATTCATATTTAAACGAGATATGCTATTGGCAATAAGGCGTCGACGTGAATTAGCTAACCCATTAGTCTTTTTCATTATGGTCGTGAGTATGTTCCCACTAGGGGTAACACCCGATCACGCCTTTCTCGCCGAATTGTCAGCAGGTGTCATCTGGGTTACCGCCTTGCTGGCCGCGCTGATATCAATGGATAGTATGTTTCGCTCTGACTACGATGATGGCTCACTTGAGCAATTGCTACTGATGCCGGGTTCTAAAGTGGTCTTGATTAGCGCAAAGATCGCCGCTCACTGGGTCAGTATCGGTCTACCCTTGGTTATTATTGCGCCGCTGATGTCATTTTTGTTGTTTTTACCGCCGCAAGCACTGCCTAGTCTGATTATCACACTATTAATTAGCACGCCCATTTTGAGTCTGTTAGGTGCGGTTGGAGTGGCATTAACCTTGAGTCTTAGGGGCGGTGGCGTTTTATCTTCTTTACTAACGTTACCTTTCTATGTCCCTGTACTGATTTTTTCCACCATGGCAATTAATGCTGCAGCTGTAAATCAACCGGTCAGCGGTTATTATGCGTTACTTGCAGCGTTCTTAATTGTTTCAATCTTATTAGTGCCGTTTGCTGTTGTGGCGGCCTTACGAGTTTCATATAACTAAGATGTTTACCTTTTTACATAAATACGCCTCACCTCAATACTTTTATTCATGGTCTGCCAGTTGGCAGAAATGGGCGAGTATTATTGCAGCATTATTGATGAGTGTTGGGCTCTACTATTCCTTACTGAATTCTCCTGCCGATTATCAACAGGGTGAGACTGTACGCATTATGTATGTGCACGTACCGGCTGCCTGGCTATCGATGTTTGGCTACATGGTGATGGCATCTGCTGCCATAGTTACTTTGATTTGGCGCATTAAAGTCGCTGAAATTATGATCGCACAATGTGCAGTTATTGGTGCCTCGTTTACGGCATTAGCACTAATCACAGGCATGCTATGGGGCAAGCCAATGTGGGGTGCCTATTGGGTCTGGGATGCACGCTTAACCTCAGAGCTGGTTTTACTATTCCTCTATTTTGGTGTGATTGCTCTTTCTGGCGCTTTTGATGATGAGCGTGCAGGTGCTAGGGCTGCCGCTATCTTGACCTTAGTCGGGATTGTTAATATTCCGATTATTCATTACTCAGTAGAGTGGTGGAACACCTTACATCAAGGGCCAACAGTCAGTAAATTTGACTCGCCATCGGCACATCCGAGTATGTTGATACCATTATTGGTAATGGCTTTAGCCTTTAAAGCTTATTTTTTCGCAGTACTATTTAAACGTGCACGTACTGAGTTGTTATTACGAGAACGTAATACCAGTTGGGTTAAAGCTCTGTTGAAGGAGGCGGTATGAGTGAATTCTTCCATATGGGTGGCTATGCCTTCTACGTTTGGGGTTCTTATGGGCTCACTGCTGGGGTATTACTTGCAAACCTAGTTTTCGCGACAATGCGTCGTAAACAAATTTTGCAACAGATACAAGAGTTAAGTGAAGAGGACTAACTAATGGCGACTAAACGTAAGCAACGAATGATTTTTGTGATTGTTTTGATCAGTGGCTTTGCCGCAGCGACCGCCTTGGCCTTATTCGCATTCCAAAAAAATCTACTCTATTTTTACAGCCCATCCCAACTGAGTGAGGCTGGGGTAACTGAAGATCAGTTATTTCGTCTCGGTGGTTTAGTAGTGGAGGGTAGTGTTGTGCGTATGCCTGACGGTATTACCACACAGTTCTCTCTAACTGATATGCAAGGTCAAGTGCAGGTGGAATATACCGGTTTGCTACCTGATTTATTTCGTGAGGGTCAAGGGATTGTTGCGCAGGGTAAACTCAATGCAAGCGGTCTATTTGTCGCTCAAGAAGTGTTAGCAAAACATGATGAAAACTATATGCCACCAGAAGTTGCTGAGGCATTGAAGGCCGCAGGCGGCGAACACCCAGTATCTATCCCTAAGACAACAGTAGAATAAACATGATTCCAGAGATTGGCCATTTTGCCTTGGTTATGGCGCTTTGCTTGGCGATTGCGCAGGCGAGTATTCCATTGATTGGAGCCAGTACGAATAACGCTAATTGGATGGCAGTGGGACGTAGTACTGCTATCGGACAATTTCTATTTTTATTGCTGGCCTTCATCTGCTTAGCCTATAGCTTTGTTGTTAATGATTTCTCAGTGCTTTATATCGCTAATAACTCAAATACTGAGTTACCCATTTACTATCGAATTTCAGCCGTCTGGGGCGCACATGAAGGTTCTTTATTGCTTTGGGTATTGGCGTTATCGGGTTGGGGCTTTGCCGTTGCTATTTTCAGTCGTAGTTTGCCGCAAGATCTATTGGCTCGTGTGCTCAGTGTTATGGGTATGATCAGTATTGGCTTTCTATTATTTACTCTGGCCACTTCGAATCCATTTGATCGCCTGTTTCCAGCTGCATTACAAGGGAAAGACCTAAATCCTTTACTACAAGACCCTGGGTTAGTGATTCACCCACCGATGCTTTATATGGGCTATGTTGGCTTTTCTGTCGCCTTTGCTTTTGCTATCGCTGCCTTAATAAGTGGTGAGATGGACTCAGCCTGGGTACGCTGGTCACGACCTTGGGCTAATCTTGCTTGGGTATTCTTAACGGTGGGTATTGCACTAGGTAGCTGGTGGGCCTATCAGGAATTAGGTTGGGGCGGTTGGTGGTTCTGGGATCCAGTTGAGAATGCATCATTCATGCCTTGGCTAGCGGGTACGGCATTAATCCATTCGCTAGCCGTGACAGAAAAACGTTCAACCTTTAAGAGCTGGACGATACTACTGTCGATTATTGTTTTTTCCTTAAGCTTACTAGGTACTTTTTTAGTCCGGTCTGGTGTCTTGGTGTCGGTGCATTCATTTGCTAGTGACCCTGCACGTGGTGTTTATATCTTAGGCTTCCTTGCGCTGGTCGTGGGAGGTTCACTAACACTCTATGCCTGGCGGGCGATGCGTTTTTCTTCAACGAGTCAATATGAGATTGTCTCAAAAGAAACCATGTTGCTAGTGAATAATGTGCTCTTGATCGTGGCCATGTTGACTATTTTAATCGGGACCTTGTATCCCTTGTTTGAAGATGCCTTGGGCATGCCAAAATCGTCAGTAGGTGCGCCTTATTTTGAAGCAGTTTTTGTGCCACTGATGTTGCCATTAATCTTCATGATGGCTCTAGGGCCAGTGGCTAAATGGCGGCGTGAGAAGCTAGGTGAGTTACTTAATCGACTTAAAGTACTAGCAATCTTAGCAATCGTTGTTGGGCTGGTGTTGCCGCTAGCTATCTACGGTAACAATACAGTGATGACTGGCATCGGTATTGCAGCAGCAGCCTGGGTGATTCTAAGTTCGGTCTATGCCGTTGTACGTTTGGTCAATAAACGGGATGCGCAAACACCATTGTTAAAGGCTTATGCCAAGGTGCCTAAGGCTATGTATGGCATGCTCTTGGCTCACTTTGGTATGGGTATTTTTATTATCGGCGTAGTCTTCACTAGCTCTTTTAGTGATCAAGTAGAACAAGCAGTCAAAGTAGGTGAGAAGGTTAGCGTTGCAGGTTATGACTTTATTTTGGAAGGAGTAGGCCCAGTGAAAGGCCCTAACTATGACGCTATGCGTGGCTCGGTGCGGGTAGAGAAAAGTGAACAACTGCTAACAACATTATTACCTGAAAAGCGTATTTATAACGTCCAGCGTAATGCAATGACAGAGGCAAGCATTTACACCGGTATTTTTGCTGATTTGTATGTCGCTCTGGGAGAACCTGTAACACGCGATGAATGGGGTCTACGCGTGTACTACCGGCCCTTTATTCAATGGATCTGGATGGGTTGTTTATTGATGGCCTTAGGTGGCATTGTTGGTGCATTAGATCGACGTTATCGCGCACAACGAAAGACAACGTCTGCTAACGCATGAAGTCTCTAATTCCTGCTTTATTCTTCTTTGTTATTAGTGGTTTTCTGTTTGTTGGATTGTATAAAGACCCATCATTAGTCTCATCACCCTTAGTTGGAAAATCAATCCCTAGTTTTAATGCGTCGACACTATTTTATCCTGATAAAACAGTGACCCAAGCAGACTTAATTGGTGAGATTGCCTTAGTCAATGTCTGGGCTACTTGGTGTCCTGCTTGTAAGCATGAACATCCAGATCTGGTTGCTTTGGCAGCGAAGACTGATATCCCAATCTATGGCCTGAACTATAAAGAAACTGATAAGGCCGAAGCACGAGCTTGGTTACGTGATGAAGGTAATCCCTACGCTTTCTCGATTGCTGATGATGACGGGCGTATCGGTATTGATTTTGGTGTCTATGGTGCGCCAGAGACTTTTTTAATCGATGCTCAGGGCGTGATTCAGCATAAACGTGTTGGTGTCATGAACGATAAGATTTGGCAGCGTGATTTTTTACCAATCATTCAACGTTTACGTAAAGAAGCACTATGATACGCACTTTAATCTTATTGCTCAGCTTATGGATCGGAGTTGCACAAGCACAGATCATCAGCGTGGAGCCTGAATATCAAGGACGCTATAACAATCTGCTACATGAACTGCGTTGTTTGGTGTGCCAAAATCAGACATTAGCAGACTCTGGTTCTGGTTTGGCCGATGACCTCAGACTGGAGGTCAAACGAATGTTGGAAGAGGGGCTGAGTGATCAGCAAATATTTACTTTCATGTCTGATCGCTATGGTGATTTTGTTTTATATAACCCACCTGTTAAACCACGAACCTGGTTGCTTTGGTTTGGACCTTTTGTACTCTTGATTGGTGGTCTTATAGGTATACGACAAGTAGTGCGAGCAAATAACAAGACGGCTAAAAGTAATATGCTAACAGAGGCCGAAAAGAAACATGTAAACGCTGTAATACAAGATAGAGATGATTAAACGATGACATTGTTCTGGTTGGCTGCAGCCGCGATTACCCTAATCGGTTTAGGTTTTATTATTCTGCCGTTAATACGACAGACGGCATCTGCGCAGATCTCACGCATGCAGGTAAATAAAGCCTTGTATGAAAGTAAATTAGAAGAGCTGCAAGCAGATCTTGAGCAGGGTTTATTAGACCCCTCTGAGTACCAACAGAGTGAGCAAGAATTACAACGAAGTTTGCTCTCTGATGTAACGGTTAGTCAGCGCTCTAGTGTGACTCAACAACGTAGTAATCTAAGCATGGTCATATTGCTGACTATTGCCTTGCCACTATCCGCTATCTTGCTTTATCAGCAATTCACTAGTTACGTTGCGAACGATGAATATAATGAGCAACAAAAATTAGCGCAGCAGGCACAGACTATTCAACAATCGATAGTTGATTTAGAGCAACGTTTGCAAGATCAGCCCGATGATCTGGATGGCTGGAAAATACTAGGCCAGTCCTATGTCGTGATGCAGCAATTTGATAAGGCTGTAGAAGCCTATTCACAGGCAGCTGCATTAAGTGATTACTCTGATCCAGATCTACTAGTTTTGCTTGCAGAAACCTCATCGTTTGCCAATGATGGTGTTTTTGGCACTATTGAGAATGCTTTATTAGAGCAGGCACTTGCGGTTAATCCTAGGCATGAGCGTGCGCTTTGGTATGCTGGTTATGCCGCCTATAGTGTAGATGATTATCAAACTGCGGTAGTGCATTGGCAGACATTATTAAGTCTGGTGCCTGCGGATAGAAATGATGTGCGTGATTCGCTAAATAAGTTTGTTGATGATGCGCGAGAAAAAGCTGGTTTAGAGGTGGCACCTAAAGAACAAGCAGTATTGCCTCGTATACTTGATGTGCAGGTGAGTGTTGCGCAAGGACTGGCTAAAAATTATCAAGCCAGCGATACCGTATTTATTTATGCCCGCGCAAAGAATGGACCTAAAATGCCATTGTCATTAGTTCGTGTGCCGCTGTCGGCTCTACCAATTAAAGTTGAGCTGACGGAAGCGACCTCTATGTTGCCGAATATGAATCTCCGCAGTTTTGAACAGATTGAAGTATTGGCAAGGATCTCTCCTAGCGGTCAAGCTATAAGCCAAGCTGGTGATTTAATCTCTGCAGCTGTTAGTGTTGATTTCAGCCAGCATAGTCAACACGAGCTTGAAGTATTGATTCAACGCGTAGTCGAGTAAGAGTAATTTAATTCGATGAAATCTCAAATGAAGTTTATCTATTTACGCGTATCAATTTGTCTGCTCAGTCTCCTGTATTGCAGTGGATTATTTGCTGAAGATAACTTTATCTTATTGCAATCGACCACCTCGACTAAGAACTCAGGTCTGTATGATTATTTAATCCCCTTGTTTACCGCAGATACCGGTATTGATGTGCGTGTGGTTGCTGTTGGCACAGGGCAGGCATTACGTAATGCGCAGAATGGTGATGCCGATGTACTTATTGTTCATGCCAAGTCGCGTGAAGAGAAATTCATTACTGAAGGCTATGGCCTGCAACGGCACCAATTCATGTATAACGATTTTGTTATTGTTGGGCCAACATCAGATCCAGCTGAAGTGGCTAAATCTGAGACGGTAAAAGAATCACTGCAACGAATTGTTGAAGCCGGCAGTGGTTTTGTCTCACGCGGTGATGATAGTGGCACACATACTAAAGAATTAGAGTTATGGCGCTCGGCAGGCTTAACAGTCAGTGGTGCTAGCGGTGGATGGTATAAAGAAGTTGGTGCTGGGATGGGGGCAACCTTGAATGCTTCAGTGGCATTACAGGCCTATACCCTAAGTGATCGAGCTACCTGGCTGAATTTTGGTAATAAGAAGGACTATCGCTTACTGTTTGAAGGTGATCCACCCTTACATAATCAATATAGTGTGATTGTAGTTAACCCAGCACGCCATGCTCACGTTAAGTTGAAACTAGCACAGACCTTTGCTGATTGGTTACTGGCTGCACGTGGTCAACAGGCTATTGCAGACTATCGTGTGGCCGGTGATCAACTATTTTTCCCAAACGCTAAGCAGTAATAAAGCGCTTATTCTTCCTTACCATGCGTGACTAGTGCGCTATAGGAATCGATACGACGATCTCGCATAAATGGCCAAACACGACGTGTTGTCTCTGATTCAGCAAGGTCGATATCAATAACTTCACTCTGTTCTTGATCCTGTGAACAACGCAGTATAATTTGCCCCATGGTATCGCAGGCAAAACTGTTTCCCCAAAAATCGATGGCAGTAGTCTTGTTATCAGCGCTAGCTAGCTCATGTCCAACACGATTAACACTAAGTAGCGGCAGACCATTAGCAATGGCATGACCACGCTGTACCGTTTCCCAAGCATCACACTGGCGTATCTTTTCAGCTTGTTTATCATTGGGATCCCAACCGATAGCAGTTGGATATATGAGTAATTCTGCACCCGCTAACGCCATCAACCTTGCAGCCTCAGGAAACCATTGGTCCCAGCAGACTAAGACGCCTAGACGCCCAATACTGGTCTCTATCGGCTTAAATCCGGTGTCACCAGGAGTGAAATAGTATTTCTCATAAAAGCCAGGATCATCTGGTATATGCATCTTGCGATAATGGCCTGCCAAAGTGCCATCAGATTCAATGACTAAGGCAGTATTGTGATAAACACCACTTTGACGACGCTCAAAGATGGAGGCGAGTATGAGTACTTTATGCTGTTTAGCGACCTGCGCTAGGGTATTGAAAGTAGGTCCCTGTAAGGCTTCTGCAAGATCAAAGTGCTGCGTTTGCTCGCTCTGACAAAAATACAGTGAGGTATGTAGTTCTGGCAGGACAATTAATTCAGCACCTAAGTCTGCAAGCTTTGCTATCTGGCTAATCGAATGCTGTAGATTTTGCTCACGCTCAGCCTGATTGGCCTGCTGAATGAATCCAATTTTCATGTGCCTTCCATTTTAAAGATGTCTGCTGCCAGATGTAGTGTTGCGCAATGAATGCTACCAAATTGCTCAATGAGTGTGCTCGCATCTATGCCAATAATCTTATGCCGTGGTAGTAACTGTTGAAACTGCACCAGTACTGCGGCATCACTGTCTAGATTATACAATGGTAATAGTAGGGCATTGTTTATAAATAAAAAATTAAGATAACTAGCTGGTACGATGTTATTCGTCGCATTATAAAGCGATGTTACCGTCGCATTCACTGCAGTTAATTGTAAGTCATGTATTGCAGCTAACTCTTTTAAATCCTGTTCCAGCTTGTCTAAAGTGACAGCATCGGCATGTTCGCTCTGATGCATCTTCGCATAAACAATATGCTTTTCATCAATAAAGCGGGCTAGAGTATCGATGTGGCCACCAGTATCGTCACCAGCTAAGGCAGGGACATCAACTGACAGTGCTCGTTGTAATGAAAACTGCTGACAGAGCTGCTGGCTTACCTGTTCTTCAGATAAGTTTAACTGAGGATTATTGCGTAACACGCAATGATAGTTAAAGAGCACCATACCCGCACCATTGAATTCTAAATTACCACCCTCTAATGTCCACCGGCTAGGTGTTAGAGTTTCTGCTGTGATATTCATATATGGCGCTGTATTGGTCGCACATAACTGCTGGTGAAAGTTTTCAGCAAAGGCGGTATCTAGGCTGCAGGGATACTGATTGCCCCAGGCATTGAATTGTAGATCGAGGCCTTGTTTAGCAAAATACTGGGGGCCAAAGTCACGTACCCAGGTGTCATTTGTTTTAATTATAAAGATCGTTAGTCTATCTTCGGCTATAGCGCGACACTGACTGCGAATATGCTGCTGATGTGTTGCATCATAAGCGATGACAATAACTTGTTGATAAATCGCTATCTGTTCACAGAGATGGCGATAGAGTTGTTCAATAGCATTGTCCTGGCTATTGCTTAAATAAGGTGCCCAATCTGATTGCGGATGAGGCCAAACAACGACAGTTGCACTTTGTAGCGCCCATTCAGCACTTGGATATAGAGGCATCTTGATATCAGCTTAGCTTAGATGGGCTTTATTATTAGGCTTATGCTCTGAAACGCAAGTCTTGCGAATAGTTCATTAGGTTAGAGTCGTTGGTAAACCTTAAAGTATAAACTTTTGTTATCTAGATCTGGCTTAGGCGATCACGCCTGCGGTACACTAATAGGCAGTTATGATACCTACTATCCTAATATCATCTTGCCATTGCTGTCAGCAGCTTATGGCTTCTATCTGCGACCGAGACTAGCCTGCGACCATGTTTAAACCACTAGAATTATTTATTGGTCTGCGCTATCTGCGTGCAAAGCGACGAAATCATTTCATCTCATTCATTTCGATGAGCTCAGTGATTGGAATCAGTCTTGGTATTATTGTCATAATTACCGTGCTTTCGGTTATGAATGGTTTTCAAAGTGAGATTCGAGATCGCATGTTGCAGATGACGGCACATGCGACCTTATTAGAGCTAGATGGCTCATTGGCTAATTGGCAAGGTATTGCTGAGGAGTTAAAAGGGCATGAGGATATTATTGCACAAGCACCTTTTGTCGAAGGCCAGGTGATGCTGGTCAAAGGTAAGCAAGTTACCGGTGTTATGTTACGTGGGATTGATCCCGCCTTAGAAGCGAACGTTTCAAGCCTTGAGGATTTTATTGTCGAGGGTGATATTAATAGCCTGCAAGATAGGCAATTTAATATTTTCATGGGAGCTGAGTTAGCTGACTATCTGAGTGTCTCTGTTGGCGAGCGTATTACCTTGATTACACCAGAGGCTTCAGTTACTCCTGCCGGCATCATGCCTAAGCTCAAACGCTTACAGGTAGCTGGTATTTATCAAGTCGGTATGAATCAAGTTGATCGTAATACGGCAGTGGTGCATATCGCAGATGCACAACGATTATTCCGTATGAAAGATGAGGTCAGTGGGATTAGGCTGAAACTTAATGATCTATTTCAAGCGCCACTGTTGGCTAGGAGCTTAAATCAATCGTTTGAAGGCAAGTACTGGGTGACTGACTGGACTCGTAGTAATCGTAATTTCTTCCGTGCGATTAAAATGGAAAAAACGATGATGTTTATCATCATGATTTTAATCGTTGCTGTTGCAGTATTTAATGTTGTATCCATGCTGGTTATGGTGGTGACGGATAAACAATCTGATATCGCTATACTGCGTACCATGGGATTCTCTCCTCGTAGTGTGATGTGGGTCTTTATCATCCAGGGCAGCATGATCGGGTTAGTGGGTACAGTGATAGGTGTGCTGGGTGGTCTTGTATTGGCCTCTAATCTACAGGTTGTGGTAGCAGGCATAGAGAGTCTGCTACAAATTAAATTCTTAGATGCCAGTGTCTACTACATTAGTGATCTACCATCCAAAATTATTGCTAGTGACGTACTGATTGTTGCAGGTTTGTCTTTCTGCCTGACTGTTATTGCCACCTTATACCCCGCGCTACGTGCTGCAAAAACCCAACCGGCCGCTGCCTTGAGGTATGAATGAGTTTGGATTCTATAAGCACAACAGCCAAACCTTTACTTATCGTCGAGGGTGTTAGTAAGCGTTTCAATGATGGCCCATTAAGTGTCAACGTATTGTCTGATATCTCACTGCAGGTACATCATAAGCAGCGGCTTGCGATAGTCGGTGCCAGCGGCAGTGGCAAAAGTACTCTATTACAAATTATGGGAGGCTTGGATGATGCTAGCAGTGGTCGTGTACTCTTTGATGGGAATGATTTCGCGCTGTTAAATGCAACACAGGCAGGTGAGTTGAGGAATCGTAGCCTTGGTTTCGTTTACCAGTTCCATCATTTGTTACCAGAATTTAGTGCCTTAGAAAATATCTGTATGCCATTGCTTATGAGTGGCTATTCCTGTCGTGAAGCTAAACAATGGGCCTCAGATATCTTGCAACGAGTGAATTTATCAAAGCGTAGCAAACACAAGCCGCATGAGTTATCTGGTGGTGAGCGTCAACGTGTAGCGATTGCACGCGCGATGGTAATGCGACCTCAGTTACTATTAGCGGATGAACCTACAGGCAACCTTGATCGAAAAAGTGCAGAGCAGATAGCTGTATTAATGGATGAGCTACAGCAAGAATGTGCGACAGCGATTGTTTTAGTGACTCATGATATTGAGCTCGCACAGAGTATGGATCAGGTAATTACTCTGAGTGATGGCGAGATCGTCTAAGCCGATTTTTTGCCTTTAACTTACGTAAGATTGAGCGTTTCTTCCATGCCTTCGAAACATGGTAACGCCAGTATATATTGACCAAGCCAGCACCAATCCCCCCAACCAATGCACCGGCACACAAACAGCCTACTAAAAACGGTTGCCAGCGATGTAGTAGCTGTGTGAACAGCCAATTAAAGCTCATTTCAACCTGTATCGGCTCGGCTTGCACATCCAATAAATATGCACCCAAATGATAAGCCCAGTAAAAAAATACTGGCATGGTTATTGGGTTGGTGATCCAAACTAAAACTATAGCGATGGGTAAATAAGCAGCAAAGATAATAGCTAGGGCTGCAGCTACAAGCATTTGTACCGGTACTGGCATAAAAGCCGTAAACAGGCCGATCGCAATAGCGCGCACAACAGAACGTCGATTTATATGCCATAAGTTGGGATCATGGGAGAAATCGCCAAAATAGCTGGCAGCTTTCTTAAATTGGCCATGATCAGAATTACTGAGCCATTGTTGGAATAATTTTTTTGGCACTACAGTTATTTTTTGGGTTAAGTATGTGACTTATTATCCCACGACTATTAACACAACGGCAGGACTGATTTTTATCGGTGGTTGTATTTTTCAGTGTAGTCGAGAACTGTTGGCCATTGAATATACCTTTTTGCTGGTTCCACTGCTGCTGATATACCTCTCTTTGCCTCGATTAAGAGCGTTGTGCTGTTTGTCGTTTGGTTTCCTGTGGAGTCTGTTACTAGTTCATAGCGTATTTAACGCCGATCTAAATACAGACTGGCCCAAAACAGATCTAACCTTAAATGGTGTTATTCAGCAGTTGCAGGTTAATACACCAGCTTATAGTCGATTTATTTTTGTATTGAGTAAAGATTCTGATGATGACAAGGCTAAAATTCAGCGAGGGTTACCCAGTAAACTATTAGTTAGTTGGTATAATCCACCAGATGAGTTGCTACTAGAGAGCCAATGTCAATTACAACTCCACTTGCGTCAGCTCTGGCGTTTAGCTAATCCAGGTAGCAGTGACTATCAACGCTTTCTATTTTCACAGGGCATAATAGCTAGGGCTTCTGTACGCAAAGGTAGCTGTCAAAGACCCAACTCGATAGGGCTGAGACAAACGCTACTACAAAAGTTCAGCAGATTGCCTTATGCACAGATGCCATTAATGCAAGCCTTGGTATTTGGCGAGCGTACGGCTATTGATGCAACACAATGGGAGAGCTTACGCCATACTGGAACCACCCATTTATTAGCGATATCTGGCCTGCATATCAGCATTATAGGGTTCTTTAGCTACTTTCTTTTATTTCAGCTACTACGATGTAATGCCCATATATGCAGTAAAATAGCGGCGCAACGATTAGCAGCATTTGGCGTTATACCTGCGATTTTTGCTTATGCTTATTTAGCAGATTTTTCGATTCCTACCCAACGCGCTGTAATGATGGCAACCGTTGCCGTCTGCTTGCTCGCGCTGAGTCGACGTTGTGAAGGACTAACTGTTCTTTCTATCAGCTTTATTAGTCTGTTTTTATTTCAACCCTTCTTACTACTAGAAGTTGGCTTCTATCTATCATTTGGTGCTGTTTTAATAATTCTAATTATTTTGCGGATAGCGCCGAAGCAATCAAAACTACGGTTAGCTATATATCTACAACTGGTATTAAGCAGCGCAATGATACCTATCAGTCTTTATTATTTTGAACAGGCCTCAGTGTTAGCGCCGTTTGCTAATTTGCTAGCAATACCTTGGGTTAGCTTTATTGTTTTACCACTGTTATTCATTGGCTTGCTGCTATGGTTATGTGCGATCCCGCTGTATAGCAGTCTATTGGCATTATCTGATACCAGCCTCTCTCTATTGATGCAGTTTTTAGATGGTTTAAGTGCTATACCCATCGCAAGTTTCCTTGGTTACAGCAGTCTATTGACCCTGATTTGTTTCGAAATCGGCTTACTCCTACTATTACTTCCACTACCATCACGTTATAAGTTGTTATCTGTAATTTTAATATTCAGTCCATGGTTTTATCAGTCAAACAATCTACAGCCGGGGCAACTTAGGCTAAGTGTTCTAGATGTTGCTCAAGGATCTGCGGTATTAGTTGAAGTTCAAAGCGAGGAAGGGCGCAAGGTTTTATTGTATGACGCCGGGGCAAAATATCGTTCTGGCTTTAGTATGGGGCAGGCAGTTATTGCTCCATTTTTACGTCAACTGGGGATAAGTCAGATTGATCTAGCCCTAATCAGCCATAATGATCATACTGGTGGTTTAGCTGCTTTAATCGAAGCGGATTTGGTCAAGCAGGTCATGCGTAGTCAGCTGAGTAAGGATAATGCGCAGCTCAGTACCTTGGGTAGTTCATTATGTCATACCGGCTTATCTTGGCATTGGGGGCGGGCGCGCTTTGATATTTTACATCTTAATTTGGATTGGCAAGGTAGTAAGAATAATCGATCCTGTGTGTTATCAATCACTCATCCTGGAGGTCGTATACTGCTGACTGGTGATATAGAGAAAGCTGCTGAATATCGGCTTTTACAGCGTTATCGTCAAGATCGTTCAAAGCCCTTGCGAAGTCATATTTTACAGGTGCCGCATCATGGTAGTGCCTCCTCATCGTCGTTAGCTTTCTTGAAAGCGGTTCAGCCGCAGATTGCCTTATTCTCTTATGCTCAAGATAACCGTTATCATTTTCCCCATGCTACTATCCTAAAACGCTATAAAGACCTCGGTATTGATTGCATTACAACGGCTGATGCAGGTGTTATTCGCTTGCTCCTAGATGTAAACAAGCCTGACAGCATTGTTATAGATGAGAATTATCGAGAACGTAGCCGCCGTTATTGGCATCAAACAGATATGTTAGCTAAGTGTAGATAAACAAATACCTTGAGAGGTTAGATGTTAGAGATTATTCAATCTGGTGGCTGGATGATTTGGCCGATATTAATTTCTTCTGTGATTGCACTTGGCATTATATTCGAGCGCTTTTGGGCTTTGCGACAAGAGCGCATTATGCCATCAGAATTAGTTAAGAAGATGAGTCTGCTACAGCAAAAATCAGCTGCACTAGATAATGATATTAGTGACATTCATGGTGATTCAGCCTTTGCCACCATAGTCAGAGTCGCGATACAGCAGCGTATGGCTAGCAAGGCAGTACAACGTGAACGTCTAGAAGAAGTAGGGCGTCAGATCGTACATGAATTGCAGTTTTTTCTGACGACTTTGGGAACGATCGCAGTGATAACACCTCTGCTTGGTTTGCTCGGTACGGTGCTTGGCATGATTGATGTGTTTATGGCTATGAGTAGCACCAATGTAACGGAACCTGAAGCCTTGGCTGGAGGTATCGCCCAGGCCTTGATTACCACAGCCGCTGGTATTTCAGTTGCTATACCCAGCCTGATTTTTGTACGCTATTTTCATAGGAAGGTAGCAGACCTAGTGTTGCAAATGGAAACTCAGGCGATCTTATTAATTGACCGTCTGGCAAGCTAGTTAATGAGTAATAAGGCATGAAATTCTCTACAGCAGAGGAAGAAAATGATGAGATCAATTTAACCCCACTAATTGATGTGGTGTTTTTGCTGCTAATTTTTTTCATGTTAACCACAACATTCAAGCAAGAAGCAGCACTATCTATTGATTTGCCAGAGGCCAATGCGTTAGAACAACAAGACATGCCTATCAGTATTGTCGTGTTGATTGATAAAGAAGGGCGTTATGCTTTAAACGGTAACGTATTACAACACTACTCGCCAATAGATTTACGTCAAAGCTTGCAACAGTTACGTTCTGAAAAAGGTGATCTGAAATTACTTATTCGTGCGGATGGCGAGAGTACACATCAATCAGTAGTTTGGCTGCTGGATGCAGCAGCTGCAGTTGGACTGTTACAGATCTCGATAGCAGCTGATTCCAAGTCATTAGAAGACCTTAAATAGCGCGCAAGCTAATCCATGTTCAGCTACACTAAGCACTTCTTAAACTGAACTCCTTAAATACTAAGATGGATACTAAAATTCTCGAAATCCTAGCCTGCCCTGTAACTAAAGGGCCGCTGATCTTTGACAAAGAAAAGTCTGAGTTGATCTCGTTAAGTGCAAGATTAGCCTATGCCGTGAAGGATGATATCCCAGTGATGATTGAAGATCAGGCGCGTGAATTGAGTAATGCTGAATATGAGGAATACCAAAAGCAACGATGATGGCTAATTTTCATGTTGTTATTCCCGCACGTTTTAATTCGAGTCGATTGCCGGGTAAGCCCCTATTAGAGTTTCAAGGCGTCAGTCTGATTGAACACGTCTATCGTCGTGCCTTGGCTGCAAAGCCTCAATCCATTTTGATTGCCACTGATGATGAGCGTATTGCCACTGTAGCAGAGGGATTTGGTGCTGCTGTCTGTATGACTTCTGTTGAACATAACTCAGGCACAGACCGCATTGCCGAAGCTGTCGCCAAGCAAGCTTGGGATGATAATGCCATTATTGTCAATCTGCAGGGCGATGAACCTAAGATGCCATCGGCCAATATTCAGCAGGTTGCACAGTTACTGCAGGATATGCCCAACGCTCAGATTGCAACGTTATGTGAGCCGATCACTGCGTTACGTGATTATCAAGATCCGAATGTAGTTAAAGTAACTAAAACAGACCAAGGCCTAGCACTTTATTTTAGTCGCTCTAGCTTACCGCATATGTCGAAAGATCAATTGGCTGACTTAGCTAAATTAGCGGTCTACAGGCATGTAGGACTGTATGCCTATCGTGCTGACTATTTGCAAAGCTTTGTTAAAAAACCAGTGTCATTCCTAGAAAGTAGCGAGCGTTTAGAACAGTTGCGTGCGTTACAAGCGGGTGATGCTATCGCAATCGCTGTTGCACAGGAAGACAGTGGCCATGGCATTGATACAGCAGAAGACTTTCAACGGCTAAGTGTTGGTAATTAATCTCTTAAGGTTTGCTCTAGCCCTAACGAAAAGAATCAAATGGCCAAATTTCAACCATCGCACCAGCGGCAACACCTTCACTTTCCATTGGTAGAAAAATAAAGCAATTCGCGTCCGACATCGAGCGTAAAATCCCTGAGCCTTGGGCGCCAGTTTTAGTTACGCTGTAACTACCGTCGGCATTTACCTCAAACATACCTCGTTGATATTCAACGCGACCTGCACGTTTGCGTAATTGATTCTTACAGCTAGCCTGTAGTCTTAGGCGAGAACGTGGCGTGCCTCCCATCATCTTCTCTATAGCGGCTTGAACGAAGATGTAAAAAGTTACCATGACCGATACAGGATTGCCGGGTAGGCCAAAGAAATAGGCCTGTTCCACTTGGCCAAAGGCAAGTGGTCTACCAGGCTTCATTGCTACTTTCCAGAAATTAACCTGACCTAGGTTGGCCAGTGTCTCTTTTACAAAATCAGCCTCACCGACCGATACACCACCTGAAGTGATGATGACATCTGCTTGTGCAGCAGCATCTTTAAAGGCTTGCTCTACTAATTCGGGTGCATCACGTACAACACCTAGGTCGATGATCTCGACACCAATCTCACTAAGCATGCTCCAGAGGGTATAACGATTGCTATCATAAATTTGGCCACTGGCTAGTGGTTGGCCAATTGATGTTAATTCATCACCAGTAGAGAAGAAGGCAACTTTAAGCTTGCGTATAACACTGACCTTGGCGATGCCTAGTGAGGCTAATAGGCCTATATCTGCTGGACTGAGTCGACGACCAGGTTGAAATACAGAGTCACCTTTAGCAATGTCTTCACCAGCTAGGCGAACATTTTGCCCAGCCTGCTGTTGATCATCGATAATGATCTCATCGGCTTCTAGTTGCACATGTTCTTGCATGATGACAGTGTCACAAGCTGTTGGCATGACTGCACCGGTCATGATGCGCACACATTCATGCTTGGCAACAGAATTAGCAAAAGGCCTGCCAGCAAATGCAGTGCCAATTACCTTTAAGCGTTGGGTAGCATCGCTAGGTAAGTCAGTACCACGCACAGCATAGCCATCCATGGCTGAATTGGTATGACCGGGGACATCTAAGTCAGAAGTAATAGGACTTGCCAAAATACGGCCTAAGGCATCACGAATGGCTAGTGTCTCGCTCTCTTGAACAGGATATACGCTGTCTAAGATATGCTGTTGTGCAACCTGTGCATCCATCGAGGAAGGGTCGTAATCATCCATGCAACTCGCCTGATACTGGATAGGTTCTTTACTCATGTCTTTTTGCCTTGGTCTTTTCTTGATCTAGCCAGCTCATAGGCTGATGATATCAAGGGGTGGAATTAGTTTTTAACCTTAGGTTGAAGCTTCTTTAGCAGAAATTCTAGTCGGGCTATAGCATCAACTTAACGCTTAGAGCGTAGTAATACATAGACTGCACCAGTGCCACCATCTACCGGTCTTGCTGAGCAGAAAGCAAGTATCTCCTCACGCCGCCGTAGCCAGCGATTAACTAGGGGCTTTATCACCGGGCCATTATTATTCGAACCGAGTCCTTTACCGTGAATAATACGTACACAACGGATATTTTCATTAAGTGCGTAGTCGATAAAGTCGATCAGTTCGATCTCTGATTCAGCACGCGTTAAACCATGTAAATCAAGTTCGGCAGTAATTGAGTATTGGCCACGTTTTAACTTGCGAAACACTTGTTTTTGGATGCCTGGCTGGCAATAACTCAATACATCACCAGCCTGCATATCCTCATCTTCTATCATTGGATGAGAGAGTTCTTGCAGTACGCGCTGTTCATCCAAGTCGCGCTGTCTGGGAGTAGGGTAAGGTTTAGGCTTGTTTGAGACTACACGATCACTGGTGATTAGTTTGATATCGCCCATCATGTCAGCAAAACTGGCTTCCTTATTCTTGTCATTATCTCCATTTGTCATAATTAAGCCTTTTCTTACACCTTTTGCTTATGCATATTCTGCATACTTTAAGCAGTAAGCTGATAGTATAATCTTTAGTAATTTGATGCCAAGTGTACAGCCTACGAGAACTAGAACGAATGCACCTTTTGTTGAGTAATGATGATGGCTATCAAGGCCAAGGATTGATTGAGCTGGCAGCAGCTTTAGAAGATTTAGCCACAATCACGATTGTGGCACCTAATCGAAACCGCAGCGCGGCCAGTAACTCCTTAACGCTAGAACGTCCCTTGCGAGCACAAACGTATGCTGAACGTAGTTATGCAGTGGATGGCACACCAACTGATTGCGTCCATTTAGGGCTAACCGGTTTACTAGGTGATGTCCCCGATATGGTGGTTTCTGGTATTAATGCGGGTGCTAATCTGGGTGACGATGTGATTTATTCAGGTACCGTGGCAGCAGCGATAGAAGGACGTTTTTTGGGTCTACCTGCAGTAGCCATCTCACAAACTTCATTTAAACCCAAGCATGTAAAGGCTGCAGCTAGCCTAAGTGCACGCTTGATTAGCAATCTGTTACAGAATCCAATCCAGGAAAATATGATTCTGAATGTAAATATTCCAGATCTGCCCCTAACAGAAATAAAAGGCTTTAAGACTACGCGTTTAGGCAATCGGCATAAGGCTGAGCCGGCAGTTAAGGCTCAGGACCCTAGAGGTAAGCCTATTTATTGGGTGGGTGCAGCAGGCCCAGAGCAGGATGCAGGCCCAGGTACTGACTTCCATGCAATTAATGATGGCTATGTTTCGATCAGTCCAATCCATGTTGATTTAACCCGTCATCGTAGTATCGATAGCTTACAGTCTTGGATAGAAGAATCAGGGCTTAGCACGTGAAAAATGCCAACGCTGGCATTGGTATGACCTCTCAGCGGACGCGAGATCGGCTGATTACACGGCTACGAGATAAAGGGATTAGAGACGACCGCGTATTACAGGCGATGCGTGTCCTACCTCGCCATTTATTTGTTGATGAGGCCTTGGCCTCTCGTGCCTATGAGGATGACGCCTTACCAATCGGCTACAAACAAACAATCTCTCAACCGTATACCGTTGCACGCATGACAGAGGCCTTGTTAGCCAATGATAAACCACAGAAAATATTAGAGATTGGTACTGGTTCAGGATATCAATCGGCCTTATTAGCGGCCTTGGTCAAAGATGTTTATACGGTAGAGCGTATCCCTGAATTATATCAACAGACACGCAAGTTACTGCACTCAATGAACCTGCATAATGTGCACTGCAAGTTATCAGATGGCACTTGGGGTTGGGAAAATTATGCACCCTATGACGCCATTATTGTAACGGCAGCCGCTAGTCAGATTCCAGATTCTTTGACCGAACAACTCGCTATAGGTGGACGTATGATTATCCCTATAGGTGAGCAAAATGATAAACAACAATTATTGACCCTTACGCGTACAGTTGCAGGCTTTGAAAAAAATAAACTCGAAGATGTTGTTTTTGTGCCTTTTGTTAATGAAGGTAAGAACTAGGAATTCAGAATAGATGAATTTTTTCGGCAATCTTTATGAGCGTGTTATGTCATGGGCAGAGCATCGTAGAGCCACCTTTTATCTCAGTCTATTGAGTTTTTCAGAGTCTTCTTTTTTCCCGGTTCCTCCAGATGTGATGTTGGCTCCTATGGCATTGAGGCAGCCACATCGCGCGTTGTACTTTGCCCTTTTAACAACGTTATTTTCAGTCCTTGGAGGTATTGCAGGTTATTTCATTGGTTTTTTTGCCTTGGATTTTGCTGAGCAACTATTACAAGATAAAGGCTACTGGTCGATCTATCAGCAGGCGAGGGCATGGTTTGATCAATGGGGTGTATGGGTTGTCTTAATGGCTGGATTCTCACCAATTCCTTATAAGTTATTTACAATAACAGCAGGCGCTATGGGGCAGCCGTTAATCGCCTTCATCCTGGCATCGGTGCTAGGTAGAGGCAGTCGATTTTTCTTGCTCGCCTTACTACTTAAGTTTTTTGGACGTAAAATAGAACAACATGTCCTGCGTTATATTGAATATTTGGGTTGGTTATTGGTCGGTTTGATTCTGATCACTATTATTTGGGTTGGTTTAAAGTGAAGATGATTTTGCCAAAAATATTTTTTAGTTTGATCCTAGCTATCAGCTTGAGTCTAAGTGGTTGCTATACCGGTGCCGTCAAACCGAGCAAACAGACGCGTTATTACATCGTGCAAAAGGGCGATACCTTATACGCTATTGCCTGGCGCTATAGAGTTAACGCGAACAGCATTGCCCGGTGGAATAACCTAAAAGACCCCTATGTGATTAAACCAGGGCAACGCTTGAAACTTGGTTACTCAGGTTCAAATAAAACTAAGAGAACGGCTACAAGTACGACTAAAAAGTCATCTAATAATGCTGCATCAAGTAGCAAAAAGACTAGTCCATCTAGCACAAAGCTACCAATAGCCAAGGCACCAGGTTCATGGAGTTGGCCAGTCAAAGGTAAATTAATCAGTAAATATTCAGCTGACCGTAACGGCATTGATATTGCCGCAAATAATGGCACCGCAGTGAAAGCGGCTGCCTCAGGGCAGGTTGTTTATGCCGGTAATGGTCTACGTGGTTATGGCAATCTAGTTATCATCAAACATAACGCCACTTATTTTAGTGCCTATGCGCATAGTCGAAAGTTATTAGTGGCTGAAGGTCACAGGGTTAAGCGTGGACAGAAGATCGCTGAAGTAGGTAGCACAGGCACCAATCGCAATAAACTGCATTTTGAAATCCGTAAAAATGGTGATCCAGTCGATCCTCTGCGTTATCTGCCACGCTAAAGCGAATAATTTAGCGGTTAAAAGCCATTAAGGCCCTAAATTAACGCCTTTTACCGATCTAATACGCTATAGCAACCGTTTCATCTGTTGCTATGGCTCATAGCTTAGCGTTGAAATAGTGCTTATAACGTGACTAAAGCAGGAAATTTGAGTCGGAAGTTACTTATTTATACTGGCGGATTCGCGTATCATATCGCCTTTGTTTTAATGAACTGCTGACGCATGGACGATTTTCCAAGAATTAAGCTCCTACCACCCTACGTTTTCAATATTGTAAACGAGCGTAAAGCCGAATTTAGAGCGGCGGGTGAAGACATCATTGATTTTGGTATGGGTAACCCTGACCAAGGTGCGCCCGAGCATATTAAGAATAAATTAGCTGAAGCCGCGTTGCGTGATGACACGCATCGATATTCTTTATCGCGTGGTATTCCTCGCTTACGAAAATCAATCTGTGATTGGTATCAGCGCAAATTTAACGTCACATTAGACGCAGAAGAAGAAGCTATTGTAACTATTGGCTCTAAAGAAGGTTTAGCGCACTTGGCGTTGGCAGTCCTCGGTCCAGGTGATGCCGTCTTAGTACCAAATCCTGCTTATCCGATTCATCCTTATGGCTGTGTCATCGCTGGGGCTGAGGTGATCTATGTGCCAGCACGTGAGGACACTGATTTTTTTGCTGAATTGGAAAAGGCGATTAAAAACTCATGGCCTAAACCAAAGTTATTAATTCTCAATTTCCCTGGCAACCCAACGACAGAATGTGTCGAGCTAGAGTTTTTTGAACGTGTCATTGCAATAGCAAAAGAACATAAAATTTGGGTTGTTAATGATATTGCTTATGGCGAGATCACCTTTGATGGCTATGAGCCACCATCTATCTTGCAAGTCGAAGGTGCGCGCGATATCGCAGTAGAGTTTTACTCGTTATCGAAAACTTACAACATGCCTGGTTGGCGTGTTGGCTTCATGTGTGGCAATAAAACATTGGTTGCAGCTCTAGCGCGCCTCAAATCCTATTTGGATTATGGTATGTTCACGCCGATTCAGATTGCAGCGATTGCAGCACTCGACGGGCCACAAGACTGTGTTAATGAGATTCGTGATATGTATCAATCTCGCCGCGATGTTTTAGTCTCTGGCTTAAATGAACTCGGCTGGGCTGTTACACCACCGAAGGCGACTATGTTCGTCTGGGCCAAGATTCCTGATGCGTTCGCCGATATGGGGTCGCTTGATTTTTCCATGCATATGATGGAAGTAGCTAAGGTTGCAGTGTCGCCAGGTATAGGTTTTGGGCACTATGGTGACGATCATGTGCGTTTTAGTTTAATTGAGAATGAACACCGCATTAGACAAGCCTTACGTGGCATTAAAAAAATGTTTAGACAAACGGATAATGAATGAATAAGCCAGATGAACAGATCAAGCCAGTAAACGTTGGCATACTGGGGTTAGGTACAGTTGGCGGTGGTACTGCTACAGTCTTACGCCGTAATGCTGAAGAAATTGCGCGTCGTGCCGGTAGAGAAATTAAACTTCTAGCAGCCAGTGTGCGTGATATTAATAAGTCACGTGATGTTAATTTAGACGGTATTTTATTAACCGAAGATTCTAATGAAATCGTTAATCATCCTGATATTGATATCGTACTTGAATTAATCGGTGGTACTGATCTGGCTCGAGATTTAGTGTTATGTGCTATCAGCAATGGTAAGCATGTAGTCACTGCGAATAAGGCCTTAATTGCCTTACATGGCAATGAGATATTTCTAGCTGCTCAACGTAAAGGCGTTACCGTGGCTTTTGAAGCTGCTGTTGCAGGTGGTATTCCTATCATTAAGGCGATCCGCGAAGGGCTCGCTGGTAATCAGATTGAATGGTTGGCTGGTATTATTAATGGTACCGGTAATTTTATTTTGACCGAGATGCGCGATAAAGGTCGTGACTTTGATGATGTCTTAAGCGAAGCGCAGGCACTGGGTTATGCCGAAGCTGACCCGACTTTTGATGTTGAAGGAATTGATGCAGCGCATAAGCTAACTATCTTGGCCTCGATTGCCTTTGGTCTGCCATTGCAGTTTGAAAAGGTTTATACCGAAGGGATTTCAGCGATTCAAAAAAGTGACGTTGAGTATGCTGCTGAGCTTGGGTATCGCATTAAACATCTAGGAAT
>Ga0228674_1000208_pt1 | contig 45000 bp, 68 predicted proteins | sample 1D_rmetaG_FD_189054 | JGI IMG/M metagenome (GOLD analysis project Ga0228674, IMG submission 189054) | Seawater microbial communities from Monterey Bay, California, United States - 1D_r | ecosystem: Environmental > Aquatic > Marine > Coastal | place: USA: California | collected 2016-09-26
TACATATATTATATCAAAAAAGGATTTCAATGTCAAGAACTATTTTTAAGTTAGGTAGTAATAATTCTTGACTTAAGTTCAGAAAGTATGTATAATATATGTAATAAGAAAAAGGAGAACATATGGATATAGCATATTTAATATTTCTGTGCGCAGGCATACATCTTAGCTATCTTTATGGTAAGCAGACAGGAATAGAGAGGACAGTTGATTATTTAGAGGCAGAAGGCGTCATAGAGTTTGACGAAGAAAAATAGTTCTTGACATCGAGGTTAAAATTTGATATAATTATCTTGTAAGTGGTAATAACGCTTACATTTTGGTGCGTCTACCGAAAGGAGACGTGAATTATTTACTGAAAAGGAATTATGGAGAAAATTATGAGTATAGATTTAAGCAAATTTTGGCTTGGATTGGATATGCCTACACTGCCGTCTTATACGGATGCAGCATATCCTAGATATAACCTAATCGAAAGGGAAGGCGACTATCGTATAGAAGTTGCAGTACCAGGGTGGAAAAAAGAAGAGTTGGAGATAATCTTTGATAACAAAGAACTCCACATCAAGGGTAAAAAAGAAACAAAACTAGGAGAAGATGAAAATTTTATTCATCAAGGATTAAGTTTAAAGTCTTTTGAACGAAGATTTATTCTAAACGCCGACCTACAAGTAGAAGAAGTAAGTCTACAAGACGGATTGCTGACAATCAAACTGTTACGAACTCCAGATTCCAAGAGGAAAATCTTGGAGATTAATTGATGAAAACATTATCAAAAGTTCGTGATAGTATATGTGAGAACGGAGAGTTCTGCAACATGGTAGCTAATTATACATTAGTTATAGCCTTTGGTGGCATCATAGTTCAGAATATTTATGTTCTTTCTTAAACTGTCAGAATGTATCAGGGGAGCTTTGGCTCCCCGACCTATAGGAGAAAAAATGCAAATATCAGAAGAAGGTAAAAATTTAATTAAAAAATTTGAAGGCTGTGAACTAGAAGCATATAAGTGTGCGGCTGGTGTTTGGACTATTGGATATGGTCATATTAAAACAGCAGTAGAGGGAATGAAAATAGACCAAGCAACAGCAAATGAACTATTTGATGAAGAAATGGGGGAGTACGAAACCTATGTGAACACAGCGGTAACGGTTCCACTTTCTCAAAATCAGTTCGACGCACTGGTATCTTGGGTGTTCAATCTCGGTAATGGAAATCTTAACGCTTCAACTATGTTGAAAGTCATCAACTCTGGCGACCATGCTGGAGTACCTGCTCAAATCAAAAGGTGGAACAAAGCAGGTGGTAAAGTACTGGAAGGACTTATTCGTAGGAGAGAAGCAGAGGCATTATTATATGAAGGAAAAGACTGGAGCAATGTCTAAGTTTTTAGATAAAATAGGTGAGTGGTGGTTTTGGTTTAAAAACCTATTCATTACTTATTATAGTCTCAAAGTGAGTTATAATGCTACATGGGGAGACTCAGACGACCAAGAATTTATCGTCAAGAAGTTCATTAAAAAACAACCAAAGTTTATATCATTCATCACAGAGGAAGGAGAATTAGTAGAAATTAGTGGTGCTGATGGACTTAATTACAGGATTCAAGAATTATGAACCAATTAACAATAGGTGGATTGATTGTATTAGGAGGTCTTTGCTTCTTTTTATACAGTCAGAATGAAACCTTAAAAGAAAACAATATCAAGTTAGAAAATGCAGTACAAGCCCAGCAAGAGGCAATGGACACACTGCGAGAGTCTTACGAAAAACAAGGTAAGTCTCTTATGAATATGTCTAGAAGAAACTCAGAAATAGAAGCTGAAAAAGCAGAGTATCTTGCAATATTTAGCAGACACAATTTAGATATGCTAGCATTGAAAAAGCCTGGTCTTATGACTAACAGGTTCAACAATGGTAGTGAAAAAGTGATGGAGGGAATGGAAGATGATACAGAAAAGTTATACGAGCTTACTGTGCCTAGCACTGACGATAAGTAGTTGTAGTTTACTTCCTACTAAGAAAGTAGAGATAGTATCAAAACCAATTGAAATCGACATCATGCAACCTGATTTACCAAGACCAGTAGAGCTTACAGCTCCTCAGTGGTGGGTAGTATCAAATGCAAGAATTACAAACCCATGTATCAAAAGAGTACAAGATGATGGTAGTATGAAAAGACCAAAGACTTGTCTTAAAGAAGATACAGAAAATCCAGAGTGGCCTGAAGGTTATACCTACCTAGACCAGTTCTTGGATGAAATGAAAGAACAAAACAATGGAGAAGTACTATTTGTAGGAACGACCATTGGAGATTATAAAGTCATGTCAGAAGATATGCAAGAATTAAAAAGGTATATCAATCAACTAGGAGAAGTAGTAATATACTATCGAACAGTTACGGCTCCAAGTGAGAAAGTTAATGAAAAATGATACAACAAATTCATCTTAGAAATTTATTAATACTAGATTGGTTAGACCATTTAGTTCCTGCTATGACACAGCATCCTGCAGTGTATAAAGAAACACCCAAACCAAACGTAACTTTATCAAGAATGAAAGAGCAGTATGCAATTCGTGCTGACTATAAAGTTGATAGAGGTAATTTTGTGGATTATGTAGGAAGAAAACTTCATAAAAATGGTAAGCCTTATAGACAAGCAGATGTATATACCCCTAAACAATTAGCTGGGTTATTTAATGGACTTATTGGTGCAGAAGATAAAATTAAAGAAATAGTACATAGAAAATTTAAAGTAAATACTTGCATGGTTCAACCACCTTATTGGGGTTGGACAGGATGGGAATGGGGTGCTAGAAATCCTAGACACTTTATAAGATTTATATGGAACTCTGGTGAAGGTCATACAAGATTTGTTCATGGTGGTAAGTATATTAAGTACGCAGATTCAAAAGGTATTGGACAACAAAAGAACTGGACTTGTTTAGTAGGCACACATGATGAACTAAACTGGATGTGCGATAGAAATACAGGTAAAACTCATAGATTTATAATTGATATTAGTATAAATTCTAAATATCATGAAGAATTTAAAATTGCATGTGAGTATATAAAAGACAAAGGAACAATAACCAAATTAGTAGCAAAAAATGGCTAAGTTTTTCAGAATGTTGTTTTGGCGTAGAGCAATGCAAAAGCATGCTGATTGGTTTGATAATAACCCTCCAGCACAGGCTAGATTCGAAGAAAACGAAGAATGGCTAGAAGAATTAGAAGATAGAACAATTATATTAGAGGACTTAGCACACCCTAAGTGTGGAATTGAAGGTTTTGATGGTTATCAACCTCTAGTAAATAGAATAATAAAACTGGAAAAAGAAATTGAAAATCTCAAACAACTTAAACAAAACGATACATAGAATTATAGATACTGGTGTAGCTAGTCATGATTCTATATTGCCTTTTGGAAATTCGATATTACTATACAAGTATGATAGTCGACCCGACTATGTATATCATAACACGCACCCTGCGTGGTACAACTATAAAAACAATTTCGTCGCAGAGTTTTCTAATGTAGAGGAAAACTACACATTTCCAATAAAAATAACTATTTATCAACATACAGAAAAAAGTTTTAATATTCCAACCAGAAAAAAAGCACTTTTGTTTAATATAAAAGATTCAACTGTAGTTTTAAGAAGCAAGAGTTGGAACAAGTTATTATCGTCTTTAGAAAGAATAAATCAAGTTAAAAAATGGAAAAAGAATTTGTCAGATAACGATATAATGGTACAAGAAATCAGTGAAGAAATGGCGGTATTAGGAAATATAGTATTTACTAATTGGCATGGTGGAACAAATCTATTAGTGGAGTACGCATAATGGTACAAAATTGGAGAGAGCAACACCTAGTAGTAACAGATAGAAAGCCAGCCCCAGCGGGGTACACGCATCCTAGTGAAGTTACGCTAAAGAATGATGTTGTGAAAATTTTTATCGGAGCCAGTGAAGATATGGACGAAGCTGCATTGAAAGTAATAAAATATTCTCTTTTGAAGAATACACAGGCAAAGTTAGATATTACAGTACTTAGACCGAGTATGTTTGAAGGTTGGAACACGGATGCTTGGGGAACTCCTTTCTCTTGTTTTCGATACGCAATTCCTTTAATGTGTGAGGGAAAAGGTCGAGCAATATATATGGATGTAGACATGATAAATCTAAGAGATATTCATGACCTATGGACAGAAAATATGTACGGCAAACCTTTTGCGATGGTATGGGATGCAGAACAAGACAATGGCGATAAAAATCCCAAAGGATGGTGGTGTGATAGTGTGTGGCTTATAGACTGTGAGAAAGCAATAGATTGGTTTGATTTAAATGAAATAAAGAATTTTCCTACAGAAAAAGGAAGTTATAAATGGACGTTCATGGAACGGCTTGGCTCTCCAAATAGATTCGAGTCAGACAAGTGGGTACATGAATTAGATTGCAGATGGAACTCTTTTGATGGAGCAAATACAAGTATAATTCCTAAAGGAGAAGGATACTTTGGAAAAGAATTACTAGAATTAGATGAATGTTGGCAAATACACTTGACTGCTTTAAGTTATCAACCTTGGCATCCAAGGTATTTAGTAGCAGCAAAAGCTACTCATTGGCGTCCTGAGATTGCAGCCCTTTGGTGGGAGTTATTAGAAGAAGTCAACCAGTTATGAAAGTATTAGTAACAGGTGGAGAAGGCTTTGTAGGACATCATCTTGCAAAAAGATTAATTAAAGAAGAACACCAAGTAACCATACTAGATACATGGAGATTTGGAGAAGAAAAGAGAGATAGACTAGACGCACGATACGAGTTAGAAGGAACAAGAAACATCTCACAATTAAAACCTGAGTTTGATTGGATATTTCATTTAGGAGAGTATTCAAGAGTAGAAACCAGTTTTAAAGATGTCAAAAAGGTCTGGGAAAGTAATGTAGCTGGAACAACTTCCGTTGTGGAGTTTGCAATCAAGTGTAATGCAAAACTAATTTATACCTGCACAAGCAGTGTAACAGCAAGTGAAGGGGCATATCTCTCTCCGTACACTTGGAGCAAAGCTAGAAATGCAGACTTGATAAAGGCTAGTGGTAAATGGTTTGGGTTGAATTATGCTATATGTTATTTATATAATGTATATGGAGGAACAGAAACCTCTACTGGTAATTTAGCAACAGTTATCGCTAAGTGGAAAAAATTAGCCAAACAAGGCTCACCTTTACCAGTTACATCTCCTGGCAACCAAAGAAGATATTTTACTCATATTGAAGACATAGTAGATGGATTAATGATAATTGCTGAAAAAGGAACAGGAGACAATCTTGGCATAGGAGCAGAAAAGTCTTACTCTATGCTACAGGTAGCTCAAATGTTTAACGCAGAAATACGCATGACTCCAGAAGTACAAGGAAACCGAACAACAAGTTCACTTTTGACGAAAAAGACAAAGGAACTAGGATGGAGTCCTAAAATCGATTTAAGACAGCATATACAGGAGTGGTTAGATGAAGTTTGAAGAACTAATATCTCCCATTGGTATAGAAAGATTCAATAGAGAATTTAAAGGTAAGAAGTGTTTAGTCATCAAGTCAGAAGAAAATATTTTCAAAGATTATTTTTCTTGGCGAGACTTGGATAACTATTTAAATCAGTACAAAATAGGTGCTTGGGATAGAACCCCACAATTGCAGGTTGTTTTACCTGATGGAAATAAATGGTGCAAGAAAAAATCCAAAGAGTATAAGACTAGAGACGAATTATTAAAATTATGGAAGGATGGAAGTTCGTTCATTCTAACTCTCAGCGAATTTTTAACACAGGAGATGTGGGAACAATGCCAAGAGTTTGAAAAGCATTATGGAATAGGACAAGCAAACATTTACTGTAGTAATAATAAAGAAGCTAAGTGTTTTCCTATTCATGCTGACTCCACTGATAACTTTCTATTTCATGTTAGAGGAAAGATACGGTGGTACATTTACAAAGAGTTTGCAACAAAAGAATACCGACCAAAGGATGCAACACTAGAAAAAGTTATTGATTTGGATGAAGGGGATTTACTCTACATTCCGAAAAAGAAGTATCATAAAGTAGATACTTTAAGCCCAAGAATATCAATTAGTTTTCATTTCACAGAGTTGAAAGGAAAGCCTTACAAAAGGAATAATTGGTACGATTGGAAGCCATAGGAGAGTAACATGGCAGATGAACGATTCAGTGGCGATATGTCACGGAACGAAGTAGAAATAGACTTAAGTAAGTTTATGGAACTCGTAACTGAAAACAGTAATCTTAAAGCTAAGATTACAGAAATGGAAGCAAATAAGGAGCCAGACAATCCATGGCAACGTTGGATATTCTTATCGAATATGATTGACGCATGGAGAATCTTCCCTAGAGCTTTTCTTTCAGTATACATTTTCTTACTATACTACGCAACAATGTGGTTCATGGATTTACCAGACCCTACACTCGAACAGTCAGGATTAATTTCTGTGATTGTTGGTGCAGGTGCTGCTTGGTTCGGTCTTTATGCTGGTACAGCAAAGGATAAAATCAACGGAAATTAATGGACTCAATGTGGAAACACTTCTGTCGATGGGTTAAGAACGTAGTCTACGTTCCTGTTGGCATGAAGTGTCCATATTGTAACAAATCAGAAAATAATACTTGACATATGGTTATAATTTTAGTATAATATACATATGAAAAATACAGATAACAACGAACACAAAACAGTTAATATGTGGAACTCAGAAACAAAGCAGTTTGACATATTCCATTACGGAGAGTGCGAACATTGTGGAGCCTCAGTACAGTCAGAAAATGGCGAGTGCCCACATTACAAGTGCTGGATTGCGTAATGAATTTATTTTACCTAGACGAGGACTTGGACAAATGTGCTGAGTTTCATGTAGATAAACACATCGTGAAAATGCCTCTCGAGGCAGCGCAACTTTTATGTACAGCTATATGGATTGACCATGTACTAGGTTTTGTACCTCGTGCGCTTGACAAGGACGAACGAGAAGTACTAAATAGTGAGAAAGCCAAGATTAAGCACCTACCGCTTGACCAGCGACCGCTCACGCCATACCTACCGATGATGTATAATCATCCGTGTACGATATGGGTAAGGTCGAGCTTGGATAACTTTGAGTGGACTCATTGTTACGCTAACGCGTTAAATGATGAGTACCACTATCGTTATGGCAAACAACACAAATCCATAGTGGAAGTAGTAAACAAACTACCTGAGCCAAAGAATATGCCCAGACTAGGATTTACAGAATTTGGACTAGCAATGCCAGATGACTTGAAAGATTATGATAACCCTATACAGAGCTATCGTGACTACTATCATCTAGACAAAGCTACATTCGCCGCATGGTCTCACAGAGACAAGCCTCATTGGTGGAGCGAAGATTACGCTGACTATGAGAAAAGGATAACAAGATGAAAAAAGTAATGATAGGAAACAAGGGAGTAGTATTTCCCGACAGTATTAGTGATGAAGAACTAGTAAATCAAGTGAAAAGACTAGAAACAAATCAAAACTTAAAACGACCTATTGTAGTTAGAAAAAGTAATGGCACTGAGTATCAGTTGCTAAATGGAGTAAGATTAAACAATGGAAAAAGATAATGTACTAGACGCTTTACTAGGAATTACAAAGACACCCCCTGAGACAATGTCTCATAGTGCTATGATAAGAAATAATTTAACACAACAAAGAGACGCAGTTGAACAAGAGATTGATGTACTAAAAGGACAGTTAAATAAGAAAAGAGAATATCTTGCAAAGATAGAAGGTGGATTAGATGTATTAGATGAATTGGACAAATGATTCATATACTAGACGATTTTTATCCCAACCCTATGGAAGTGAGAGAAAATGCTCTCAAATTATTCTACTACCCTGGAGGTAAAGGAAATACTAATAACTTTCCAGGAAAGCGTACAGTTGGTACTTTCTCAGAAGAAAACAGATTGTACTGCCGTAATAGATTAGAAAGAGTTATTGGAAGCAAGTTAATAGATTTTCCAACTATGAACAGTAATTGTGGATTTACCTTAGGCATGGAAACAGATAGAAGGTATAAAAAAGGTAAGACTTTAAATTGGATTCATAATGATATTATGCCGTCTACAGTAAAGTCTAATACTGAGCATGGGTCTACTGGTTGGGCTGCTATTGTTTATATGCAACCTGCAGCAGATGTTAGCACAGGAACAGGACTTTTTAGAAATAAAAGAACAAATAAAATATATGCCACCGAAAGTAAAATGAAAGGAGATGAAAATGCTGCCTTTTTTGGAGAGTGGAAAGCTAAAGATAATGATAAAGATTGGGAACTACATACTTATGTAGGTAATATTTTTAACAGATGTGCAGTTTATCCTGCTCATTATTGGCATGCCCCGTTTAATGCAGGGTTTGGCTACGATAAGAAAACAGGTAGATTAGTACAGGTTTTCTTTTTTAACTCGGAGAAAACAGATGTCTAAATTTACAGACAAGTATGATAATGGAAATAAAACATCTTTTAACTCTGAAACAAAATACAAGTTTAACGAGGACGAAGTATTATTAATACTTAAAAATCATATTTTGGGAACATACGACCAACATTATAGTATGAATAAAATCCAGTCAACCGAGTTTATATTCGATGCTGGTCATGGCGAAGGTTTCTGCATAGGAAATATTATAAAATATGCACAACGCTATGGAAAGAAAGAAGGAAGAAACAAACAAGATTTATTAAAGATACTGCATTACGCAGTTATATTATTAGGGAGCGACAGTGAGGGTAAAGAAACACGAGAACTTGACGGAAACGAATATTAGTAATGTTATTGAATTACTATTGGCAGAAAAGCCTATAACAAAGAAAGAAGCATGTAGTATATTAAATATTGCATACAATACAACAAGGTTAAATAATATTATAGCCGAGTTTAAAGAAACAATGGATTTTCGTGCTAGAAGGAAAGCACAGAATAAAGGCAAAGGAGCAACAAAACAAGAGATTACTTCTACAGTACAAATGTATTTAGAGGGAAGCAACATCTCAGATATAGCTAGAGCTCTATATCGCTCACCAGCATTTATAAAAGGTATTATTGAGAGACTAGGAGTACCGCAAAAACTCTCAATGACAGATTTTGAGGGCAGAAGAAACGCTATGTTACCAGACCAATGTGTAGCAGATGAGTTTGACCTCGAAGAACGGGTTTGGGCAATTAGACAAAATTATCCTGCAATAGTGCAGAAAGAGCTAAAACCTGAAGCAGCAGAAGAAAGAGGGTACAGAGTCTATCTAGTAAGTACAATAGAGTGCACACAAGACGACTTAAAAGATACGTACTTCCCACATTTAAGTTATGCTGGCAAACAATACTGTTTAGCATCATACGAAATGGGAAGTTTAAAACACTTACAACAATATTTGTAAAGCAGTCTTAGACTGAAAAGGAAAAACATGGACATCATTTTAGCATTTTGGCTGAGTGGTTGGGTTATGATTATGTACAGGCTATTTATTCCTGCATTTCGTATATGCAAAATGATAGACCCTCACAATCTGGTAGTGCACACTAAATGGTTGACATTTGGAATAGTAGGCATTATGGCGTTATTGCTAGTGCCTCTACTTATGTACCCTACTTTAAGCAACAACAGAGAAAGATTCGTAAAAGAATTTTGCACATCTTTATTAGGAAAAAAGTAATATGTATAAAGGAAACATATGGGTGGAAGCCCTTGCTTCAAAATATGAAGCAGAGATAAAAGTTGCAAAAGCAACTTTACAAGTATATTTTAAAAATTCTGTAGGAATTGGAGAACATTCTGATTTAGTAGAAGAATTTGATAAACACATTGAAGCACTAGCTAGTGCAGAAGAAAAATTAGAAACACTTAGAAGAAACTTTACATGAAGTTTATAGTCACAGGAGGTAGTGGATTTATTGGCTCACACTTAGTTAGTCTATTGAGAGATAGAGTAGCACAAGAAGTAGTAGTAGTTGATAAAATATCTAACCATTACAATTACATTAATCTAACTACAGGAGTTAGGCAGTTTCTTGCTGACATTTCTGACCCAGATATAATGATGAAAATTGTACAGAAAGACGATATAGTCTTTCACTTGGCTGCACAACCTCATGTTGATTTGTCCTATGAAAAACCTCTAGAAACTACTAAGTCAAATGTACTAGGAACGCAGAGTGTTCTTAATGCTTGTCAAAGAAATGAAGCAAAGAAACTTATAGTGATGAGTACTGATGAAGTGTATGGCTCAGTAGATAGTATTGATGATAATGCTAAACTAGACCCCACCAATCCTTACAGTGCTTCTAAAGCAGCAGCAGACATGATAGTAAACTCATATAAACATATGTATCCTGACATGTTCATAGCTACTCTTAGGTCAAATAATATAATCGGACCTCGACAGTTTATTAGAAATATAGTACCTAGATTTGCTTTACAGGCTTTGACTGGTAGAGATATAACTTTACATGGTAAAGGAGAAGCAAAAAGAAGATATCTGTGGGTAGAAGATGCTGCAGAAGCTCTATGGTTGCTTTATAAGAAGTCTGAAAATCATAAAATTTATAACATCGGACACCCTGAAATTATGTCAAATCTAGAAGTGGCTCAGACAATAGTGGATTATCTAGGGAAAGGAAATATAGTATGCACTGAAGATAGAATTTATAATGATACTATCTACCCACATAACTCTATAGATATAGAACACGATTTAGGATGGAGACATACACTAAATCCCAGCGAGTCAATACCTCTTACTGTAGATTGGTATAAAGAAAATTTACAGTATTGGGAGCCGCACTACGGAATACTATGAAACAATCAATAATACTTACATCAAACAAGGGGAAATCTATAGGAGTTCTCTCAAATACTTTTGAAAGAGCTGCTTATTATTACTTACATGATTTAGATTATATAGGTTTTGATAATTGGTTATTGAAAGGTAGACTAAAGTTGCAGACAGATTTATATAAAGAGTGTGACCACATGATAGAATTTAGTCATTGGCATGAAGATTTACATAAAAAGAAACTTTGGGTGGATGATGTATCTCAATTAGAGTCTCGAAAGTATATAAGTGATTATAAGAGATGGTATACAATTAAAAGTATTAATCTCGTATCAGAGATGTTTAGAGAGGAGTTATTGAAGTATGGCTACAGGTATTAAAAAATTATGGAAATGGATTATCTTTCCTTACAAGAAGATAAAGGAAGAGATTCATTGGAGAAAAAGATTAAAGAGAGCTAAAAAGCTCAATCCATTTATATACGAAGAATGAGTCTAAAATTACATCAAAGTAAAAATCTTAAAAATAAAGTATTTGATTGGTTTCCTATGGACACCGAAGGATTATATGACCACCACATGGAACAACAACCCACTGAACTTGCAAGAACAGGGTATGATAAAACAAATATAAAGTACACATTCAATAGTGATGGATTCAGAAGTCCTGAATTTGAAGAAGGTGGAATTATGTTTATAGGATGTAGTGAAACTCTTGGAGTGGGTAGAGCTTGGAAAGACCAGTGGACAACTCATGTAGCAGACTCCCTCAATCTTGCACAATGTAATTTAGGAATTATAGGAGCAAGTGCTGACACAGTTTTTCGTAATGCATATGAGTGGATTCCAAAACTCAAACCAAAGATAGTTCATGTTTTAGTGCCATCAGACGATAGATTTGAGCTGTTAACTGACACAGATGTTATGCGACCAGCTGCTGTATGGATGGATTGGATAGAACAACCTGACTGGAAAGACTACGAAGTATTCAGAAATTATTGGAAGTTGTGGTACTTTGAAGAAAATAATTCAAAGTATAATCAATTAAAAAATGTTCTTGCAGTTAAACAAATAGCTGAAACATATGGTGCTCACTTTAGTCATACTTGGTGGGATAAAGATTGGTTAGGCTTATATACGGATTTGGGCAGGGACTTACACCACTTTGGTAAAGAAACTTCAAGAAATTATGCTAAGATTTTATTGGAAACTAACTTGAAAAACTTCCAACTAAATGAAAATAATTCTTGACACACGGTTAAAATTCGATTATAATATATTTATATTAATGGAAACAAGTCAATGAGTGATAGATTTTACAATCAGATGCTAGACGCCACAGGTTGGTGTCCTGGCTACCGTAATACTATGACTATAGATGAGTTTGAATCAAAATTTGGTAAAACAAGGAGAAAAAGAATGTCAACTTGGACAGACGAACTAAAAGAACAAGCAGTTGAAATGTATACTGCGGAAGAACCAACTCCAGAAAATAGTATGGAAGTTGTACAAACGGTTGCAGAAGAATTAGGACAAACCCCAAATGGTGTTAGAATGATTCTCACTAAAGCAGGCGTTTATGTGAAGAAAACTCCAGCAGTCAAGAGCAGTGGCTCAACTGGCGGCGGTAGAGTTTCAGTAGCAGGTGCGCAAGACGAACTATCATCAGCTTTATCTGATGCTGGTTTAGAACCTGACTCAGCGATTATCAGTAAACTAACTGGTAAAGCCGCTAAGTATTTTGCAGAAGTGGTAAACAAACTTAACAACTAATTTACCCCACTAAAAACACGCTGACTCTCGGGTTAGCGTGCTTTTTTACAACTCGAAGAATGACCTCGTAATATATTACCATTGATGGGACGGTAAAAGACTTTAACTACCCACAAGGAAATATATGAAAACGGAAGACTTCAACCGAAAAGTAAAAGATGCAGGTGATGCTATCATTACCTATAGAAGCCAAAACAGTCGTAGATTAAAGTATAACGTCTGTACAATGGACTTCGACAATAAATACATACAAGCTAAGAAGAATAGAGCCAAGCCTAATCAACATCAAAGTTTATTATTCTGTTGGGACACAGATTCTTACAGATTGTTAGTGCCAGAGATGGTTACTTCTATCGTACCTTTAGGAGCAATACTTAAAAATGATAGAACTACATAACGCACCAGCAGTATACGAAAGAGAGATAGCCTATAATGCAGAAAAGCATGAAAAGATTTTTTTAACAATCAATACTTTTCGTGGTACAGAGTATCTGCATATTAGAAAATACTTTCAAGATTTTGACGAAGAATGGAAACCTACCAAGGACGGCATAGCCATGCCTTTAGATTTTGATAATAGTCGCGGACTGTTTGAGGCGTTAGTAGAAATCCTCTCCCTATCAGAAGTCAAAGGAGTATTAGAAACTCATTTTAAAGAAGTTCTCGACAAGATATACTTATAGCTCTAAAAAATAATCCTTGACAAATCCTTAAAAATTCTGTATAATATATCTATGAATAAGACAGAATACCTAGAATATTGTAATCAAATGTATGCAGAAGGCAATCCTATATTGCCTGATGAAGTATATGATAGACTTGTACAAAATACCGAACTAGAAAATAAAGTTGGGTATAATGTATCGGACGAACGATTCAAACACCCTTTCCCAATGTATTCACTTCAGAAAGTCTTTGTAGGCGAAGATGAAGAACCAAACTGGGATTCTAAACAACCACAAATAATGACTGCCAAATTGGATGGTGCAGCTGTGTCTATAACTTATATAGAAGGCGAACTCACCCAAGCACTCACTCGTGGAGATGGAAAAGAAGGTCTAGATATTACTGATAAAATAAAGTCTTTAGTGCCAAATACAATATGGAGCAAAGGTGTCAAACAGATTACTGGAGAAATCGTTGCCCCTAAAACAATACCGAACGCTAGAAATTATGCGAGCGGTGCTTTGAATCTAAAAGACTTAGAAGAATTTAAATCCCGTAACCTTACTTTTATTGCATATGGACTTCAACCAGCTATCGGTGCTGAGTGGACAGAAGATATGAATTTAGTATCAGGTATGGGATTTAACGCTGTCACCAAAAGTGATTATCGTGAATTCCCTCAGGACGGTAAAGTTGTACGAGTCGACTCTAATATATATTTTGAAAAATTAGGCTACACATCACACCACCCTAGAGGTAGTTTCGCTTTAAAAACAAGACAGGCTGGAGTAGTTACTCGACTCTTGGACGTTGAATGGAATGTCGGGAAGTCAGGTGCTGTTTCACCAGTTGCGATTCTAGAGCCTTGTATCATTGGAGAAGCGACAGTAAGTAGAGCAACTCTACACAATCAAGCATATATCGAAGCTTTAGAGCTAGAGATTGGATGTAGTGTAGAAGTTATTCGTAGTGGAGAAATCATACCTAGAATAGTTAAGAGAGTCTAGTGTCAGGCGGAGTATATAATCAAACCTTTTTTAATAACCATCCGTGGGAAAAAGAAAAAGAAGGCGTCCTGTATGGGATAGTGTTAGTAAATAAGGCAACATGGGAACGAGAAACTATAAAAGTCGGCATCGCAAAAGGGCGAACGTTCAAAGACGTAGTAAAGCGAGGGCGTGGATTTACAAACTACGACATCAGAATACAAAGGATTTGGACAGGGACAATCTACGATTGTTGGAGATGGGAACAGAAATTACACAAGATGTATCAAAATGACAGACATAAAACACAGCATCACTTTGGAGGGCATACGGAGTGCTTTACGATGGACTCAAAAATCCTCGAAAGTTTTCCCAAAAAGCATGAAATATTTAGGGATTAGCGAAGGGTTTCACGATGCCGCAGTAGCATTAGTAAACAATAATCAAATACAGTACGCAACTCATGCTGAGAGAATAACTCGTGTCAAAAATGATAGGTGGCTTCCACAAGAGTTAAAAGATATACCATGTGATACATCTATTTTCTACGAAGATACAAAGATAAAAAATCTTCGTAGAGATATGTATGGGCAATCCCCGACTAGTAATGGAATAGGATGTGATAAACATGCTTTACACCATGAAAGTCATATGGCAGCAGGACTATATACAGCTCCATTTAAAGATGATGTAGTATGTGTAGTGATTGATGCAATAGGAGAATTTGATACTGCTAGTATATGGAAAGATGGATTAAAAGTTTGGTCTAGAGAGTACCCTTGGTCATTAGGATTATTTTATAGTGCTATAACTCAGCGTATAGGGTTAAAACCAAATGAAGATGAATACATAACAATGGGTATGGCAGCGTATGGAACACCTTGTATAGATATGTTAAACGAAGTAAATAAAAATCATCACAAAGGATTTAGAAGAAGAAAATGGTTTTGGCATACAGTAGAAGACATCGCCGCTTCAGCACAAATGCAATTAGAACATGAATTAAATACTATAATGATTAAAGCCAGAGAGTATGGAAGTAATTTAGTATATGGCGGCGGAGTTGCACTTAACTGTGTAGCAAATAGCAAAATAAGACCTATGTTTGATAATATGTGGATATTCCCAAACCCAGGCGATGCAGGCAGTGCACTAGGTTGTGTACTTGCACATACAAAACAACATGTAAAGTTTAAAGATACTTTTTTAGGTACAAATATAAATAGAGAAATAAATCCTAGAGAAGTAGTAAAAGAATTAATAAATAATAAAGTAGCAGGAGTAGCAAATGGAAAAGCAGAATTTGGGCCTAGGGCGCTTGGTAATAGGAGTTTGCTTGGTGATGTTCGTTACGACATTAAAGATACCGTTAACACCATTAAGCGTAGACAAAAGTTTCGTCCTTTCGCACCAGCGATTTTGGAGGAATACGTAGATGAATATTTTGAAGGGTATAGTAATGAGTATATGCAGTTTGTTTCAAACGCAAAACACGACTACAGTTCGGTCACGCACGTTGATGGAACAGCAAGAGTACAAGTGGTTCGAAAAGACTGCACCTCAGCATTACGACCAATACTAGAAGAGTACTATGATATAACTGGAGTACCTATGTTACTCAATACCAGTTTAAATATAAAAGGTCAACCAATGGTAGATACTTGGAATGACGCATGGGATTTTCAGACTAAGTATAATGTAAAGGTATTTTAATGTTAGTACAGAAAGACTATGATATCTACTGGAATGGTTGCAGTTTTGTACAAGGAATGGAACTAAAGAACTCTAAAACAGATTGTTTTACTAACCTTGTTTCTGAGCACTTCAATGTAGACTGGTTTAGAAATTCAAAGATTGGAGGCAGTAACGACCGTATATGGAGAGTATCTATGGAGGATGCACTAATTGGTCGTAAGCCTAAACTAGCTGTAATTGTTTGGTCAGGTCTTAATAGATTAGAGTACTTAAATGATACTAACTTATGGAGACAAGTAGGATTTACAAGTTTTGTTTTTGATAAAGTTAAATATAAAACATTAGATATAAGTAAAATTTATTATCACCCTGATATGACAAATAAACAGTACAATGGTTTTAAGAACTATGTACTGCACAGTAGAACCATGAAGTATAATTTAATTAATAGTATAAATTATATGATTTCACTTAGACACTTTTATAATTCTCAAGGTATTCCTCATTTATTTTATATGATGAGTAATGGGCAGATTGACCCAGGATTAAAATACTTAGATGAAAAAAGAGAAGAAGCAGCTAATATACAATGGTCTCCTGCTAATAGGATGAAATTGAAAGATTATTTAAGAGAAGTACCAGAGCTAACATCAGAAGGTATTTACGATATGACAAAAGGTAAAGTACCATACGGACCAAAAGACCATCCACTAGAGGAAGGGCATCAGCTAATTGCTGATAGGATAATAAAGGATATTTATGAAAAGAGATTGGATAAAATTTTTAACTAAAAAATTGAAAGCATTATGGTTTCAGTGGAAGTACCGAAATATGGTAGAAGATACCCATATTTACGAGGAGGATTGAAAAATTGATTCTAACTTTTAGGTCACATTATGAAAAAAAGTTCTTGACAAATGGTTAAACTTTTTGTATAATATATGTATATTTAGAAAGGGAGACGGAATTGACAAAAATTATACCACCAACACATTGTCCTTCTTGTGATAGTGTACTGGAGTTAGTGAATGAGCAATTATTTTGCAGAAATCACGACTGTCCAGCTCAGTGGGATAAAAAAGTTATCAACTTCGCCTCTACACTAAAAATAAAGGGCTTAGGCCCAGCAACTGTGAGTAAGTTGTTTTTAGAAAAATACTCGGATTTATATGAACTTACTAAGGAAGAAATTAGTGAACTACTGGATTCTGAAAAACTAGGAGAGAAACTCTATATTGAGATTCAAAAATCAAGAGAGATTGCTTTGGTGTCGTTAATACCTGCTTTCTCTATACCACTTATCGGTCGGTCAGCTTCTCAAAAATTATGCGATACAATATCAAACATCGAAGATATTAGCGAGAAAAGTTGTACTGAAGCGGGTATCGGTCCGAAAGCTACTGCTAGTTTAATTAACTTTATGGAGACAGAGTTCTACCCTAATAATTACAAAGACTGTTTGCCCTTCAATTGGAATAATAAAATAGTAAAAAAGAAAGAGGTCACAGGTGTTGTTTGCATTAGTGGTAAGCTTAAAACTTATCCAACTAAGGCTTTCGCAGAAAAAGTTCTAAACAACTACGGTTTCGTAGTAAAATCCAGTCTGACAAAAGATTGCACTCATTTAATTAATGAGAGTGGTATTGAGTCAGCAAAGACACAGACAGCTCGTGACCGAGGTGTTTTAATAATAACAAATCTAAAACATTTAATTGAGGAAAATTAAAATGGCATTACCAAAATGGACAGACGAAAGAACTTCAGAATTAACTTCTTTTGTCGGTGACGAAAGCCCTGTATCACAGGCAACTGTAGCTAGCGCTGCAGAACAATTAGAAACTTCTGTTAGGTCAGTAAGTTCTAAATTAAGAAAGATGGGTTTTGACGTAGAACTAGCTTCTGCTTCACAAACTAAATCTTTCTCTGATTCACAAGAAGCTACTTTATCAGCTTTTGTATCAGACAACAGCGGTTCTTACACTTATGCAGAAATCGCTGCAAACTTTGAAGGTGGAGCATTTAGTGCAAAATCTATTCAAGGAAAAATCCTTTCTATGCAGTTAACAGAACATGTTAAACCTGCTCCTAAGGTTGAGACTGTTAAGTCTTACAATGAAGATGAAGAAGCACAATTCGTAGCATTAGTTAACGATAACGCTTTCATCGAAGATATAGCAGAAGCCTTAGGTAGAAGTGTAAACTCTATCAGAGGAAAAGCTTTATCACTTCTTAGAGCTGAAGTTATCAACGCGATACCTAAGCAAAAAGAAACAAAGGGTTCTTCAAAGAATGACCCATTAGAAGGAATGGACATTACAGATATGTCAGTTCAATCTATCGCTGATGAAATCGGCAAAACTCCTAGAGGCGTAAAAACTATGCTTACTAGAAGAGGCATACAGTGTTCCGACTATAACGGCGCTGCTAAAAAAGACATTAGCTAATATTGTCTTTCTATTGGGGCGGTCTTAGGACTGCCCTATCTTTTTACATATAATTCACTTGGGAGATTGAATTGCAACTCGAAGCCGCATTACTAAATAAAATAATTACAGATGGTGACTTAGACACTTGGGCTGAGTTACAAGAACATTATATACCTGAAACTGCTCCCGAACGTGCTATATTTAAATTAATAGAAAAAGAAGTAAACAATAGGCAAGCTCTGCCTACTTGGGAAGCTCTATCCATGATGGAGCCAATGCCCGAAGAACAAAAAGAGCATATCGCATCCCTTGAGACTTTAGAAGTAGGCGTAGAGCCTCACATTCTATTGGACTTTCTCAAGAACAAATTTACACAATCAGAAATCTTAAAAGAAGTAGAGATTTTTCTGGGCAAAACAATATTAACAGAAGATGCCCAAGAACAGCTAGACACACTACAAGACATAGTTCTCAACGTAGAAGACAAAGTAGAAGTAGAAAGTGAAGCAAACAATATGAGAACTCTAGAACTGTTCGACTCAGATGATGAAATTAAGAAACGCTTACCCCTTGGTTTGAATGAAGAATACGACCAACACACCACCTTCTCTCCCACAAATTTAATTTTGTTAGGCGCTAAATCTAGCGGGGGTAAGTCGTTTACTTGCAGTAGTATTGCTGCATCCCTTTACAATGGATATCTCAACTATCCACGCAAATCAATCCTATATTTTACAATAGAAATGGACTCTCGAGAAATTATGCAAAGAATTGCTGCACAATGCTCAGGCGTACCGTTAGGCTTGACATCCCCCCACGCATCCCAAACTGGTGTACCACGAGAAGATTATAAAGAAGGAACTATGTATAGAAGACTGTACCCTAAAGATTGGGAGAAGTTAGCCACATGGTGGGCGGGTAGATATGAAAATGGCGAAGAAATATTAAAAGAAGTTCTTGAACAAGAACCCCCAATACTTGACGCAGTCCCTAGGCAATGGGTAGGTTGGGATATGATGACTGCTCAATTAAAAACTTTAAAGAAAGACTCACCTAGTATAGAAATATATTATGACCCAAAACTATCTCTAACAAAGATAATGAGTGTTACCAGAAACAAAATGAAAACAATGCACGACCCTGGCGTAATCATAGTTGATTATATTAATCAGGTTAAAAGAGGAATACAAAATAGAGCAGGACAGTATGACTGGACTGAACAGATAGAAATATCTAAAGCATTGAAAGGATTGGCACAAGAAGTTGAATGTATGGTTATTACAGCTTGTCAGACTAACCCTGAAGGAGAGATTAAGTTCTCTAGAGACTTACAGAACGCAGTAGATGCTTTCTATTTATTAGAGAAACACGACCCTGGCGAAGTAGATGATGTAGAACCCGAAGAAGATTATGGAGAGAAACCTGCAGAAACTATTGGTCAAATGAAGTTTATATGTAAAAAACTTAGAAATGGTACTCCAAAACATTTTATCAGTGAGTACAATTTAAATACACTAAAGATTGGTCCAAAGACTGGAATTATTAAACAAGAAGTTGTTAAACAAATGGACAAAGAAGATGAAGAAAAGAAAACTAAACGCACGAGTTATTCGGACGAACCACCATGGAACTAATATGATTTTATACACAGAAGCCCAATTAAAAGTAGCTTATGAAAAATACTTAGGAAGATTACTACATGCAAATGTACAAGGTATAGAAGTACCTTTTCCTACACTAGAAGATTTTAGAAAGATTTACGAAGAAGAATGGACACAGAAATACAAGGAGATGAACGATGGAACCAATTAAAATATCACGAAAAGATTTAGAAATAGCTGAAGCTATAAAATACTTAGGCAAGTACATAACTCATGTAGAGTTTGAGAAGCGATATCCCGAACTTTATATAACACAGACCGATTGGTATAAAATAACCCAAGGTGAAACTATGCGTTCTAATAGAGTTCAACTTAAAAAGAGCTGGATGAAAGCTTTTGAAGAAGCTTGGAATGAGAAAAAACACCGTGCTATAACTTTCTTTGACATGAAAATGGTAGACTACGATGAATATATACAAGGAGATGAATAATGGCATATGATAGAGTAAGTAGAGAAACTGCCGAGTTAGTCCCTTTACCTCCACACACTTGGTATACAAGAACAATAGGTTGGTTGCTAGAGCAACCGAAAGTACAAGAAAACATAACAAATGTACCGCCAAACCAACCTTTAATAGACAGTCTGCGCATGCACGGGGTTAAATCTCCCTTCCTGTGTATGCCAAACTGGTACCCGATTGCTGGCTCTCAGAGATTGAGAGCCGCGGTCGACCTTCCAGAGATACATGACCAAACGGTTAGAGTATGTAGATTTGATAAAGAATATTGGTTACTGTTTTATCTTTGGGGACAAAAACAAGAAAGAGATAGAATGGTTGCTATTTGGTTTCAGATGGCAGAGTTAGTATGGAAGTCACAACACTATGATTACGATACTGACCCTAGTGGAACTAAGATGACAGAATTTGAAAAGATAGGCGATACATTGCCATGGAAACATAAAAAATGAAAATACTAATAATAGGCAGTGGAAGATGTGGCAGTTCTCAATTACAACTTGCTTTACATAAAGAGTGGCATCTACCTTGGTGTTCAGAGCCTTTTAATACTGATTTAAATCCAAGTGAAATATCTTATCAGGAAGGCAGAGTTACTTTGTCACAGATTAGAAAACCTGATGGAGAAGGTATAGTAAAAATATGTGCACCTCCATCTCGTCGTATTAAAGGTTGTGTAGAATTTGCACATGAATTTGATTTAGTAATCTGTTTAGATAGAAGAAACGAAGGAGCAAGAATATTATCTGCTTTGCATGCTATAAAATATAATACTTGGTATGGTAAGTATAAACCTCAAAAACTAACTTTAAGAATGCACGAGAGTGGAGTAATAAACGATATTGTAAATCAAAAAACCGCACTTCATGAAGTCGCAAAAACACTAGGGGCAAGAGTAATTTACTTAGAAGATTTGTATGAAAAATTCAGAGACGATGAAGAACTAAGTGAACTTGCTAAGTATTTTGACCCCAAGGCACGATACTGTGAAATTTGAAGCAGATGTAATAGGCGAAGGAAGTATGAGATTCAACCCACCAAAAGAGTGGTTAGTTGAAAGAGGTGGTGCAAATCATCAAGTAATAGGACTTTGCGAATTAATCTGCTATTTGGATAGCCAATGGAAAGGGGCAACAGGAAAAAATATGATTGAGATTGGAAGTCATGCAGGAGAGTCTACATTTATGTGGGGAGCTTCAGGTTTCTTTGATAAGATTGTAGCAATAGACCCTTTCCTAATGAACTATGCTTGGGCTATCAAAAAATTATATAAACAAAACACAAGTTATTTTGACAGTATAACAACTATAGAAAACTTTAGCTTTCGTGTAGAAAAGAAGTTTGCAAATAATACTATAGATTTTTTATATGTTGATGGAGAACATACCACAGAAGCTCTAAGACTAGACCTAGATATGTATGAAAACAAAGTAAAACCAGGCGGTTTTATAGCGGGACATGATTATAGTGGAGCATGGATGAGTGTAGTTAATCTTGTTAATGAAAGATATGGAGAAGAAAATATTACCGTATTTTCAGATAGTTCATGGTTAGTCAAAAAAACTTCTTGACAACAACTCACAAATTTGATATAATATAGAATATGACAACAGAAGAACTACTAAGAGATAAAAGCATACAGTACGAAAAATCAGGAAAAGATTTAGTAGTAAAGTGTTTGAATCCTGAACATGACGATACTAACCCTTCTATGAGAATAGATGAGGGTACTGGTATGTTTAACTGTTTTTCATGTGGATTTAAAGGTAACTTGTTTACTCATTTTGGCAGACCACAAACAGGATTAGAAAATGCCATAGCTCGTATTCAAAATAAAATAGATGATATCCGTTCACAAACAACAGGATTTAAAATGCCTACTGCTGCAAGAAGATTTGAAGGTAATTGGACTCATAATGGTAGAGTATTAAAAGCAAACACTCTTAAGAAATGGGATGCCTTTACATGGGATGGTGGTGGCTATAAAGGTTATATTGTATTTCCTTTGTATAAAGCTGATAAAAGAATATTTGGATTTGTAGGAAGATACTTAGGAACAGACCAACAAAGAATGATAGATAATAAACCTAAATACTTATTACAACCACAAGGTGTAAAAACTCCTTTCATACCCTCAAGAGCTAAGCCTCTGAATGGTAGAGTAGTAATAGTAGAAGGTATACTAGATGCCATGAATTTATGGGATAAAGGATTATATAATGCAGTAGCTGCATTTGGAGTGAATAAAGTAACTACTCAAAAGTTAAATTCACTTAAGCTACAAGGAGTATCAGGAGTAGATATAATGTTTGATGGAGACACTGCAGGAAGACAAGGAGCAGAAGTAGCAGCTAACCTAGCAATAGAGTTAGAATTTGATGTCAGAATTATACCACTCGCAGAAGGGCAAGACCCAGGCAGTCTAACACAAAATGAAGTAGACTTAAAAATAGCAAAGTATTATGTATAAATGTGATATATGTGCTTGTTATATACGAAAGCCAAATAAGATTGGAAGAAAAGATAATCTTACAGGAGATAAAATAACATATCGTATATGTGATATTTGCATGAACGCAGACAAACGTACTGTAGAACAAAAGTTTATACATATACAAGACAAATTAAAACAAGCAGAAGGATTTGAAGTATCTTCTTCTCGACACAGACCAAAGGAAAAGAAATGAAAATAGCAGTTATAGAAACAAAAATGTCCAGCGTTAACTGGAGTACATATATCGAAGGAGATTTTGATAGGTACGCTTTATGCTCTAACCCAGCAATTAAGAAAGTACTAAAAGGAGATGTAGACATAGAAATAGATATAGACCAGTATGACTGGTTAATATTAGTAGGTGCAGAGCCTTTTAAACTTTATACTAAGAAGACTTCTGTGACTGAGTTTAATGGACAGGTTATAGATAAAAAGTTTTTAGGATTAATCAATCCTGCAATGATAAAATTTAAGCCAGAAGCAAAAGACCAGTTTGAAAAAGCCATTGATAGTATTAATAAATACATCAAAGGAGATAAAAAACAAAGAGCTTTACCTGACGAACAATGTTATGGAATACAAGACAAAGAAACAGCAATGAAATATTTACAAGAAGCTTATGAGCATGAGAATAATTATATTGCTCTTGATTCAGAGACTTCAGCTTTATATACTAGAAATGGTTATATGCTAGGATTCTCTATGTCTCACAAGGCCGAGCATGGAGTATATGTTGATACTTCTATAATAGATGAAGAAGTTGAAGAACTGATGCAAAAAATATTTACTAAAAAACGAGTAGTATTTCATAATAGTAAGTTCGATTTACAATGGTTTGAGTATCATTTCAATTTTGAGTTTCCTAATTTTGAAGACACAATGCTTATGCATTACATGTTTGATGAAGTACCTGGTAGACATGGTCTAAAGACTTTGGCAATTAAACATACTCCCTTTGGAGATTATGAATCTGAGTTAGACCAGTGGAGAGAGAATTATTGTAAAACTAATAGAATACTCAAAGGAGACTTTAGTTATGATTTGATACCCTTTGAAGTTATGAAAACCTATGCAGCTATGGATGCCATAGTAACATTGCTATTGTTTGAAAAATTTGAACCACCTTTACTAACAAATAAAAGATTGTATGGAGTATACAAAAACTTACTAATAGAAGGAGTTAGATTTCTAAAAGATGTAGAGCAAAATGGAGTACCGTTTGACCAACAAAGACTAGAGTTTGGGCAGAAGCGTATGGATGAAGATTTACAAGCTGCTATTACAGAATTATATGAGTTCCCTGAAGTTAAAAAGTATATAGAAGACAAGGGTGCATTTAATCCTAATTCAACTTTACAGCTTAGAGCATTGTTATTTGATTACTTGAAACTAACCCCAACGGGTAAGAAAACGGGTACAGGCGCTCATAGCACAGATGCAGAAGTACTGGGACAACTAGGAGAGATACATGATGTACCAAAACATATTCTTGAGATTCGACAGAAAGCAAAGATAAAAAACACATACTTAGATAAAATTATCCCAAATCTTGACATGGATTCAAGACTTCGTACAGGTTTCAACCTTCATGGAACAACTTCGGGGCGACTATCGTCCAGTGGAAAACTAAACATGCAACAGCTTCCGCGTGACAACCCCACCGTGAAAGGCTGTATCAAGGCACGCCCTGGGTATAAAATAGTTGCAATGGACTTAACAACAGCAGAAGTTTATTGTGCAGCGGTTTTAGCCAATGATAAAAATCTAATGAAAGTTTTTCAAGATGGAGGAAATTTCCATAGTACAATTGCTAAGCAAGTATTCAATCTACCTGGAAATGTAGAGGATATTGCTGAGAACTTTTCAATAGAAAGACAACAGGCAAAAGCTGTTACTTTCGGAATAATGTATGGAGCTGGGCCTTGGAAGATTAGTGAACAGGTTACTAAAGATAGTGGTGAATACTTTTCACCTGAAGCTGCTAAAGATGTTATTGCAGACTACTTCAAATCTTTTAAAGGTTTAAAGAAGTGGTTAGATGGCACACAAGAATATATCAAAGAACACGCAGAGATTTACAGTTTCTTTGGAAGAAAGAGAAGATTACCTAATGCTCATTCTAGAGATAAGCAAGTTGCTTCTCACGAAATCCGATCTGGTGTAAATGCTCTTGTACAATCTGTATCAAGCGACCTCAATTTATTTGGTGGTATAGATATGCAGAAGTACATTCGCGAGACTGGAATGGATGCGAAAATATTTGCTCTTGTACATGACTCTATTCTTGCAGAAGTAAAAGAAGAAGATGTTGAGTTATATTGTGAAAAATTACAAGAGATGATTCAAAAAGATAGAGGAATCATGATACCAGGTACTCCAGTTGGATGTGACTTTGAAATTGACGAAGATTACAGTATGGGTAAATTTAAAAAACATTATGGTTTATGAGATAGCAATAGAGCCAGATTTAGACTATCTTCGTGAGAAAGCTTTACATCACTATGCTAGAATACCTTATGTTAGAAACACAGACTTATATAGTTATGTAGATGTTAATGATGCAATGATAAAAGAATTTACAGATACACCTGGTATAGACAGAGAGACTTCATCATTTGCATACGATATAAAAAACTCTAAGATAACAGCTAAAAGAACTCAGGCTGGATTTGGATTAAAAATAAAAGAAAAGTCTTTAGTAAGATTTGAGTACAGAGGGTATGATTTTTTTGGACCGAAGCACTTTCCAAAAGGGGCTAAATGTTGTTATGAGTTTATATTGAATAAAAAACATGCTTGGATTCAGAATAAGCAATATTATCAAGCACTTATGGATTTACAGAAAAGTCAGTTAAATTATGTTAACACACAAGGGGAAGTAATCTCTATGTGTGTTTATTTATTTAACAGTACCTATGAACAAGAAAAAGAAAAATATTTTACTATGTTTAATGGGAATAAAACAAAATTTAGATATGATGGATTATAGAAGAATAACATGGCCTGTGTTTGTTATACATGCAGAGCCTGAAGTAATAGATGGAATTGTTTGGATAGAAGACCAAGTAGTTGATGATACTAATATGTTAGGAGAAACTTTAGGAGAAAGAAGGTTGCAAACTCCGATGAAAAGTATATATCCTCTACGCTATATGATAGAAGATGAAATAGCAATGAACAAGCATAGAGGAAAGTTATTTATTGATAGCTTAGGAAAAGTAATTGTACATGAGAAAACACATACAGTACAAATTAAATATCATAAGATAAAGAAACTTGAACTAAAAGAAATAGCAACAGTAGTATGGATAAAAGATGTTCCTTACCCATTTATAGAACGTAGACCTCCCCTTTCTGACCATACTTGGGTAGGTTTAATATACAAAAAAGGACTCCCTTGGAAAATATGGGAGTACTCAACAAAACAAAAGAAAGACACATGGAGAAAAATGTGAAGATACAAATAGAAATTGATACTGAAAACGAGCAAGACTTGGAAACTATCAAAGAACTCTTAGAGTTAATAAGGAGTTTAGCAGACGATGGCTAACTGGCATGGAGGAAAAGGGTCTAAACGTCGCCCTGAAGATAAGAATAAATTTGACGAAAACTACGAGAAAATATTTGGTAAGAAACCACGATTACGTGCACTTGCCGAAGAAGAAATGTCTGAGTATATGTTGAAAGAAAACTTAAAGAAAAATTCAAAAGTACAAGAAGCATTAAGTAAGAAAAAAATAACAGAACACTCTACATATTTCGATTCAGAATTTGAAGAAGAATGTAGAGAACAGTATGGCGATAATATGCCAGATTTAAAGGATAGCAATGAATTTAGAAAAATTAGTGAAGAAACTGGAGAAGGGGATTTGTCTAGTTAAGTACGAAGACTTAAGAACAGGCGAAACAAAACAAAGAGAAATGACTCTAGTACCTGAACATACTAAGGGTATGGATGCACGTGCGTTAAATGATGGAGATAAACTAGGTGGTAGAATACTTATGTTTGATGTAGAGTTCGGCAGATGGGCAGATATAAGAGAAGATACAATTATCGATTGGTTTCGAGTAGAATAGATGTGCGGATTTGTAGTAACAACTGAAGTAGATAGAATAAAGCCTATGACAGAAGCCCAGAGATTTAGAGGGCCTGATGATGTAAGTTATTGGAATGATAGTCGTATAGCTATGGGGCATGTACTCTTAGATATAAATGGAGAACATCAAGTACAGCCTTACGAAACTAAGAAAGGTAATCATCTAGTATTTAATGGAGAAATGTATGATTCCAATATTGCGAATGACACTAAGTTCTTAGCTGATGGATATGAGACTTATGGGTTTAAATTTATTGAGTTTGCAGATTGGCATGGCTCTTTTGCTTATTACAAAGATGATGAAATTACAATTGCAAGAGACCATTTTGGAGCGAAGCCTTTATGGTATAAACTAGATGATAAAGAATTTACAGCATCTACAAGTTTAAGAAGTATTTTTAGTAAAGAAGTTGATATGGATAAATGGAAACATTTTGATAGAAATCCAATATGGACAGGACATTTAAGTCCTTATAAAAATGTAAAGAAAGTAGCACCAGGACAAGTAATAACTTACAATATTAAAACTAAAAAGATAAGTCAGAAAAATATGTGGGATTACTACAGTATAAAATCTGAGCCTATGAATATTCCTGAACTAGAAGATAAACTTGTAACTTCTATGAGAAAAGTAGCAAATAATAAACAAAAGACAGGTATATTTTTAAGTGGAGGACTAGACAGTACATTTGTTTTATCCGTTGTAAAAGACATGGGACTAGACTTGACTGCTTATATCTGTGGTTATGAAGATATTGAAGGAGAATATCATACTCATAAAGGCTTTATGGGTGAGAAAGATTTAGCTATAAAAACTTGTAAAGAGTGGAACATTCCCTATAAAGTAGTAACTCTGAAGAAAGAGGATGTAAATGCTTATGGTAATATGTGGGTAAATAATACGCACACTTCATGGGTAGATAAGAATAGACAAGCGCCTAGATATTTAATGTGTAAGACTGCGTCCGAAGATGGTTGCAAAGTAATTTTAACAGGAGATAGTGCAGACGAATTTTTTACTGGCTATACTCATCATGCTAAAAGATTTAATATTGGCTATGATAATGACACAGTAAACTTCGGGTTAAAACAACACAAAGAGTGGATACCAAAAAGAATATGGTCAAAAACAGATACATTTAACAATGGATTATTTTTTGACCTTTTAGTAACTTCTGAGCAGAATGTTTTAGCAGCTGACCAAACTTGTGGTATGTTTGGAATGGAATCAAGACCTGTATTTTTAGGACAAAACTTTGCTAGATACATATTTAGACAAGCAGGTGTACAAAAATTTAAACCACACATAGACTATGAAACAGGCACTTACAAGTATGTGTTAAGAGAAGCCTTAGGACACTACTTACCTGCCCATATAAAAGAAAGAAAAACTAAAGTAGGATGGTCTAGTCCTTGGGATAATAACCATAGGAAGGTACAAGCAGATTGGAAAGAAGAAAACTTAAGACTTTTAAATAGTTTTTGTATGACTTCATGCGCTTGGTTAGACCATGGAGTAAAAGTAGACACAGATGGTAAGTATAGATTTTGTTGTATAAGTAAAGATGATACTAAATATAATATAGCAGATATGACAGTAGAAGAATATAAAAATACTCCTGATGTAATACAAGCAAAAGAAGATTTGGCAAGTATGAGATATCATAAGTTTTGTGAAAATTGCAAAGTAAAAGAAGATATAGGTATGACTAGTAAAAGGTTTTTAAGCACTAGTCCTTATGGTTTGAATAAGTGGAGAATAAATAAAATGTGGGCAGACCCTGGAGAAGGAGTTACACATTTTGATTTAGCTTTGGGCAATGCTTGTAATTTAAAATGTATAAGTTGTTGGCCTCGCTCTAGTAGTTCTATTATGAAGGAAGCAATAGAACATGAAAATAATAAAATACATTATTTAGATATAACACCAGAAATAAATAATTGGATAACAGAAGACAATTTAAACAAAATACTTAAACATGATGTTAGAAGAATAGAAATAACAGGTGGTGAGCCTATGATGGTAAAGCACTTGGCTTATTTATTAACTAAACTTCCTTCTGATGTAGAGATTGAAATTACTACAAATGCAACAATATGGAATCCTGCAGTAGTAAAACAATTAAAAAGATTTTCAAATCTACTAATATTAGTATCCGTAGATGTTATTGGCGAGAAGGCAAAGTATGTTAGAAGTGGGTCTGATTGGACTATTATGGAGAAAAATATAAACAAATATAAAAAGTTTGCAGAAGTACAAATAGCTTCTTTACAAAGTGTGCTTAGCGCTCCTTATTATTTAGAACTAGAGCAATGGGCAAAGAAAGAAAATATTAAAGTTAATATTACACAATGTATGGAGCCAGCTGACATGTGTATAACTAATTTTCCAGATGAATATAAACACTTAATATCTAACTGGCATGGTATTCCTAATACTGCTCACGATAGTAGTCAAGTAGAATCACTAAAAAATAAATTAAGAACATTAGATAAATGGAGAGATATGAGTATAAGAGATTACATACCAGAAGTGGCAGAGGCATACGGATTATGAGAATAGGATTTACTTGTGGTTGTTTTGATTTACTACACGCAGGGCATATAGTAATGCTTAAAGAAGCAAAGGAGAATTGCGATTATCTAATAGTTGGATTACAAACAGACCCTAGCATTGATAGACAGGATAAAAATAAACCAGTGCAGTCTGTATTTGAAAGATATATACAACTAAGGGCAGTGAAATATATTGATGAGATTATTCCTTATGATACGGAACAAAGTCTACTTGATTTATTAGAGGCTACTGAAATACATATAAGATTCGTAGGAGAAGATTATACACAAAAAGAATTTACAGGAAAAGGGCTGCATGAAGTTTGGTATACAAGTAGACAACACTCTTTTTCTAGTACTAATTTGAGGAATAAGATAAATGAAAGCAGTTCTTAGTAACAGAATCTATATGGAAGTCACTAAAGATTTGCATAATTCTATCGAGAAAGAACTTACTTATACTATACCTCCTCGTATGCCTCAAGACCCTCCACAAGTATTTAAAACAATTAAGTATATTCGTGATGATTTGATTTCCATACCTATGGGAAGATTGGATTTAATCCCAGATGATTACGAAATAGTCGACAAGCGTGTTAGTGTGGAAACGAGCTTTCCAGACTTTAAGTTTGATTTACGACCTTCGCAGAAAGTTGTATATGACGACATACAAGACAACGCTATAATTAACGCTTGGGTAAGTTGGGGAAAGACTTTTACAGGTATTTCTATAGCGGGTAAACTTAGTCAGAAAACACTAGTTGTAACACATACAACATCATTACGAGCGCAGTGGGAAAAAGAGGTAGAAAAATGTTTTGGAATTAAAGCTGGCGTGATAGGTGGTGGTGTCTTTAATATTGATGCTCCTATAGTTATTGGGAATATTCAAAGTTTATACCGAAAAATGGACGATATAAAGAACGAATTTGGAACATTGATTTTAGACGAAATGCATCATGTTAGTAGTCCTACTTTTACACGAATTGTAGATGAAATGCCTACAAGATATAAGATAGGTTTGACAGGAACATTAGAGCGTAAAGATGGTAGGCACGTAGTTTTTAGAGACTATTTTGGGAATACTCTTTTTAGACCGCCTAGAGAGAATTATCTTATTCCTAGTATACACATTTATAAAACTGATATTAGATTTCTAGATGGTTCATTTACTCCTTGGGCGGAAAGAGTTAATGACTTGACACATAATGTAGAGTATGTAGATACAGTTGCTCTGATAGCATCAAAATATGCAGCAGAAGGACACAAAGTTTTAGTAGTATCAGATAGAGTACACTTACTGAAAATGTGCGCAAGATTAGTAGGAGATAGAGCCGTATCTATAACTGGAGATATGGACTTTGATGATAGGGAAACTACATTAAACCAGTTAAAAACTGATGAAAAAGATATATTATTTGGTACGCAATCTATATTCTCAGAAGGAATATCTTTAGATGATTTAAGTTGTTTAGTACTAGGTACACCTGTTAATAATGACCCGTTATTAACACAGTTAATTGGTAGGGTAATAAGAAAAAAGGAAGGTAAGAAGCAACCAATAATTGTGGATATCAATTTAAAAGGAAAAACAGCAGCTCGTCAAGCAAGTGCTAGAATGGGCTTTTATATAAGAGAAGGATATGAGGTAAAAGTATTATGAGTGAACAACAAATACAATTAAATATTGAAGCAATGAGAAAAACAAAAGTGTTTTTAGGTACACCAATGTATGGAGGAATGTGCCATGGATTTTATACTAGAAGTCTAATGCAGACTGTCAGTACTTGTATGAATCAAGGACTACACTTACAGTTATATTATTTATTCAATGAAAGTTTAATTACTAGAGCAAGAAACTATTGTGTTGCTAATTTTTTAAAAAGTGATTGTGATTATTTATTATTTATAGATAGCGATATTGCTTGGTCAGATATGGATTTAATGTATATGTGGCATTTAATGGCAGACAATCCAGAACAGTATAAAATAATGACAGGGCTTTACCCAAAGAAAACTATAGCATGGGAAAAAGTATTACATGCTGCAAAAAGTGGTAACTTTGATAACAACCCTATGGGACTAGAAAAAGTAGCAGGTGATATGGTATTTAATCCTTTGCCTGGTGAGTATGAAAACAATCAAGTTCCAGTATATGAACCTGTAAAAGTACAAGAAGGTGGTACAGGATTTATGATGATACACAGAAGCGTATTTGAAACTCTTGAACCAACAATGCCAGAAAGAAAATATACTCCAGACCATATAAGAGAAGGAGAGTTTGCTCCAGGAGAGCAGATAACAGCTTTCTTTGACTGTATTATAAATGAACAAAACAGATATCTAAGTGAAGATTACATGTTCTGTGAGACAGCTAGAAAGAATGGTATTGATATATGGACTCTCCCATTTATTGAACTTAGCCATTGTGGAAGCTACGTATATCACGGAAATATGATACAAATGGCTCAACAAGGAGTACACGCTACGATTAGCGGTGAATATGCAGAAAGTTTGCAAAAACCTTCTGAACAGTCTATTACGAAACCTACTGGAAAATAGTTCTTGACAAGAACTCAAAATTTTGATATAATATGTTATTATTTAATTGGAATAGGATTGTAAAAGCAAGCAACGGCAATGTCGCTGACATAATTACAATACTTAGAATTATTACATTTAAGATACACCCTAAAAATTATCACGATAAAACGTTTAAATTTTATCAGTATAATTTTGGCGGCAAGTCTTTCCTACTTAATCCCCAGGAATTACTTGACGTTGGTAGAACATACTCTGACAAAGAGGTAGCTGAATATGCAGGTGTCGCGTCATTCAGAAACTACTATGAGTATGTTCAAAACAAAGACACCACACTAGACCTTCTGGTATGTCCAATATCAGAAGATATTATTAATAAAAACAGACTGCTTGAAATTAAAGATAAAAGGATTCACTTTAAGTTCGAGGAGACATTATAGGAGAATATTATGGCTATTGGCTTTAATACAACAAAGGGCTCAGCCCAAAAAAATTCCATCGTAACATATAACTATGCGAGTGGAGAAGACCATCATGTAAGACTTGTTGGTGATTTATTACCGAGATACGTTTACTGGGTCAAAGGCAAGAACAACAAAAACATTCCTATGGAGTGTTTGTCATTCGACAGAAATTCAGAAGCCTTCACAAATGTTGAACCAGACCATGTAAAAGACTTTTATCCAGACTTAAAGTGTGGTTGGTCTTATGCGGTTCAATGTATAGACTATTCAGACAAGTCTATCAAAGTGTTAAACTTAAAAAGAAAATTGTTTGACCAAATACTAGTTGCTATGGAAGAGTTGGGAGACCCAACCGATTATACAACTGGTTACGACATATATTTTAAAAGAAAGAAAACTGGACCACAGGTATTTAATGTGGAATATCAGTTAGCAGTTTTAAAATGTAAACCAAGAGAATTAGAAGAGTGGGAACAAGCTTTAGTTAAAGACCTTAAGTCTATGGACGAAGTACTTGTTAGACCAACTGCTGATGCTCAACTAGCGTTACTAAGAGAAATTCAAAATGAAGGTTCTTCAGAAGTTTCAGAAGATATTTCTAGCGAGTTTGACGTATCATGATAGGCGTTGGAGAGAAGTTCCCTGCCTTTACACTGCAGGGTGTAGACAAAGATAATAACTTTGTACCCGTATCTGTCACAGAACAGTACGAACCTTTGAAAAAAGATTACACAGTTATATACTTCTATCCAAAAGACTTTACTTTCATATGCCCAACAGAAATTGCGGGAATGGATATGTTAGTAGAGGAAGCTAATGTTATTGGTATCAGTGGTGATAATGAGTTTTGTAAATTAGCTTGGAAACAAGATAATGAACTCATTGGAAACATACAACACTCTTTGGCTGCAGACTGTGGCTTAGGACTATCTTCTAAACTAGGAATAGTTCATGAAGAAGTAGGAGTATGTTATAGAGCTACTTTTATCATTGACAGAAATGATATAATACAACATGTAAGTGTTAACGCACTTGACACAGGCAGAAATGCTCATGAAGTTCTTAGAACTTTGCAAGGCATTAAAGCAGGTGGATTAACAGGGTGTGAATGGACACCTGGGGATGAACTATTAGGATGATTTTATTTACAGCAGACTGGCATATTAAACTTGGACAAAAGAACGTACCTGTAGCATGGGCTTGCTCACGCTATCAAATGTTCTTTGAACAAGTGCAGGAAGCAGTAGATAATCATGAAGTTGATCTTCATATCATAGGCGGGGACTTGTTTGATCGAGTCCCTTCTATGGACGAACTTACTTTATATTTTGACTTTGTTAAAAGAACACAAGTAAGAACAATTATCTATGATGGCAACCATGAAGCCACTAGAAAGAACAAAACTTTCTTTGACAACTTAAAGAGAGTAACAACTGAACTTAACCCTCATGTTAAGGTTATTACAGATACATACTATGAAGATGATTGGGCAATTCTTCCGTATGCAGATTTACACAAAAAAGGTAGTATAGAATCTATAGATGCAACATACCTATTTACTCATGTAAGAGGCGAGATACCTCCTCATGTTATGCCCGAAGTAGAACTAGAAAGATTTGATAAGTTTGAGACTGTATTTGCAGGAGACTTACATGCTCACGAGAATACTCAAAGAAATATTGTATATCCAGGCAGTCCAATGACTACATCATTTCATAGAAATATTGTAAAGACAGGTTATCTAATTATTGATGATGGATATGAATATGGTGACGGAAGTACAGATGGAGATAGGGATTGGACATGGTACGAGTTTAACTTACCACAATTATTAAGGAAGACTATCGAAGACCCAGCGGATATGACACAAACAGAGTTTCATCATACAATATACGAAGTTACAGGAGATGTGCAGGATTTAGCAAAAGTTAAAAACTCAGAACTTCTTGATAAAAAAGTAGTAACAAGACAAGTAGATGCACGATTAGATTTAAGTGGAGATTTATCCATGTCAGATGAACTAGTAAAATATCTACAAGAAATATTAAGTCTTGACGACAATAAAACAAAACAAATTATAGGAGTGTTTAATGATTATTCTTCAGAAGTTGAAGTGGGATAATTGCTTTTCATATGGCGAAAATAATGAGATAGACTTAAGCAAGTCTACTCTTACGCAATTAGTAGGCACAAACGGAGTGGGAAAATCCTCTATTCCCCTTATTTTAGAGGAAGTTTTATTTAATAAAAATAGTAAAAATGTTAAAAAAGCAGACATCGCGAATAGATACATTGGAAAAGGGTATGACATCAGTCTTGACTTTTCTGTCGATAGCAACTTATATACTATTAGTGTATCAAGGCGTGCTACATTAAAATGTAAGCTGACAAAGGAGGGAGAAGATATATCTTCCCACACAGCGTCAAATACATACAAGACATTGGGAAATATATTAGGAATAGACTTCAAGACTTTTTCACAGTTGGTTTATCAAAATACAAACGCATCTTTGCAGTTCTTAACTGCCACAGATACTAACCGTAAAAAGTTCTTAATTGATTTATTAAAACTAGATGATTACGTTGCTTACTTTGAAGTATTTAAAGAAGCGGTTCGTACTGCTTCTAGCGATATTACTACTAGCAATGCGAAAATTGCAACAATTGAGAAATGGTTATCAGATAATATTCTCGAAGATACAAACATACTTTCCAAAATGGATTTACCATTTGAGTCGGAAGAGAATCAGAAACTTTTACGTTCTTATTCAAGAGATTTAGAAAATATTTCAGAATCAAATAAAAAAATAAATACTAATGAAATTCTGAAGAAACAGTTAAAAGATATAGACCTTCACGAAGCAAAACGTTTGTTAGCATTGCATCCAGAACTACAAGATACCTCTCAGAAACTACAAGCAATGGGAGCTTGGCGTTCAGAGAAGATGTTTGAAAACACCATGATTAAAAAGTATGAGGATTTAACAAAACTAGAAGATATGGATTGTCCTACTTGTGGTAGTGAAATTGATACAGAGTTTGTAGAGAGAATGTTAAAAGAACACCGTGAACGATTAGAACAGTGCGAAGTATTTGCACAAAAAGACCAAGGCTTATTAAAAGAAATAGAGGAAGCAAATGAGATACATAGGAACGCAGGTAAAACAATCCAAGATTGGGAAAACCTCTACAGGAGTATTGACAACAAACTCCCGAGTACAGTTACAAACAAAGACGACTTGGAGACAAAAATTGTTGACCTCCGTCAAAAGATTATGGAAGAGAGAGAAGAACTCCAAAAGGTAATTGATGAAAATGAAAGACGAGAAAGACATAATACTAGAATTGGTATCATACTCGAACAGACTGAGCAATTTCAATCAGAGCTTGATGTCCATAAGTCTACTCTTGAGAAGTCGGAAAGCAACTTGGCGATACTTGAAACGCTTAAAAAAGCTTTCTCAACAAATGGACTCCTCGCATACAAGATAGAATCTTTAGTAAAAGAATTAGAAATATTAACAAACGACTACCTTGCAGAATTTAGTGATGGTAGATTTGCAATTAACTTTGTAGTGGAGAATGATAAATTAAATGTGGAAGTCTCAGATAACGGCAATATTATTGACATTTTGGCTCTTTCTAGCGGCGAGTTAGCTAGAGTTAACATAGCAACATTAGTTGCAATACGAAAACTTATGGCTTCAATTAGTAGAAGTCAAATTAATGTTCTTTTCCTTGACGAAGTAAACCAAGCGTTAGACGAAGTCGGAAAAGAGAAAGTAGTGGAAGTACTATTAAAAGAAGAAAACCTAAATACTTATATGGTATCACATGGTTGGACTCATCCATTACTAGAAAAGATAGAAATAACTAAAGATGAAAATATTAGTTACCTGGAAGGATAATTTATATCTTGACATGCAACTTAAAATTTGTTATAATATATAATATTTTGGAGATAAAATGAAAGTAGAAATTTATAGTATACCTAATTGTACTTATTGCAGTAAGGCTAAGTTTTTAGCTGAGCATAGTGATAAAGTGCATGAGGTAGAGTATAAGATGATGGGAGCACATTATAGTGCAGCAGACGTTAGGGAACTATTTCCCACAGCAAGAACCTTTCCTCAGATAGTAGTTGATGATAAACCAATTGGCGGCTACACTGAGTTGGAGAGGTTGCTTAATGGTTAATAGTAGACAGAAAGGAAATAACGCAGAATTAAAAGTAGCAGAGATGTTGACTAGAATAGTAGGAGAGCCTTTTGTGCAAACTCCTGGCTCTGGTAGTGGTAAAATTAAAGGAGACTTAATGGTACCGCACAAACATAACCTGTTTACAATAGAGGTTAAGTTCTATAGAGATATGGCATTTAATCATAAAATATTTACTCAAAAGAGTAATACCTTTGTGGGTTGGTGGAGTAAACTTGTTAAACAAGCAGAACAGATGCAACAAGAACCTTTACTTATATTTAAAGAGAATCACTCACAATGGTACGTGGCAACGACAAGAAAGCCATGTTACAAAAAACATATGTATATAAACTGGTTAGGGTGTTATGTCACCTTTGCCGAAAAATTTTTCGAAACACAAAACATGGAGTTTACAAATGGCGATAACGTTTACGAGCCATGGAAAGCCGACCCCGAATGGGAACTTATTAATAGTTGATGGGCTTAACCTGGCATTTAGATGGAAACATCAAAACAAATTAGATTTTGAGCATGACTATGTAAGGACTGTACAGTCTTTAGCAAAGTCTTATAATTGCGGAGAAATCGTAGTACTAGGAGATGGTGGTAGTAATTACCGTAAATCCATAGACCCTGAGTACAAAGCAAACAGAAAAGAGAGATATAAAGAACAGACTGAGAAAGAGGAACAAGAGTTCCAAGAATTCTTAGCCGAGTTCCAAGTTACTATGAATACTTTAAAGTATAAGGGATACCTTACGCTTAAATATGCAGGCGTAGAAGCTGATGATATAGCTGCTCTTATCTGTCAAAACAGAGAGAATCTAGGTATTGAAAATATATGGATGATTTCCTCTGATAAAGACTGGGATTTACTTATTGATGAACATATAAGTAGATTTTCAACAGTCACTAGAAAAGAAACAACCCTTATGACATGGGATGAGCATTACGAGTTTGAACCTGAGTATTTTCTAACTTATAAGTGCTTAACTGGAGATAAGGGAGATAACGTTCCAGGAGTTGATGGAGTAGGCCCAAAGCGTGCCACTCAATTAATACAGCAATATGGAGACGTTTTTGATATTATGGCGAGTTTACCTCTTGATGGAAAGTATAAATTCATGCAAAACTTAAATGAGTTTGGAATGGAAGGACTAGAAAGGGGTATAAAACTCATGGACTTAACATGGGATGTCGATGCAGCAGTGCTAGGACATTCACAAGAGATTATAGGATTAGTGGAGAATTATGTCAGTAAAAATTGATTTTAGTAAAGATAGTCTTTTAGATGACTTTGCACAGGCAACTTTAAAAGATAGATATATGGTAGGTGATGAAACTTCACCTCAAGAAGCTTTTGCGCGTGCTGCAATGGCTTTTGCAGATGATGAGGCTCATGCACAAAGACTATATGATTATGTAAGTAAGTTATGGTTTATGTTTGCAACTCCTGTATTATCAAATGGCGGCACTAGGAGGGGGCTCCCGATTAGTTGCTTTTTAAATTATGTGGACGATAGTAGAGAAGGAATAACAGGACACTACACAGAAAATGCTTTCTTATCATCATTTGGTGGTGGTATTGGTGGCAGTTGGAGTGATGTTCGTGCATCTGGCACAAAGACATCTAAAGGTTCTGAGAGTACAGGTGTTGTTCCTTTTATGAAAGTAGTAGATGCAGAAATGCTTGCTTTTTCACAAGGAGTTACAAGACGAGGTAGTTATGCTTCTTATCTACATATTAGCCACCCCGAAATAGAGGAATTTTTAGATGTTAGAAAACCTACAGGCGGCGATATCAACCGTAAGTGTACTAATCTTCACCACGGGATCGTTATATCTGATGCTTTCATGGAGCGGATACACAACGCAACTAAGTATCCCGACTTCGATGATAGCTGGGATTTGGTTGACCCTCACTCTCAGCAAGTAAAGAAAACGGTATCTGCTAGGGCATTATGGGTAAAGATATTGCAAAATAGAATGGAAACAGGAGAACCGTATGTAATGTTCGAAGATGCAGTCAATTCGGAACTACCTGACTTTCAGAAAAGAAAAGGACTTAGAGTCCATCACAGCAACCTGTGTTCAGAAATTACTCTTGCAACAGACGAAGAAAGAACCGCAGTATGCTGCTTATCAAGTGTAAATTTAGAGTACTATGACCAGTGGAAACATATCCCTGCTTTCATACCTGACTTAGTAAGAATGTTAGACAATGTTTTAACTTCTTTTATAGACAATGCTCCAGACGAACTTGAAAGAGCTAAGTTCAGTGCTCAAAGGGAGAGGAGTATTGGACTAGGTGCTATGGGTTTCCATGCGTATTTACAAAAACAAGGAATACCTTTTGACAATCCAATGGCATCAGCAACTAACTATGATATGTTTAAGCATATCAAAGAAAGTGCAGAAAGAACAACTAGAGAATTAGCAGTAGAAAGAGGGGCTTGTCCTGATGATGATACCGCTTCCGTAAGGAACGCTCATCTATTAGCTATAGCACCTAATGCTAGCTCTAGTATTATTTGTGGCAATACCAGTCCAAGTATAGAACCTTATAGAGCAAATGCTTATACTCAAAAAACTAAATCAGGAAGTAATCTAGTAAAGAATAAATTCCTAGAAAAAGTTTTAGATAAGTATGGCATTAATGATGAGGAAACTTGGAGTAGTATTGTTGCGAACAAAGGAAGTGTACAACATATTCCTCAGTTAGATGACTGGGAGAAAGACACTTTCAAAACAGCAGTAGAAATAAATCAGGCATGGGTAATAGAACACGCTAGTGCAAGACAGGAATTTATATGTCAGTCACAAAGTGTAAATCTATTCTTCCCTCCTGATGTAAACAAGGGAGATTTGCACAATGTACATATGTTGGCATGGGCAAAAAACTTAAAAACATTGTATTACTTGAGAAGTGAAGCTATCAGTAGAGCTGATAATGTATCTAATCAAGCTAAGCGAGAAATAATATTTGAACAAGCAGATTGTTTAAGTTGTGAGGGATAAATGAGTTTATTAAAAGAAAGAGAATACTATAAACCTTTTCAATATCCTTGGGCATTTGAAAACTATAAAAAACAACAGCAAATGCATTGGTTACCTGAAGAAGTAACCCTACAAGATGATATAAAGGATTATAAAGAAAAACTAAGTGAAGGCGAAAGGACATTGCTAGACAATATCTTTAAGTTTTTCACTCAAGCAGATGTAGATGTATGTGGCGGCTATGCCCACCATTACTTACCTACATTTAAACAACCAGAAGTAAGAATGATGTTAGTTAGTTACGCTGCTATGGAAGCAGTACACCAAGAAGCATATTCCCTTCTTCTAGAAACTTTAGGTAAATCAGAAGATATGTACCAAGAGTTTTTTGATATCAATGCTATGATGGAGAAACATGAATATCTACAAGATTTCAGTATGAACACTCCATATGATATGGCAAAGACAATGGCAGTATATAGTGCATTTACAGAAGGAGTACAGTTATTTAGTAGCTTTGCTATTCTTCTTAACTACCCTAGGCATAATCTAATGAAAGGAATGGGACAAATTGTTACATGGAGTATTCGTGATGAATCTTTACATGTTGAAGGATTGTCAAAACTATTCAGAACTTTCATTTCGGAGAATCCCGAGTTATGGACTGATAAGTTAAAATACGAAATATATTGTGCTGCAGAAAAGACAGTAGAGTTAGAAGATAACTTTATTGATATTTGTTTTGATAAAGCAGATATACCAGATTTGACAGCAAAAGAAGTCAAGGAATATATTAGATATATTGCTGACAGAAGGTTATTAGGTATCGGTATGAAGAAAATATTTCATAGTACAGATAACCCTTTACCTTGGATTGACATGCAAGTCAACGCAGTTGAGCATACCAACTTTTTTGAAAACCGTGCTACCGAGTATGCTAAGGCAAGTACCCAAGGTAACTGGGAGGATGTATTTAAATAATGGCTGAATTAGAAAAACTAAATATTGATGGCGAAGACCATTATATTGAAGACATGACAGAAGAACAAAAGTCTATTGTTGTGTCTATTTATAAATGTGATGAAGAGATGGACAGATGTAAGCATTTGATTGCTATTTGTCAGACAGCTCGACAAGCATATATTAATGATCTAGGCGGGCAGTTAAAGAGTGAAGAATCTTAAATTTTTTATATTAACAACAAGCAAGAAAGATTATAGTCAAACCTTCTATGGGGCAGGGGGAAGAAATCCTGCCTTAGAAGATTTAAAAAGACATTTTAGTCCTCGTTGGAGTAACCTAGACTATAGCGAAGCTGTAGTAATTATCAATACAATCGATAGAAAATATATACGAGAGTGTTCTACTTGGTGTATGGCAATGGGAATTGAGTTTCATGTAACCGAATGTAACGGTATGCCAGGACAAGGAAAAAACGAATGTATTAGAGTCTTTGATGAGTCTAAATATGACTATATGGTACAAGTAGATGGGGATGATTATCTAACTCCTTATGGAGTATGGTTTTACAAAGAATGTGTAGCCTTAGATAATCCTCCTGATTCTATATGCTTAATTCACTCTTGGTCAGCTGATAGAACAGAATATGGTCAAAGGAAATATAATGTTTGTTTTCAAACAGATATTGAACCTTTTAACTATGATAAACAAATTAAGTTATTAAAAGATAGGGCAGAAATAGCTCCCAATGCTAAAAAGTATTTAATTAATAATAGGATAGTTACAGACTTAGATGAAGAGTTTAAACGCTATTTAGACCTACAAAAAGTTACAGATAATAATATGAAAAGATATGGAGAAACTTATCATGTAGGAGAACCTTATCAAGATGAAGAAGATGTATGCGAAACTCATTCCCGACTGGTATTTTATAGTAAAAAAGCCTCAAAGTATAGAACTATACCTGATATGACATTAGGAGAAGATACTTATCTATATTATCTAATGAAAGACGCACATGCTAGAGGAGAATTAAGAATGTTTAGACATTATGAAAGACCTTGTACTTATGTCTATAATCAAACAGATATGGGATTAGTAAGAAATCACTCTACTTCTTTTTCCAACCACATTTGGATGGAGTACTTTAATGAAGAAGTTGAAGAACTTAAAAAACAAAACAAACTACATGAGTTTAACTTACCAGATATCGAGATACCTTATCCTGAAGGGGAGAGTGCAGAAACTGCTGCTGACTTTGGTATAAGTATTCATAGTCATAGAGTATATAAGTATGACGAAGAAGGACATATCGTACTTGATGAAAATTTATTTACAAATATACAAGACCCTGAAGTCCAAGCTACGCTAAGAAAAATTGAACAAGTTGAAAAAGAACAAGCAGAACTAAAAGAAGAATTTGATAATTTAATTAGAGCTTCTTATCATTGTATTAGTAAATTATGTTCTTTACATGGACAAACATACTGGGCAAATAATATGATAATCACACCACCCCTTAGACACATGGGCAAATTAAATAAAACTAAAATAGGCATAGCACCGGTGGTAATAGAATGAAAATATTTATAGGGTACGAGCCAAACCACCCAGATATGTTTGAAGTATGTCGAAAAAGCATACTCAACTTTAATTCTACCCATGAAATCATACCACTCAAAAAATCGGAAATATCTGAGTATACTCGTCCATTTCAGAACGAGAGTACAGACTTTGCCTTTACCCGTTTTCTAGTACCACAGCTCTGTGACTATGAAGGCGAAGCTTTATTCTGTGATGGAGATTTCTTATGGCTCTGTGACCCTGAAGAAGTTATGGACTATTTTTCCGATGAACATACAGTTCATGTTGTAAAACATCCTAATTTTCTCATTAAACCGAAAAAAATGAAAGGCAAGAAAAACCATGCTTATCCTAGAAAATACTGGTCAAGTCTCATGCTTTTCAATAATCCTAAGTGTACAGAACTTACTTATGATTATGTAAACCAAGCCCCAGCGGGTGCATTGCATGAGTTGAGATGGGCAGAAAGCATAGGGGAACTTCCCGCGCAGTACAATGCCATGGTAAATTATTACAAATTTAAGAAACCAAAAGCCCTGCACTACACAGACGGTGGGCCTTGGTTAAATATAAACGAAGACTCGGAGTATACAGCAGCATGGATGCAAATAAGAAAAAGAATATAATACTTGTAGGAAATTCAGTGGAACTTCTACAATACGACTTTGGAAAGTATATTGACAGTTTTGATACTGTGGTAAGATTTGGGCGAGGTGTTCCCACCGAGGACAACTCTCATGCAATTGGAAAAAAGACTGATATGTGGATAACAGGATTTCTTCGTATGGGAAGTTATCATTGCTTTCCTGGAGCAGAAATTTTATTCAACCGTTGCAGAATCCATCTTGACCTAATTCCCAAGAAAACAATACCTTTTAATAACTATACGGATATGTTCTCTGATGAGGAACTCATAAAAATATTTAATAAAATGGGAGCAGAAATAGGAGTAGCTGAGGGCCAAAGACCGAGTGCAGGTTTCTTGGGAATTTTGTATTTCTTGCAAAAGTGTGAATATAATTCTCTTACAATTATTGGATTTGATTTCTTTGCGAAAAAACTACCTATCAATACAGGTATGGACTATCCATCAAGTTGGCACATGCCTATTAACAGTATATCTAAAACTCCACACAATGCCAAAGAGAAACAAATAGTATCTAAGTGGCAAAGTGAGGGCAAATTAAATTGGAAAATTCTTTCCGACCTAAAAGAAGAACTCTTAAAGTTTACCTAATTGGTAACCATTTTCTAGTAACTTTCTAGAAGCAATCTTCTGTCTATCTGCTTTTATAAGTAGAGTTTCATTTATTTTTTCATCTCTATAGTTTTGAGGAATATTATCAATTAAAGAAGTATAGCAATCCCAAGGTAGGGCGAATAATTTACTAGTACATAATTGATGGTATGGTTTTACTAAATCAACATGTTGTATGTTGATACTAAAAGATTTTCTCATCATAATATTGTGATTAATTAAGTCTATAATTTCTAGAGCTTCGTCATCAATCAAAGAGTCATTTTTGCCATTCATATATAAAGGCAACCAAGAAGGAGAGTTATCTAGTATATTTGTGAAGAATGTTTTGTCATTTGCTGCTAATACTTTTCTATCAGTCTCATTTCCTGTTCTATAAGTTTCTAAACTATCTGCTTTGTAGAATAGTATGTCATCTGACCATTTTACTAATTGGTCGTAGTTAAGCATAAAGAACTCAGGATCTACGGTGTCCCATCTATCTCCTGTAAAAGTTCCTAATACTTGATAAAATCTTTTAAAGTTTGGGTGTGTTTTATAAACTCTTTTACGAGATAAATGTGCAAGTTTGTTTTGAAAGAAGTCAGGTTTTGGTACTTCATTTTTCCATGCAGATTTCAAGAATACTCTATTTCCTCCTGCATACATTATTCTTTTATTTAATCCTTTGTTCTCCCAAAATTTCTTTAAATGAGATATATTCCTAGAAGCATTTTCTGTTCTCCAGAATTTTCTATATAACTTTACATTTGGAAAATTAGAAATAATCCAATCTTTTGGACAGGAGTCCCATTGCGCGTCATCGACATAGATATGCAGGCGAATATCTTCGCTTTTTGTAAGTAGTGAGGATAAAGTAAACATACTCCATGTTACTTTCCAATCATGTACTATTTCAATCATCTATTTTATACTCCCAAAAGTTAGCTACATATCGTTCTAACCTTTCTTCTGCGTCTTCATCAAAACTAAATATCATTCCTGAATTTTTTGCTGAAAACAATTTTAATATTGCTTGGTGTCCATTTCTAAAAGAACACGCGTGATATAAACTTTCATATGTTAATAAGTTTTTCTCTCTTTCTTTCTTGCTATATGAAACCAAGGAAAGAGGTTTATCTAGTAGTAAAGCTATGAGTCCCATTTCACTATTTGGCATAGTAGCTACATGAGTACAATTCATTAACAATTCCATCCCTCCAACTTTTTTACCTAGTATATTTTCTGCTCCAAAATGTTTTCTTAACTGTGCCAAATATAAAGGTACAGTTATTGGATGTGGTTTAATTTTATAACCTTGGTCTACTAACTTTTTAATTCTT
>Ga0228674_1000210_pt1 | contig 44793 bp, 62 predicted proteins | sample 1D_rmetaG_FD_189054 | JGI IMG/M metagenome (GOLD analysis project Ga0228674, IMG submission 189054) | Seawater microbial communities from Monterey Bay, California, United States - 1D_r | ecosystem: Environmental > Aquatic > Marine > Coastal | place: USA: California | collected 2016-09-26
CCTCGCTTGGTATTACGTCTTCTATCGTCATTTCTTATCTCCATGTATTCTTCATTATCTTCTACTAAGTAACTCCACTTTGCCAACTTAGCAAGTTTAACTTTTACTCGTTTTTCAACTTCGTCTTCATCAATTAGTCCATGTTCCAAAAGTAGTCCTACCATACACATAACATCACCAACCTCTTCAGTTAGTTTATCACTAGCGTAATCTTTTGTTCTCATGGCTTTAGAGCAAACTTGGATTAGTTCGCCACATTCTTCCATGGTTATGACCATTAATTCATCATCAGTGTCTTTAATCATATTAGTCTTTTAGAGTCCACCCGTCATATATTGTATTGTACCAGAAATTACTATTTGCATAAAGAGAACCTGGTTTTACTGCTCCCAATATATTCAATACATTATTATTATCTTCAATTGTTTTGTCTAACACATTCAACAAAGAGTTCCTTTCAGAAAACTTCATGCAATATAATTCTTTATTACACTCGAAATAATATCGAATGTTTTGTTCTTTATTACCAAGAACATCTAATTTTTTTATAAAATTAAGAGCGAGGCTTTTCTTCGTAATACCAAAATCAAAACTATCTGGTGAAGGTGGCAACGAATCATAATTTTCAATAAAGCCATCAAATACCAAATCAACATTATAAGTTTCTTCTAATTTTGCAATCACTCCTAATTCATCAAACTTGAATTGCTTTCTGCCTGAATTAACAAAACTACTTAACTTGTTCTCATATTCAGAAAAAGGTATATCACTTGTTAATGCTCTATGAGATAACTTAAGTTTATAATAGTCTAAAATCTCAGATGCGTAATCAATGTCCTGTTTTCTAGGAGTCATTATTTCTTTATTCCAATCCATATCAGAATTAGAATTATAATTTGCAAATGCTCTAACTTGAGGAGATGTTGAAACTGGAGATTGGTATTCAAATGAACGTCTTGTGTGTTCCCTAATAATATTACACCAATAGTTGTACTTTGAGCCACCTTCTTCTGACGTAGGAACAATGCCTGTTGCATTCCAAAATAATACAAGTGCTAATATATCCACTTCAATATTTCTTGTAGGATTTGGATCCAGAGTACTTCCATCTGCCTCTATGATTTCTTCAAAGTGAATACGTCTATCATAATAATTATCAATCACATTACTCAATTTCATCTCCCATTACAAATTCGCCATTTAATACTTTGCATACTATATGGTCTTGTGTTTCTAAATCACCGCCACGCCTGATATATTTTCTTCCACCATCAATAAATCCTGTTTCTGTTGTGACATAATCGTGGTGGCTACGACTGTATACCCATTCTTTTTTAGAATCAGATATCATTCCAAAGTTTAATTTCTCAATAGAATCTGCTTTACATATCATCATTCTATCGTCTTCATCTGCATATAATCCGAAATAATAGTTATTATATTCTGGATGTGGAGTATCACGGTAATAAATATCTAGTACTTTATTACTCTCATCTAAGTCAGATGTACATACATAATGAACTGGCACACCATCTTTTTTCGTATAATGTGCAGTTACTTTCTCTATATTGAACTGTGGTTTGTGTTTTATATTCATAGTAAAACTATTATACCACATTATTGTATATAAAGTCAAGTGAAAATGATAAATACATTTAATACAAATATACATACAGGATAATATCATGGACTATAAAAACAATGTAGACATTCTAACTTGGAAAAGAGTTATTCAAAATCTCCAAGAGAAAACTGATGAGGGTGTAAACGCATATAACGAAGCACAGATTGATGATGAAGAATTAATTAACAAGGTTGCTATGTGGATTTACCACGAAAGTGATTCACCAATAAGTGAAATAGAACATTTACTTAAAAAGTCTGGTGCAGTTGGCGACTACGAAGATGCTGTTGAAGAAAACGTAAAGGAAGAAACAGTCACAGAAGGCACATGGTCAATTCCTGATACTCCAGAAAAAGTAAGAGAACTAAAAGACTTAATGAAAGAAGAATTACCTGCTGATGAGGCTATTGATAGACTTGGTGGAATTCTTGGTGATGATTCGTTATTTGACGATATTGAAGACATGAAAGACAGCGACCCTAAAGCAGATGTTAGAGGTATGGTTGTTCGTAGATTAGATGACCTAGGTCTTATCAAAAAGAAGAATGAAAGCATCGAAGAAACCACAATCAATTATGTTGACGATTACGATACAATAACAAAGATTGACATTGAAAAAGATGGTATTATGTATAATGACTCGGACATAAAAGTTTATGATTGGGATGGTCCGGCAAAAGCAGTACTCACTCCAGAAATGCACAGTAGAGCAAAGGATTGGGACGAAGTTCATCAATATCTATTAAGATTTTTAGGCAATCCAAAGAGTCTACAAGCGGCGGCTAGAAATGTATTTGCTATGAATGATGAAGAAGTGACAGTTAATGAAGCACTTATGATTTCAGAATCAAAGTTCGATGAAGCGGCTGGTGAGAAAGATGCTTGTTACCACAAAGTCAAATCACGTTACAAAATCTGGCCAAGTGCATACGCAAGTGGTGCCTTAACTCAATGTAGAAAAAAAGGTGCTAAGAATTGGGGCAATTCAAAGAAGTAATACTATGAGAATTAATGAAATTGCAAAACCAGAAGTAATATACGAACTAGAGAAATGGGCTAAGACACAGGTGCCATTGCTTGAAGGTAGTATGTCTGCTGAAAAGTTAAGTAAAACAATTCTTCAAAAAGCAATCGCAAAATTCAAAAAGCAACCAGAACCATCTGAAGAAAAGAATCAGGAGATGGAAGATTACATGGCTCAACTAGAAGTGATGTTGAATAGAGAAGAACCAACAGTAGAAAAATCTACACTACAAAAATTCTTTGGTTTCTTTCGTGCCCATCCAAGAATGATAGGATTAGGAGTTATGATTCTAATGTTATTATCACCAATCTTGCCACAAATTGCAATAATTGGTTTGAGTTTAGAAAAAATCTTATCAGTTATATTAGCAGGATTATACGCAATCGATATTGCATCACCTACAGTTAAAACAGCACTGGAAATATAAGATGAAGATAGAAGAAATTCTCCAAGAAGATTTAAGAGCATGGTTCGGTAAAGGCAAAAAAGGTGGTGCTGGTGGTGGCGGTTGGGACCGTTACAACACAAAAGGCGACAGAATAGGCAAATGCGGAGATGCGAAAGATGGTGAAGGTAAACCTAAGTGTTTATCAAAGTCACGTGCGGCTAGTTTAAGAGCCAAAGGTGGTAAAAAAGCAATTGCAAATGCAGTTAAAAGAAAAAAAGCAAATGACCCTAATGCTAATCGTAAAGGTAAAGCGAAACACGTAAATAATAATCCTAAGAAATAGGCGTTGTGTACATGTCAAAAAGTAATACATTTTGTATTAATCCATTTTACCAATTCATGGTCAAAACAAACGGAACAAGCGGCGTCTGTTGTAATCTAACATCAAAAAATGAAGAGATACTGGGTAATGTTAATGACACCAGTATAAAAGATATATGGAATTCTGAATTCTACAAGACATTACGACTTCAATTACTAAATGGTGAAAAGCCAGATGTGTGTACTAAATGTTGGAAAGAAGAAGACGAAGGTTTAGATTCTGTTCGTATAACTTCAAACAGAGAATTTGAACTAGTTGATGCTGATATAGACTTAGATAAATGCGTAGAAGATGGTGGTCAGTTAGAAATTAATCCTGGCTTTTTAGACCTTAGACTAGGCAATCTATGTAACTTGAAATGTCGTTCTTGTTCTTCTGACCAAAGCAGTCAAATTCAAAAAGAAAATCTAAAATTAGAAAAGAAGTATGCTAATCTACCAGTAATGCATATGTTTGGTACTAATAAAAATGATACAATGTTTGATTGGATTAATGATGATAACTTCTGGGAAGAGTTACAGGATATTTTACCTAGTGTAAACTTAATTTATTTTGTTGGTGGCGAACCGACATTACATGAAAGACATTATGAAATACTTCAAAAGATAATTGATGATGGTAGAGCAAATGAAGTTAAGTTACAGTACAACACAAATCTTACAAATATACAAGATAGATTTATTACTCTAACTAATCAGTTTAGAGAAGTTGAAATAGCAGTATCAATAGATGGATATGGAAAACTAAATGATTACATTCGTTATCCTAGTGAATGGAAAACTATCGAAAACAACTTAGATAGATTGAATAACGAAATGCCATCGGTTACTCTTGCCATAGACTTAACACTTATGTCACTCAATGCACTAAGATACTTAGATGTATGTGACTGGCTTATAAACTATAATAAGAATGTTGGCACACTTATTATGATATTTCATATATGCTACGAACCAAAACATATGTCGTTGTATGTGTTGCCATCTAAAGTTAGAAAAGAATATTTAGAAAAGAATAAAGCACGTATCGATAGTACTATGCAATCTTTTATAGAATTAGATACAAAAACCGATATGGGTGAAATGAGTTTTGCTAAAATTTTTGAAGAATACCTAACTGCAATGAGCAGTGATATTGAATACACAGATGAAGAAAGAGATAATTTTCTCAAGTATAATGAGGTATTAGATAATCATCGTGGCGGAACTAAACTGCTTGATGTGTTACCTGAATATAGAGGAATCTTTGATATAAAGCCAAAGTGGAGTGATAGAAAACCACGTGGTTTAGTAACGAAATATAGAAACGGAAGCAATACTATTAACTAAGAAGTCTTCATCTTAATTAACTTCTCTACCAACTCTGGGTCAATCTTTGTAAGCCATTGTTTGAATGCTTTTAGTTCATTAGCATTCGCCTTAGGGGCAGGTCTTGCCCACTTAAAATCAAATGCAATAACTTGGTCACCATTGAGTGACATGTTAGATAACGCACCATTAATCTTATTGACACCTACTTTATGAAAGAATTCATACATCTCTAGTATCTGTTCAGAGATGTTTGTTATAGGAAAGTTATCAGGATAATAGTCAAGTAGATTTGGTCCATAATATCGTTGAATTATAGTTTTTGTTTCTTCATCTATACTGATAAGTTCTGGTAAGAATTTACTCTTAGATAACTCTGGATGAGTTAGCCAATATATTTCATTTCTAAACAATATATCTGCTTTACTCTTTCGCCTTGACACACCATCACCACAGTGGTCGCCATCGAATATCCTCTTAACTAGACCTTCTTTTTCATCTAGCCAAACTGATACAAAAGTTCCTACACCTTCATGTGATGTTTTATACTTTATCCATTTCGTCATATAATTCTTTCTTAATTTTTCTGCGTTCTGCTTTAGCAAGAGTACGCTTAATTAGTTTGCCTGTTCCTGTTTTCCAGTTGTGAGTTTTATGCCATTTCCTTGAAGTCCAATCTCTGATGTGGTTTTTAAAATTTCCCATTCTATAAATCTCCTTTTGTTAGAATATTGGTAATCCTCGCCCAGACTAGCGGCGTTGATATGCGTAGTCGTTGGTTCACTTATATCAAGTATTCCTTGACTTGAATGTATATGCCCACATATATGTAGTTGTGGGTTTATTTCTTTTATTACATTAGCGAGATACGGGCAACCTAAGTTGAGTTTTGTTTGGTCCTTTCTGACAGGTTTCATAACTCTGTCTAGTTTGTTATATGCTGGACCATGAGTAATCAGAACATCTGTATCGTTTGGTATCTTTGACCAGTGATAATTTGCAACTGCCTCGTTTGTTCTTTTATATGAGAATGCTTTTCCTTCACGGTTTGATGGTATCCAAGGAGCCCCATAAATCTTTATTCCGTCTACTGTCACCGCAGTGTCTTGTAGATATATTACTTCTGGAAATAGTTTGAGAATTTTATTGATAAGATTTGGGTTTTCTTCAAATAAATGGTCGTGATTTCCTGCGATAAAGATTTTTGTAGTATACTTCTGTTGACTGAACCATACTAAAAAACTTGATAACTGACTTGGGTCAGGTTTAGACATTATGTCTCCAGAATGAATTAGTATATCACCACCAGGTAATTCTAATTCTTCATGTAGAGTATGTGTGTCGCTTATGCAATGTACTTTCATTTATATAAATCCTTTATAACTGAAGTATTTATATTTGAAAATAAGGTGGTACTTTTTGCGGAAGTACCAAAACCGTTGAGAATTGAGAATGCTCATTTCGAGCATCTCAATTCAATATACCAATTGTTGCGTATATTAGGATTAATCTTTTGAAAATAGTTTCCACAAAATAGCCGCAGAAATTAATCCAACTAGACCAGCAGAGCCAAGTTGCCCAACTATTCCAATTACAGTACCGATAACGTCACCACCTAAGAAAGGAACAGAACCGCCAAATACTATTTGTAGTACGATAGCAAGTCCGATTAGTGAAATACCAGCCTCTGTTGCGCCAGAAACCCAGCGTAAGATTTTATCTAACATATGTTACTCCTGTTATATTAAAAAGTAGTTTTACATCAGTGCGGATGCATATGTCTTATTTCTGAGACATACGATATCGACGGCAACACTATCGCTTTGAAACGATAGGAAACCCTCGACTAATCCCTAGTTAAATTTTAAATTTAATCTAGTGGAATTTCTCTATTTAACTTGTCGTTTTCTTCTGTGAATGCTAAAAACAAAACACTAGACAACAAGCCAATTGCGAAAAAACCTACTACAATTGTTAATATAAAATATGATGCTACTGTACCTAAATCCATATAACCTCACTTTTTTAATTTCTATACATCTATGTTAACATATCGGACAATTAAAGTCAAGTTTTTACACATTTATTTGTAAACTTATCTATTTATTGTCATTATCTGATAATTAACAACGTGTTAACTATCTTTAAATGTCTCAATCAATTTGCGTTGAGCGTCCATTTTAATCTTCTTATAGTCCGCCTCAATTTGTTTTTGACTGTATTCAATATCATTGAAATCGAATATAAAACTAAGAGCATCAAATGGAATACGTGCCTCGATACCATCAGGTACTGCAACTAAATATTTCTGAATATCTTCCCAACTGATTATTGCAATTGCATCTTGTTGACCAATCATATAAAAATCTGCTGGATGGTCAACTGTAATACCTTTATGTGAACCTAAGTTATTCTTTAACTTTACATTCACAATCTTTTTTGGTAACTTTTGAACTTTTGTAAACAAACCGTTCGATACATACTTGAACTCTAAATCAAACTTTCTTGTTGGGTCTACATGGTCACGACCAATTAAGTCTACCCATATAAGCCTGTCACCAGAATAGACTGCAACTGCTTGTTCGATAATATCACTCTTATCAAAGCGGTCTTTACGGTCATTTAACTGGTCGCCTACTTGTGCAATTAGTGTTGAATATGCGTTTCTGTCAAAGATATCACGCAATTCTTTTGCATATGCCTCTGTATTCATTTACCCACCATCCCTATAAAAAATTAACTTATACACTAATTATAGCATATTAGCCACTTTTGTCAAGTTTTTGAGAAAAATAAGCATATATTTAAGCAAAAATGGGCTATAAATACATATGAGAGAGGAGAAAACAATGAAAGCACTACACATTCACTTATATAAGTCGATATCATACCGACTGTTATCTATATGTATTACGTTTATTATATCATTTGGTTTAATCGGAAGTGCCACAGTTGCCGGCACAATTGCATCTATTGATGCTTTGATAAAATTTGTCGTATATTTTTTCCATGAAAGATTATGGGGTAAAGTTTTTAGACGTATGAAAAGAAAACGAAGAGAAGCCAAAAAGCATAAATACAGTTAGTTCAATAACAGAGAAATAAAGATATGAAACTAACAGAATTATTAGAAAAATCAGTAATCGTTGAAGAAATTACTTTAGAGGATGACCAAGACTTCCATGAAGAGTTTGGATATCTTGCATACAGTGAAGACGAAAACGATTTATTTGAAGCAGAATATCAAGGTCGCAAAGTTAAACTAAACAAGCCAATGCGTGGCGATGTTAAGAAGTTTAAAGTATATGTGAACAATGAAAAAGGCAATGTTATCAAAGTAAACTTTGGTCATGGCGGAACAAGTGCTAAATCAAAAGGTGAAAAGACTATGAAAATTCGTAAGTCTAATCCTAAAGCACGTGCTAGTTTCCGTGCAAGACATAACTGCAAAAATCCTGGTCCTAAAACTAAAGCACGTTACTGGTCTTGTAAGGCTTGGTAAAATGTTAATATCGGAAATAATTGCACCTGATGGACAAGAATTAGACTTGTCTGGAATTGCAAAAGATATTAAGGGAACTCAATCCCATAGCGAAATAATAGATATCGTAGAAAAACATTTTCCTATGGCATCAGTAAAAATAGAAAGAGTTCCCGATTTAGAAGAAGGCGAACTAACTCTAGGTGCCCACTATGACCCAGACAAAGACGAAGAATCCGAGGGTCAAGAAACATCAATATTCATTAGAATAGTGTTAAGTTCTAAAGGACCTGAGAGTTTCACTTGGTCAAAGAACAGTAAAAAGTATTTCTTAAATCATTTAAAAGATACTCTGAAACACGAACTTCTTCATATGAAACAATACAGAAACAGAGATTATCATCCTGGTTCTGAAGGTTATGACAAAAGTGACAGTCATAAAGAATACATGAGCCGTCCTGATGAAATCGAAGCCTATGCTATGAACATTGGTGATGAATTCATTCGTAAGGTTGGTAAAGAAGGTGCAATAGACTTACTAAGAATGGCTAAGAAAACAGCACAATTCAAAACTAAAGTAGGACAATTCTTAAGTCCTGACTTGCTTGGTTATTTTGCATTGTTCGATTGGAACACAAATAATCCTGTAATCAAACGATTAATCAAAAAAATCTATCTATATATCCAAAAGCAATAAATTGGCATCGGTGCAGGGAGTCGAACCCCGCCTTACAGTTTTGGAGACTGTCGTGCTACCGAAACACTTCACCGATATTGGAGTTGGCGATAGGAATCAAACCTATATAAACGGATTTGCAATCCGTCGCATAATCATTCTGCCACGCCAACGTTATTCTTTTAAAACTACACTATCTTTGACCCTTTCGAGGTCTCTGTCTCTGCAAAGACACCTTATTGCAGTAAGGCGTAGTGTAGTCATAAAAAAAGCCCTCATAAAGAGGGCCTGAAGTTATTATTAATAGTTTCTTATTATAATTACAACGGACTCTCTTTACGCATGTATTCGTACGGCAAACTGCCCAATACATGCATAAAACACCAAGAGTAAAAGTTTTTTGTAATTAATTTCATAATTTTATTAATCTAACCTAGAACCTGCGTATGCTGTGAAACCATACTTTTTGAAAACTTTGGCAGCCGCTTCTGCACCTGCTTCTTTGACATCAACGTTTTGCACGTTAACACCTGATGGATTCCAAATACTAATAGCACCTGAGTAATCCTTGTCAAGGCCAGCGGCTTTAAATGCTTTACCTAACTTGGTATTCATCTTAACACCCCATATGTTAACCCATGCAAAACCACACGGATAATTATCTTTACCACCTAACTTCTCAACAAGATAATCGCCACTTGCTATATAGGCCGCTTCTTTTGCCTCTTCAATAATCGCTGGAATCATTTCTAAATCTACTGTTGCGTTTGTCATATTATTACCTCTCTAATTGTTTTAATATACTTATATTATACCACAGATTTGCATATCTGTCAAGTTTTTGACTAAGAATTTACAATCTCAAATCGTGCTTCTGAATCTGCTTCTTCACGCATTTCTGCGATTATAACGTTTACAATCTCGTTAAAATCACGGTAGAACCCCTCAGTACTCGCATACATATGAAAACATTCATGGTATGCATCTGAGTCAACAAAACTCCAGTTAATGCTACCATCTTCGTTCCAGTTGTCTGAATCGAAAGTTGCTTTGGTAATTGAGTCTGTTAATGTTGCATATATGTTTGACATGTGATTCTCTCTTTTCTCTGATTATGTAATTAATATAACACGATTCGCTGGTTTGTCAAGTTTTTAGTCAAAAATCTTAGGCATTGCGCCTTCTGTCCAGATATAAGTGTTATTATATGATTCTACCCACATGCCTGGTTTGTACTCAGGATTTTGCCATAAAAGTTCATTTGTTGCTTCCCGAAATAGGTCACGTCCTGATTCTGCTGGTGCTGTAAATTCTTCACCATATGCAGTAAAAGTAAATATATTCATTGTGATTCGTTCTCTCTATTGATTATGTAATTAATATAACATAATTCCAGGAGATGTCAACAACTATTTTGAAACTATATATGTTCCGTTAGTTCGATTATAGGCTTCAATCATTGTTTCCCACATTTCTGTAGTTAATTCTATGATTGTATCTTTGTCAGTTTGTTCATTATATTGGGTAATGTATATACCATTCTCGCAATAATACATTATTATATCTTCATATTGTCCATTTACGTCCAATATAGTTACGATACTTTCATCGAATTCTTCTTCGACTGTAAACATGTTGTTTCTTTCTTTATAGTGGCGGAGAAGGTGAGATTCGAACTCACGGTACCGATAAAGGTACGCCGGTTTTCAAGACCGGTGGATTAAACCACTCTCCCACTTCTCCGAATTTTGGCTCCCCAGGCTAGGCTCGAACTAGCGACATACGGATTAACAGTCCGGTGTTCTACCAACTGAACTACTGAGGAATGAACTGGAGCGGGTGACGGGATTCGAACCCGTGACCCTCTCGTTGGCAACGAGATGCTCTACCACTGAGCCACACCCGCTTATTAAAATGGTGCCGATGGAGAGACTCGAACTCCCGACCTACTGATTACAAATCAGTTGCACTACCAACTGTGCTACATCGGCTAATTATTATTTTATTTGCTTGTTACTCTCTGTTCTATTTCAAAATCTTGGACACTAGAATATTTTCTTAGTTCTAGTCCGTAGTTATTTATACCTTCTGGCAATTGAGTGCCTTCTTTGATAGATAACATGTTCTTTTTAAATGGCAAGTAATCTACATAATGGTGCCATCTTCCATATTTCCAAACTACTTTCGCAACATCTGGATGCATATCTGCTAACATCTGTGACTTGTTAATTGTACCGTCAGTATTATAACCTGTCTTTTTAAACTCTTCATTTTCCGTAAATTCAGCATGATAGAATTCTTCGGTGTTGCCACCTTTGACTGTTTGAGTTGCACACTTACCTTGTAAGAACGCATTAAACTGTACAGTGCAATCACCATCTTTAAGAACTCTCAAACAGATATCAGTGTCTTCATTATATCTGCCTCTCCATCTATACTTACAATCGTTTTCGATTAGAAGTGTAGAATAAATTCTTGTGTTCTTTACATAAGGTGGATATGATTGGTCTGCCGCACAGAAGAAACGATACTGTGGACCTGCAATCTTTACATTATCATATCTATCACAGAAGTCTTCCATAATCTTAAACATTACACCAGACTCAACACGAATACGTTGATTGTTATGTAATCTATAGAAGTCCTGAATGTTATCATCCATTACCCAATGTCTTTTAGCGCCTAGGACTTCCATAGAATGGTCCCAACACCAGTTTCTTGCTCTACCAGGACCATCACCGTGATTACTGAATGGCAATACTAATAGTGTAACATAGTCTCTAATATTAAAAGTATCTAAACATTTATCGTAATTGTCATAGTCTTGTGGCTCAATGGCAATATAATGATGTATCTTCATACGAGACAATGACCTAGAAGTAAACATAGATTCGTGTCTTGTTTTAGAGATAATATAGACTGGATATTTTGGTGCTGTTCTCATTTACACCTCTTCATTGTCTTCGTCATACGTTGATTGTATGTCGTCTTCGTCTCCGTCGTCATCTTCTATCCAACGTAGTAACGCATTTTTAGTAATCTCTAATTTCGGATACCAAGCACTTTTTGTTTTCTTTGTGAGGTGTGTATTACCAGTTAACTTTGCAAACTCATTATAGTCTTCTTCATTTCTGAAGTGAATTCTCACTGTCTTCCATGGACCGTTGTCTTCTTGTTTATACTCTGGCATTCCCTTCCAGTGTTGCGTCCAATGGTCTGGGTCTATCTCAACTTCTTCTACTTCAAATAAACTTTGAAAAGCGTCAGGATTTTCTTCTGCTTGTGCCTTATTTTGGTCAGCGAGGTCCATAAGGTTTTCATATTCACCAGATTCGCTCACTATTGGTTTTGGTGTTTCGGGAGTATCAGTCATATTCTACCTATTTGTATTGTTAATTAAGTCTATTATACCACAAATGATTACTAAATGTCAACCTATATTTTTACTTTTTCTCTATTTCGTACATTGCTTTATAGGTCAATGGTATCATTTTCTTAAGAGATTGTCCACGCATTTCATCTAACGCATCTGTCATTTTGTGATAGTCTGTAAAATTTTTATTCATATTGCTTTCGTTTTTATCAAAGAATTTTATATACGCTTCTGCCATCTCAATTATAAGTTCAGATGTGCCAATATCACCATTCTTTAATTCTTCGATATACTCTTGTACATCTATTTTTAGTTTTTCTTTTGTCTTCTTTGGTAATAAACTCATTTGATAGATTGATGGACCGTATACGAAATTTGTTTTTACTAAGTTCCAGTCTGCACCAGGTTTTTTATCTCTTAGTATTTCTTCTGTTAGTCCTAACCACCAATTACATGTTTCTACGAAGTAACTTGCATTCATTAATGACCACGTTGGCGCCCATGCTACCTGAACATTAGGCATAGTGACTGACCATTCCATCCATGTTCTTACTGATTTGTGTGTTGTGTCCCACTTAGCGTTATGTCTCATATACTCTTGTACATCGCCAGTGCCATCTACACTAAGAAATACTTGAAGGAATTTAAAGTCTTTTAACATATCAAAGATTCTTTTCTTTGGCACCCAACTTGCATTAGTAAATATGAAACAGTAAACATTTTTTTGTTCTAACTGTGCCATAAACTTAGGAAAATCAGGATGTAACATAGGCTCACCGCCAGTTATCTTTATATACTGTAAATCTTTAAAATCGTCTGGGTGCCATTCTTTTTCAATATTAATTCTCTTATTACCTACTTTACCCATAAGACCACGCTTTACGAGTTCTTCTTCGTCTTCAATCCAACTATGACTTAGGTCACTATGACATGTTCTACATGCTAGATTACAATAGTTGCCAAATGTCATTTCTAAAAATTCTAGTTTTGGATTTTCTAAATCAGGTGGGGTAAAGTTTCGAAATGTTTCAATATGCCAAGTTGCTATTTCTTTCTCACGCATACTCTCATATCCATGCTCTTCAGCATAATAGCACGTAGCACATCCATCTACTTTCTCGCCTTTCAACATCTTTTGTTGTATGTCTTTTATGAATGGATGCTTTAAGTGGTCACCTAAATTCTTATACTCTTTGATATTAGGTAAACTTTCTCTCTCGCCCTCTTTACGAAATGCACAGCATACACTTGCCATATTTGTGGGATGTACATATAAGTGATTAAAGGGAAGTGGACAATACGTCTTAGATATGATTTCTTTTTGTTTCATGTATTTTTTTCATTAAATTTATATAACCAAGGGAATGTTTTCTTCGAATCACATCCTCTTCTTCTGTCTATATTTGTTAATTCTTCTTTTAGTTTATTTATTAGTTCATAATCACCCGGTGAATTATCTATTGACTTTTCATATCCTTTCATCAATTCATACAAAGTACGGCGCCAGACACCTTTGTCTAACTCTGCATTTACCCTTTTAAAATCTTCTTTAAAGAATCCTGCAGGAAATATGTCAGGTGCCATATGATGCGGCCATACAACAAAGTTAGCATTGAGATGTATAGGTTTAATATGACTATTCTCTTTCACACCCGACTGTACTATACCATACGAATCATCATTTTGAGATGACTTTTCTCTTAATGGATTTCTTAGATTATTCCAATAGTTTAATCTTGTTATTAGTTCTGGCATATCTTTTATTGTTGTAGCACCCATAGTCATATGTATTTCAACTTCTATCTCTTTATAATCTAACATAAGTATACCAAGATTTCTGTCGAACTCTTCTAACTTTGCACCCCAACGTGTGTATTCAAATGCATCCCCCCAACAATCAATAGAACCAGTAATTCTTACCTGTCCTAAATGACCAATGGCACGAAGATTATCTATCTTATCCATTGTTGCACGAAATCTTTTCTCTGGGCACTTGAGGTTGCTAATTATTGTTAATTCCAAATTAGGACAAGGATGAGTTTCAAAGAAGTCTAAATTCTCTGCGAGTTCTGGTTGAAAGAATGGTTCACCTCCTAGTATATTATATTTAACTAATGGCTTATAGTTGTTTTCCATCCATTCCCAAAACTCACTCTTTATTCTTTTGAAATTATTTTTGTCTTTAAGGAATTCTTTTCCATGAGGATTAACAACCATTTCTAGTTCGAACTTCTTATTCTCAACTTCCCACATAGAACTATATTCAGGAGAGCAATATATACATGCTTGATTACATACATTACTAAAATATACTTCTAATATTTTACATTCAGTTGTACTAAAGTGTTTAGGGTCCATGGAGTTAGCCTCCATTCTATCTGATATACCACCAGCATCTTCTATTTTCTTGCAGTACTCACAGCCTTGACCCGGCCATTTACCTTCCAACATAAGTTTACGAGTTTCCATCTGAGTAGGAGTGTAATGAAATTTACCAAAGTCTCCCTCAGGTACTTTATCGTATGCAGTTCTATGACAAGATGCAGATGTTCCTTCTGATAATTTAACAGTAGACCAACCAAATTTTAATGCACATGTCGGGTCACCTAGACCTGTATGTAATTTCCATTTATTATCCATATATTACTCCCATCTATTTGTTGCGATTGTGCATTGCTTCATAAGTTAGTGGTAACATCTTCTCTGTGGATTGTCCACGCATTTCATCTAACGCATCTGTCATTTTGTGATAGTCTTCTAAGTCACTTTTTTTATTATCATTATCAAAGTTGCTTATATATGCTTCTGCCATCTCAATTATATGTTCTTTACCATCGATATCTTTATTTTTTAATTCTTCAATATACTCTAATGCTTGTATTTTTAGTTTTTCTTTTGCCTCATTTGGCAATAAACTCATTTGATAAATTGATGGACCATATACGAAATTTGTCTTAAGACATCCCCAACTAGTTGGCTGTTTAATTTCTTCTGTTAGTCCTAACCACCAATTACATGTTTCTACAAAATAAGGTGCATTCATTAGTGACCATGTTGGTGCCCACGCTATCTGAACATTACTTGAAGAGGATGCAAATTGCATCCATGCTCTTACTGATTTGTCTGTAGTTTTCCACTTAGCATTATGCCTCATGTATTCTTGTACATCGCCCGTGCCGTCCACGCTCATAAACACCTGAAGAAATTTAAAGTTCTTTATCATGTCAAATATTCTTTGTTTAGGTACCCAACTTGCATTAGTAAATATGAAACAATGAACGTTTTCTTGTTCTAACTGTGCCATAAATTTAGGAAAGTCAGGATGTAACATTGGTTCGCCACCAGTTATCTTTATGTATTGTAAATCTTTGAAATCATCTGAATGCCATTCTTTTTCAATGTTAATTCTTTTTGACTGCAATAATGAATGCGATGTAGGGGATGCGTTGTTTAGTGCATTAAGTATTCCACGTTTTACAAGTTCTTCTTCGTCATCTATCCAACTGTGACTTAGGTTACTGTCACATGTTCTACACGCTAGATTGCAATAGTTGCCAAATGTCATTTCCATGTATTCTAGTTTTGGATTGTTTAAGTCTGGCGGAGTGAAGCCACGGCCGGATTCAACATGCCAAGTTTGTATTTCTCTCTCTCGGAAACTTTGAAAGCCATGTTCTTCTGCATGATAACAAGTAGCACACCCATCGACTTTCTCGCCTTTCAACATCTTTTGTTGTATGTCTTTTATGAATGGATGATGTAAGTGGTCACCTAGATTTTTATAATCTTTGATATTAGGTAGACTCATTTTCTCTGTAGTTTTACGATATATACAACATACACTTGCCATATTAGTGGGATGTACGTATAGGTGATTAAACGGAAGTGGACAATATGTCTTAGATATGATTTCTTTTTGTTTCATTGGGTCAGTTTCACTCATTATATTACACTCATATTTAGTTCTCTTGGCAAGAATGCATCCGTATCTATTATATCTTTTATAAGTTTAAACATATTTTCGTTCTGTTCTTTCGAAAAATGATTACTATGTGGTATCATAGGAGTGTGAAGTTCTGCAAACTCATACAGAGGTTTTGTACCATATGGTCCGCTTGTAATTTGATAGTCTTCTTGTAATATGTCACCTGGCTTTTCTAGTACGTCACTTGATGTTGAATTGTAGAAACAAGGAAACCATATACATTTTTTCTTCTTTTTTAATAACAATTGGTCCATCTGTGTTATAATTCCTCGTTGTGCTACTCTATGAAAATCGTAGTTCATAAGATTCTTATAATACATTAGAGATGAGGATGTGACTTCTTTGCTGATGAAATAACGAGATTCTGGGTCTTCAGCAATAGTAATAGTCATGGGAATTTTACTAGAGTTTGCTAATCTTCGCGGTTCAGTTACACAGATTATTATATAGTCTGCATCATCTATGACTTCAAGTAATTTCTGAAATGCATGAAATAAACAATCTCCTCTAATACCTTTTTGAATAGCAGTGGCATTGTATTCTTCTAAGAGCATTGTAGTCCATGCGGGATAGTCAGAAATCATATCTGATGTCCTAGAAGTCCAGAATTCTAACTCTGGAAATTCTGAACAAAAACTATCGCCTACAAAGGCAATCTTAGAGCCCAAAGCGTTCAACTTCTCCACTCTCCCACAAGATTTCTCTATTTACTAAGTGAGCGGCTTCAACATCTGCTTTTGCTTGTCCTTCATAAGGAACTGCGTGATGAGTTTCAACCATAACTTCTGTATACAATCTGCCATCAGTCATTACAAAGTCGCCCATAGTTCTACCATACTTACCGGCTTTATCTCTGCGAGTTCTAACTATACATTCTGAACCTTCTGGAATCAATGTATGTGCTTTAGCAGTGGCTGCCAATCCAAACATTTTTTCAATTTTGTCTCTAGTTCTCTTTTCAGGTGTATCAATGCCTGCTACACGAACTCTTTCTTTGCGTAACCAAATACCAAATCCTAAATCGATATCGATATCTACTGTATCTCCATCTACTATTCTCTGTATTACGCATCTGTATAAAAATGGGTCTTGAACGTGTTCCATTTACTTCTCCTTTTTATTTCCAAATTCACCAAGAATGCCTTCATCTTTGATATATTGTAGTCTATCTTTCCACAATACTTCTTGACCTTTCTCAGTACTTGAACACATTTTCATGTTATCAATATAACTAGTCATAAAGTGGTCTGGTAGTTCTTTACCTATCTCATAGAAAGAGAAACTTTCTCTTGCCGCAAATAACCAAAAACTATTTACACCGAAGTTCAAACTATCTGGTTCTTGTAAGTGGCAATAATTGCCATCGTCTAGTAACTTAATTAGTGTTCCAATATGAGCATATCTATGTCTGTGTGTACCTGTAGGTGGCACTAAAGGCACAACATCTGTTTCATTTACAACACGGGTTAGTTTAACTCTGTCACGCATTACTCTATTGCCGTGTGAGTCCGTAACTTTAGGCTGACCGAAAGTGATACATTCTTTCACATTGAAATTTGCATGGTCGAGGTACCAAGAAGTAACAAGAGCCGCGGCACCACCAAGACTATGTCCAGTAACTGTAACTGCATATTTCTCGTCAAGTCTGGATAATAAATCATCAGCAATCATTTCTGCTGTTCTATGAAATCCTGTGTGAATTTGAATGCCTAATCGCTTACTTTTATCTTTAAAGAAATTGATATCTTGCATTGCGTTGTGTGAATTAGATGTACCTCTTATTGACACATAGTTGTTCTTTGTGGTTTTATCAGTTAGTACAATGTACTGTATTTCGTTTATTTCATTAATATAAACTGAAAAGTCTTTATCATAGATAGCATGTATTTTGTCTTTAGAACTATATACATTTGCCGCTAAATCGGCATACCATCTTAAGTCTGCCCATCTTATTTTCTCGTCTGATTGAGTTTGTTTGAAATTCTTTTCTAAGTTGTACTTTTTTACTATTGACCTTCTGACAACTACTGCCAGTTTGGCTAATATCCAACCTTTTATTAACCACCTAAGTGTAAATGCTATAATGAATGACATAATTGTATTTCCTTACGAATAATATTATATTCGTATTTATACAATTTAGTACTTCATATCTTCATCTATAGCGTATTCACAAGATTTGTCATTGTTTTTAACTAGGTTGAAAAGTGTCTTTACGCCAAATCCAACTGCACCAACTGGAACCGTATCTTTCTCTGAACGATTCCATGCCATACCAGCAATATCTAAGTGTGCCCAAGGTGTCTTTTGGTCAACAAATCTGTATAGAAATTCAGCGGCTGTTGTCGAACCACCGTATGGACCACCAATATTCTGCATATCAGCAATCTTACTATCAGTCATCTTATTCCAATTTTGTCCCATTGGCATACGGAAGTAACCTTCACCTGATTGCTTACCAGCATCTGTGATTTGTTTCGACCACTCTGTAGAGTTCGTAAATAGTCCCGCCATTTCATTACCAAGAGTGGCAACAATAGCACCAGTTAATGTTGCTAAATCAACCATACAACAAGGACTGTATTCGTTTTGTACGTAAGTTAGAATATCTGCTAATACCAAGCGGCCTTCAGCGTCTGTGTTGAGATTTTCAACTGTCAATCCACTAAGTGAAGTAACTATATCTCCTGGTTTGATTGCAGTACCATCAGGCATGTTTTCAACAAGTCCTACGATACCAACAACATTCTGCTTCAACTTATTTTTTGCGATGGCATGCATAGCACCTACAACTGCGGCACTACCGCCCATGTCGTATTTCATATCGCCCATGTTACGTCCTGGTTTCAAACTAATGCCACCTGTATCAAATGTAACACCCTTACCTACTAATGCGATTGGTGATTTACCAACCTTACCATTCATGTGTTCCATGACAACAACATAACTGTCTCTCGCTGAACCTTGACCAACACTCAATAACAGACTTAAGCCCATTTCTTCTAGTTGTGCTTGATGATAGATTTTTACATTGACACCTAGTGGTGATAATGTATCATTAATTCTTTTGGCATACTCTGCTGGATATAAAACATTTCCTGGTTCTGATACCAAATCACGTGAGAAGTAAACACTTTCATGTAACGTATCAATTGTATCAATATCATCAACATGAATTTCTGCGTATGATGGTTTTTCTTTAGTCTTGTATTTTGAAAATGAATATCTTGCCATCATTGCGCCGTCATAAACTTCTTTAGGCATTTCATCATCAAAGTAAACATGGTCTACTTGTTCTTTGTATCTACTGTAATATTTTCCACCAATGTTTCTCCAATCATCGTCTGATTGTTTGTCTGTCTTAATTACACAGATTGCTCGTGTATTGACTTTAGATGGATATGTCATTTCAGTTTCTAAACTATCTTTAGTATCAACACTATTTGACAAGCACATTGTGTCTAATTGACCGTTTAGTTTCTTATCTAACGTCTTATACTCTGATGAGCCGTAAAGAAGAATTATTGCTGATTTTGATTCGTATGATTTATTCATTCCTTGTCTCCTCATCATTCCATTTTATATGTTTATGTACTTTTCGATATTCATCTTTATATTCTGGATGAAACCCATAATACTCTGAACCTCTATGTTCTCTGTATGCTAATCTGACACTGCCAGGAAATCCCTCTACGTCATCTTTGTGTCTTGGCAAGAAATGAACATGTGGCCACAGAACTGATTGTCCTGCTGGTTCTCTCATATTCATACCAAAATGATATCCGTCAATTTGTCCAGTTTTTACCAAATTTTCTCCATAAGTAACAACTTCGCCTAATGTCTTTGTTATGTATTCGATTGTATTTATTTTAGGAACAAATAATAAATGTCCTTCACATGCTGGCCACATATCAGGATATACCTTATAAAATTCTCCATCAATGAGAACTTCTTGTTCGTTTACTTCAAATGGTGTATCACTAAAGTTCTCAATCATTTCCAAACATCCAACACTGGAAGAACTCTACTAACCACACCTGCGGCTTTTTTACTCGCATCATCTACAAATTCCTCAAATTCATATTGCGATTCAGCACCAGCCAAATCACTTAATACTCTTACAACTACAAATGGTACATGCCATGAACAACATACCTGTGCAATTGCACCACCTTCCATCTCAATTGCATCTGCTCCAAACTGTCCACGAAACATTTTTCTTGTACTTTCACAAGCCAAGTAAGTGTCACCTGTAAGAACTCTACCAAATTTTGGTTCTAGTCCTATAACATTAATCAGTGCATTTTTTAATCTCTCTGGCATACGATATGCTATATCATCATCTGTATCGTCTAATGCTGGAAAACTACCAGGAATAGAACTGATTAACTGACCATTTACAATTGCACCGTAATCATGTTGAATAAGTTCATCAGCAATAAGAATATCACCTGTGTTTAACTCTGGATTTATACCACCAGCAACACCACTAAATGCTATACTATCACAACCAAAGTGACCCAATAATAGTCCTGTTGTTAAAGCGGCATTTACTTTACCTATTCCGCATTCTGCGGCAATTACATCTATATCATTAATCTTACCAAATTTAAAAATCTTATTTACAATTATTTCTGTCTTTGGTTCAGCATCCCACTCTAACCTTGAATATTCTTCTGGTATTGCTGAAATTATTCCTACTGCCATGTGATTCCTTCTTTCAATATAAACACTTATTATAACACATCGAATACGAATAGTAAAGAGTTTCTAGGTATATTTAGTATAATTTTAAAACATTCCATCAAATATAAAGTAATCTACTGCGAATGTCATTTCTGCTCCAATGAATACTGCTAGATAATAATTATTTAATCTATCCCATAGAATTTTAATTATCCACCAGGCTATTCCAACTCGTAGTGTGTACATAATGTTTGCTTGTACTATTTCCATAATGTCTGGAAACGACTGTGCTGAAAACAAGTATGCAAATATTCCAAAGTCGTATGCAAAACTAACCTGCGACATTATTAATACTGCAAATCCATAGGGCATATACTTGTTAAAGAACTTTACAATATGTGCTGATACAAGTAATCGGTATGCTACATATGTAATGTTTATGAATAATAAACTCATAGAGCGCCTTTATAACTACTTGCTAGTTTTATTGTTTTGTCTAGGTCAGACTTTGTTTGTGATATATATTTCTCATTTGCATCATTAGATAGTATATCTAATAATTTGATATTATCTGGTGTTATTTCTAGTGGGTATAAACCTAATTCTTTTTCTAACCACTGTAAGTAAGTCAACTCGTATAAGTATAACATTTCTTGGCTAGCAAAAATAGTTTTATAATTGAAAATTACACTATCTATTTGTGACAAGAATTCAGGTGTAGTGTGTTTACCTCTTACACGTTCTTGTTGTAATTTCATAATGTTTCTGTCTCTACCAATTATTAGAAACTGAATGTCAGCAAATTTCTTTGCTTCATCTATGAACTCATTATATTGTGGAATAGTTTCTACACCATCATCGAAATATGGACAACTGATGCTTGTAATGAAATAGTTACTCTGTTTCCAATCAAAGTCATTTAGTTTTGATGGGTCTTTCCAGTATTCTGCAAAGGGTTCTAAATCGTGACCTTCCCAGTACTTTTCTTGTAGACTGGGCCAGACAAATATATTCTTATTTTGTCCTAACGCTTTGCTGAACAAGTGATTACCTGAACCCTGTGGTCCAGTCATAATCGTTAAAGTCGGTTTCATTCTTTGCCCCACTTAATGAGATTCCATAATCTCTCGTGGAAATAGAATACAATAGTATTAAAGGTTAGTTGAATTAAAGCAATTGCACTACTTGTAGCGATATCACCAAGTATAGCCCAACTGATTAAGAATGTACAAAGTGTTCCCGTTAGTCTCCAACTAATAGTCTTAACGGCACTTCTTACTTTACTTTCCACTTATATCTTCCAGACAACATCTCTGGAACCGTTTGCAATAATCTCTCTTGTCAAATCAGATTTTAACCCTGTAATTTGCAATGTAGGTCTTGGATAATTACTCGCATTTGCAGTTGCGTGTGGTACGTTAGCCCAATCAAATATATGGGCTTCTCCTGCTTTCCATCTTTCATAGATATGATTGCCATACATATAAAACTGTCCTGGTCTCCAATCTTCTAAAAAGAATGTAATACGACATACTTGTTCTGGGTCTTCTGGACATATATCCCATAGTTTGTCAATATGTTTATTAAACATTTGACCTGGTAACTGAACATGACTGCGAAATTTAAAATTAACTCCTACTTCTCCTAGTACACCAAATGAATCTTTCATTTTAGTAATTACTGGATAGTCTGCTAAATCGTCAGTCATGTTAGTCAACATAAGGTTCTTAGGGTCTCCACCGCCTTGGGCGATGTCATACTCTTCTTGTTCTAACATAGGTGATACTTCGTTCTTATAAGAAAATTTACGAGTTTCCCAATTAATCGCTTTTTTCGATTCTTTAATTAGTCTCTCGTTTTCTTCTTGCCAATCACCTTCAAATCGACCTAATACTTTAAACCATTCACCTTCTTGGTCTTGTATAGTATCATCAAAATGATATTCACTGTGTGCTACTGTCCAATCCCAATTCGATTTGAATTTAGATGGGTCTTCTAAAGTCTTATGCCAATCTGTGTTGTGTATCATGTGTAGTCCAATCCTTTATCTTTTCTTACAAGACTATTTATGAATATACCCACAGCAATGATAATACATACAAGGAATATAGGGTGATTGTAAATGTTGAATAAATCAAACCATCTAAAATCTGCCATAGAACTAAATCCTGGTTTCCATTGTTTGTAACCATATAACTGTAGTGTGCCCCAAAAGTATTCATCAATTTTGAATGCTACAACATACGCAACTAGAATTGCTGGTCTACTAATATTATATGTTTTACATACAACACCGATAGCACTTAAGATAGCCAGTAAGGCTAAGTCTTCCCAACCACCTGTGTATTGCATATTAGCGTAAACAATCACTGCTAAAATAAATGTAGCATATATCCAAAAAGGAACTTCTAATATTTTAAGAATCCATTTATATAAGAATATACTTAAGAGTGCTACACCGATAGTTCCAAATATATAACCAAATGCTAAACTATTTGTGAACTGTAAATCATCTAGTAGACTAGGTGTGCCAATCTCCATACCGAAGTACATACAGATTGCCATAACCATAGCCGCAAATGGTGCCGCTGGAATACCGAACAAACAAGCAGGTATCATACTAGATACTTTCTGTGCGTTGTTGGCACCTTCACAACCCAGTAACCCAACAGGATTACCTTCACCAAATGGAACTTCTTGGTCTTTATCTTTATGTGCGGCTTTCGTGGCACCGTATGCCAAGAAGTCGCCTACTGCTCCGCCTACACCTGGCAATAAACCAGTAACGAAGCCAATCAGTCCACCACGTATCATATCTTTCCAGTTTTTACGAACATCACCAAAACCTTGTTTCAGTCCTGTCCAATAATTTCCTTCTAACGGTGGTGCCGCTGATTTTAATTTCTTTCTGAATCCGTCTAACAATTCAGGAACTCCGAATAAGCCTGATAGTAGAACTACCATACCAATTCCATTTTGTAAATATTCCCAACCGAATGTCAGTCTAGGATTACTTACAACGTCTTCTCCTACCATACCTACTGCTAATCCAAATATGATTGCACAGATACTTAAGAAAACGTTTTTACTTGCAACAAAGCCTACGCAGGCTAGTGCCATTGTCATAAAGCCCAGAAATTCTGGACGTCCAAATAATACAATAATCTTCCCGTAATAAGGAAGTAAAAAGAAAGTCAGTGCCGCAAATACAACACCATTAAATGTCGAGTCTGCAATAGCAATTCCCATTGCCCTCGCCGCTTGACCTTTCTTTGCCATAGGATAACCGTCAATAACACATGCCGCAGTGGTACTTGCGCCTGGAATACCAGTAAGAATACTTGTATAACTATCTGCACTCGCACAACTTGCCACGATTGCAGTTAAAAAGACCAACCCCAAATAGGGGTCGGCCATAAAGTATGCTCCCATACTAAAGACAGTTATCAGAGCGGTAGTTACACCTGCGATAGGTATAATACCAACTAGCATCCCATAACAAGTGCCAATTAATGCCCAGATAACATATTCCATAGTATTTCCTTAGTCTAAAAGTTCAGGTTTGTAGATTGATGGGAAGCCATATGCTTCTTGGTTCCACTTCACCGCATCTCTTAGTGCTTTCTCTGTAATCAAAGATTTAAGAGCCGCTAATAGACTATCACCGTCTTGGATCCAAGGATAAACACCTGTCTTAGCATAAATTTCTGCACTTGCAACTGGGTCGTTAATCATTTCAGTTACAGCCGCTTTTACTTTTGCCGCATTCGGGTTACCTTTGTTCATCCAAAGTGACTTCTGGATTGCATCACGCCAGTTACGAGTAAGTTTATATGCGTTATATAAATCTCCTGCTGGTGCTTCGCCCCATAATCTTTCATACACGTCTTCAAATTGTGTGTTAGGGAAGTTAGGGTCATCCATTTGTACATTGTTTTCTAAGTCTAAGATACCATGTGTGAACCATAGTTCGTTACCTTCGATACCTGTATAGAAACGTTTCCATGCCGCTGGTGATTCACGTGCAATATCAAATTCACCGTTTTGGAAACCTAGACGCTTTTCACCGCCTGATACACCGTTCACCCATACAACACGCTCTCTCCAACATGCCAAGTAGGCATCGATTGAACCGTTTTCTTGTGGACCGCAAATTAACATTGCCGCCGCGGCCGCATCTGGTTCAAAACCTGAACCACCTGCAATTGTCCAAGTGCCTGATTTTTCGTCTTTGCCTTCTTGCTTACCAAGAACGATATCATTATTCATTGAACCGATTAATTCATAATCGTAATAATCATATCTAACTTTATCTAGTAAGTATGATACGCCGTTACCACCGTGTGCAACCATGATTGTTTTATCATCAAAACGTAGGCTGTCGTGGAACTTGTTAAATCCAGGAATATCACGTGCGCCTGGAATATGACGAACTACTACTGGTTCACCTAGAAATTTTTCTAAGTTCTTAGCAATAATTTCACCCCATACTGAAGTACCTTTACCAGGTGCTTGTGGTACGATTAGGGTGTAATCGGCCATGGCCGATGTTGCAATACCTACTGATAGGACTGCTGAGATTAATAGTTTTTTAAACATTATTTACTCCGTTGTTAACCACATTTATAAAAAGACTCAAGTAGGCGTGGCTTATTACTTAAGCGATTTTAGAATAGGGTTATGGAGATTTGTTGCACATTATTGGAGAGCAAACACCATTGTCCTATTCTATGAATTGAAAATAGATAAGACATGATTACAACTCTGTAAAACATGCGGAAGTGCAACTCTGCACTAGTTTTTATTTATCTTATTAGTACGTATATAATAACACAGTTACAAAGAGGTGTCAACAGTTTTTTAATTATTTTTGAATTATTTTTGAATATGCTTCTTCGAAACCTTCTTCCCATTCTGATAATGGGGCTCCGTCACAGCCTGCTCTCCATACACGATTGAAGTATCCTTCGGCACAAGATAACACTGTCGATTCCGACGTGTTAAAGTGTCCTTTTACCATCCAAAACATTCTGTACGCTTCTTTATGTGACATACGTATATTTACTCAATATACGAATCGTTAGCGTAAACATGAGTTGTTTTTAGTTAATTTTGGTATAGTTGGTCGTAACACTCTTGTAAGTAGTTAGGATTATTAGAGGAAAAAGTAATTGAGTTATCGTCATTGATTACATATGTAACGCCGAGTTGCTTTGAAAAACGTGAAAGCATTTCATATAAAAATGTTTCTACTTTTTCTGGTGTGTATGTGAAAGATGTTTCTTTTGTTTCTACGAAATCAGTCATTTATTTTATCCTTTTGATTAATACAGAATCACTATACATCAGGTTCTAGGATTTGTCAATCTTTTTTTCGTAAAACAAAATAAAGCCTGTTATTGTCGTCTTGTCTCAATACTAACACATCACACTTAATATGTTGTGCAACATTTGATATAAAGACTGGGTCCCAGTCATAAAAGTTAATCCATTTTGCTTCTTTTTTATCGTGTTGAATTCCTGGATTAACTCTGAAATATAAGAAACCGCCTGGCTTGACCATATTAACTACATGCTCAAGTTCAGAAATTATCTTGTCACTACTACCAAAGTTGATACTACCTAGACAAATAGCAACATCATATTCAACATCTGTTTGATAGTCTAATACTTGAGACTTAATATCGGCTCTATCATTATATGGGTCGATGCCAACTAGATTTTTAATCTTTCCTTTGAACTCATTATAACCACAACCGATATCGATAACGTTAGCAGGCAACATATCATTCACTTCATCAATAATTGCAAGTCCGCTATATTTGAATTTCTTTGTTTCTGCTTGCCAAACTTTACCGAAATAATTTTTCAATACCGCTCTATCGATTTGTTCTGCTAGTGTATGAATTTCTGTAGAAACAATTTGTGTCAATTCAATGTCAAATACGCCATTTACAACTTGACAGAATGCATGTTTATCCTGTAATAGACTTGGATTGTATTTAAGAATTCTATCTAATTCGTTTAATATTTTTAAGTTCATTTATATATATCTCTACTATATGTCAAAATCAATATCATAAGATATTGCTAAATGTGTTTTTGGATGTGAAGGTTGATGTACCTTGATATTTGAAACTTCTAAATTTGGTATATTTGATATCATTCTGTCTAAGTTAAACTTATCACCATTTTCTGGTTTGATAAATGTATCGTAATTATCTAAGTATGATTTAAACCCATAAGACTCAATTAATTTTTCTAACTTATTGAACATGCCAGGAGCATGATGAAAATCACCTGCTATGATACATTTAGTATATTTAAGTTTGTTAAGAATAAACTCAACATCATCTAATGTATCTTTGCCTACAATAGTCCCACCGTCTTGACCATTAGGATAACATGGTAATATACTACAGAACACTACTTTGTCTATGCCAGTACATAACGCTTTAGAACCTTGAAACTTATTATTAGTTGCTCTAACTATGTCTTTGCTTGGCAAATTAAATGAAACACATGAGTCAAACTTTGACTTACCATGAAATCTTGCTACGCCCACATACAAAGAATCTCTCATATTAGAAATACTTCGTTCTAAATGAATTTCTTTTATGTTTGGACCAGATAACTCATTCGCAATTGGCAATCTTTGAAATAATGCGTAATCTACATCAGTTGTTACTTCATCAAAGTAATCACTACCGTGTAGAAAGTCATTAGTACAATACTGAAGTATGCGATGGCGCATAGCCAATTAAGTCGTTGGTTCTAAAGATACTGATAGAGGGTAGTTAGCAACTCTGCTTGCCTTTACAGTTTCTTCAACTTTTTGTTCTGCGATTTCTAAGTTGTACATTCCTACAATTGCCTTTTCGTCTACATGTATCTTATGTGCTAAATCAGCCGACGTGTCTTTATCATGGTTGAACAATGCCATAAGTATATCAATAACAAAGTCAAACGGAGTTTTATCATCATTGTGCATTACAACATAATATTGCTTCGGTTCGCCTATTGCTAATAACGAATTATCTGACGATTGTATTTTTTCTTTTTCGTTACTTTCAATCATTTATACTCTCCCTCATATACTATGTATTTATGCAAATTTCACGTGTCGGCTATTAAAAAAGAGACAAACATTTCTGTCTGTCTCCCTTAATTATAACTAAATTAGTAGTTAAAGTCAAGTGACTTTTTAGTTAATTTTGATAGACTTTGGTTTCTTTTCTTCTGGAACAATGCGTTCTAAAGAAATGTAAAGCATACCATTTTCCATCTTGGCTTCTACTACTTCAACGTACTCTGCTAATTTCCAAGTTCTTGTGAAACTTCTATTAGCGATACCTTTATGTAGATATTGAATTTCTTCTGACTCTGTTTCTACTTTCTCACCTGTGATAGTAAGAATACCTTCTTGTACATCGATTTTTAAATCATCTCGTACAAAACCAGCAAGTGCTAATGTGATTTGATATTTGTCATCACCAGTAGTCTCTACGTTGAAAGGGGGATACCCATTGTTTGTTCCAGTACTGAACGTTTGAAAGTCTTCGACCAATCGGTCAAATCCTAGCATTGTTCTGTGGAAGTCGGGCAGGGTTAATGTTGTTACATGTCTTGTCATAATTTTTCTCCTTATATTAAGCAAGTTATTATTGTTTGAGACCCTATCGGCATCTCGGTAATATACTAAACACTATTGCTCAGTACACTCTTATTTAGTCTTTATAAACCAATTTTCTCGGAAAATAACACTAAATCCTTTGCGGGACCTACATCACAAGGTAAGCCACCATATTCTTCTATATACTCTTTTAGCACTGCTTTGTACCAGTTCTGAGAGTTATGTTGTGCTTGTTTATTGAAACGTGCTATACCATGACTTGTTCCGTCCATGGTTAATAATGCTCTAGCGGACTCTTTCTGTAGAGTTCTTACATCTAGTGTTTCAAGTATTTCAATTGACATTAATACAATCTTTTCTTATGTAATTTATTCTTTGCTTGTTCACGTCTAGTTCGTTGCTTGGCTGCCGCTTTCATTTTCTTCTTCTTTTCAGTAGGCTTAATGAATGCTTGTCGTTCTCTAACTTCTTGTACTGTGCCTGCATCTGAACATTTTCTTTTCCAAAGTCTTAATGCTCTTTCAAAGTTATCATGTTGTACTTCTACGTGAGTTCCTATTGGTCTTTCTCTACCTGTTTTTACCTTTCTTGGTGTAAATTTAGCCATCTTTGTATAGTAATCCTATTATCCTATTTCCGTTTAATGCTAAGTTTGAATCCCATCTAAAGTTGACTAGATGTGTTTCAATTGCATTTTTAAAATGTTTAAATACTTCAGAACTATTTGAGTTTTCTCTACCTCGCATCTGAATTGTAATCTTAACTTTACATCCATTATCTAAAAACTCTTGTGCATGATTTAGTTTTATAAGCAAATCATGTTCGCCTATATTAGGCTTAAACTTAACTTCTTTAGTATCTATCCTTGAGGCTCTGGCTTTTTTAGCCATTTGCTTCTCGTTCTTTTGTATCTCGTATTTATACTTATTTAATTCGATTATTCTAGCAACTGGAGGGTCTGCTTTTTCTACAATCAATACTAAGTCTAATCCTTGAGATAAAGCAAGTTCTATTGCTTCTGACTTATCCATTATTCCTAATGGCTCTCTGTCTTTATCTATTACTCTTAATTTATCAAATGTTATTTGATTATTAGAAATTATATTAACTTTGCTAGTCTTTTTATAATAATTACCCATCTATGCCTTGTTCAGTCTCCTTGGACTCATCTTCTGCATACACTAAGATTGGTGTATCTACATCTGCATTAATAAATTCTTTAGTAATAATAACTTTCTCTAGTCCTTCTTTTGCCAATTTTGGAAGAGTAAACTGCAATTTGAGTAGTGATTTCTCTATAACACTTCGTAGTCCTCTCGCACCTGTAGTGTCTTCGTGTGCAATTTTGGCTATGGCTGATAATGTATCATCACCCATTTCTAACTCTACGTTATCTAATGAGAATAGTTTCTTAAACTGTGCAACTATACTGTTCTTTGGCTCAACTAGAATTCTGACTAGTTCTGCTTCTGTTAGTTCTTCAAGTCCTACAATGATTGGAAATCTACCCATAAATTCAGGAATTAATCCAAATTTCAAAAGGTCTTGTGTTCTAATCTCTCTACTAGTCACACACTTACATGTGTCCATCTTGTGTGTAGCACCAAAACCAATTCCAGGATTTGTGTTAACTCTGTTTTCTACAATCTTATCAATGCCTACAAATGCACCACCAACGATGAATAGAATCTTTCTAGTATCTACTTCAATCATTTCTTGGTTTGGATGTTTACGACCACCGCCAGGTGGAACACGAACAATTGTACCTTCAACGATTTTAAGTAGTGCTTGTTGAACACCTTCACCAGAAACGTCTTTTGTGATTGATAAGTTTTCACCTTTCTTGGCTTTCTTATCAATTTCATCAATGTAAACAATACCACGTTCGGCTTTTTCAACATCAAAATCTGATGCGATTAACAAACGCTGTACTACATTCTCTACGTCTTCACCAACGTAACCACTTTCAGTAAGTGAGGTAGCATCAATTTGAGCAAATGGCACATCAAGGAAGTTAGCAATAGTTTTACCTATCAAAGTTTTACCAGTACCACTTGGACCAAAGACTAGAATGTTAGACTTATCTAATTCGATATCTGTGTCAGTAGAATTGATACGTTTATAGTGGTTATACACTGCAACTGAAACAACTTCTTTTGCTTCGTCTTGACCGATAACATGTTCATCTAAGTACTCTTTGATTTCTTCAGGAGTAACTGTTGTCGATTTATAATCGCTTTCTTGTTTCTTAGATTTTACTTCATGGATTATATCATGGCACAAGTCAATACATTCATTACAAATGTATTGATTAGGTCCCGCAATTAATGTTTTAATTTCGTTCTTTGGTTTACCACAAAACGAACATTTAAATTCTTTATTTTCTGCCAATATGTACCTACGCCTTTTTTACTTTTTAGTATTAGTGTCAACATCATCTAACCAACCGTCTCGCTTGAACACTTCTGTATTTATCTTACGCTGGACTTCTTTCTTAACTTCTTCAACTTCTTCTGGAGTTAAGACTTCTTCGATTTCGTCAACTTCTTCTATTCCCTCATCAATCTTAGCATCATCTAAGATTACACCAAAACTTTCTTCTTCGGCTTCTTCTGACGTAGTTGTATCTTCTATTACTTTGTCATTAGTAATATTATCGCTTATTTTGGGTGAAATGTCAAGTGGTTTCTTTAATTTTTTTTTTTGAAAGTGAACTTGTCAAAGATTTCTTCCTGTCTACCACCGCTGTTTCTATTTTGAAAACTATAGTTTGCCGCAATCAATAGTAATACTGCTAACGGGTCAAACACAAAGATGAATATAATGATAAGCCATCTAACTGCTTCATCAATCGTATCATTGTCTGTGTTCTCATATACCAATTCTGCAATATACTTGATAGGTCCAACCTCTGTTGCGATTTCTCTAATCTCACGTTCTAGTTCAAACTTCTCGTCAATCAATACATCGATAGCATCATTGTTTGCATTTATTGTCAATTGTATTTTGTCAACTTCTACTGAATTATCAACCTGTGATACATTAAACAATTCATTACGTAATCTATCAAGTATGATTAAAGAACCTGCAACTTCTCTATCTGCTTTCTCACGTAATCTTTTGATTTCTTCTCTAGCGGAAGATATTACAGGAGACTCCACACCTCTTGCATCTTCGATTTTCACTAGTAATTTCATCTTACGTTCATTAACAGCGAGTGTGTCTGGACCTCTTAATTTGACTACTAGATTACTAAGTCTAAGACGTTCTTGTTTGTATTGCTCTTCGAACTCTTTACGAACTTCTGCAATCTTAGTTCCTAGTTCAGTCAATTTTAAAGTGTTTGCTTCGTTCCATTCTTTAAGAACTTCTGAGTTTCTCCAGAAACCCCAAGGAATACCAACTGCGTTTTGGGCTTTTCTAAGGTCTTCTTGTGTACCAGACTTTGACATTTCTTTAAGTGTAGCAGTATCAGATTTAATTTTATCAATCTGGTCCTGGAATGGTGCTATCGCATAATCATAACTTGTTGTATCTTTACCAACGTTAGTAATATCATTTTCATACTTCTTAGCCTGTTCTTCAAGTTTATCAAGTTCTTTATCTAGGCTATCCATTTGATTTAGATATGGTGCAATCTTATCATCATCTTTTTCTAATTCAGTAGTAATGATTAAGTTCTGTTCATCGATAGAAGGCTGAATACGAACCATAACATTGTCCATTCTAGTTTCTTCTGTATCGATTTGTTCTTGTACTTTTGAGGTATCTGTTTCGCCCTCGGAATCTAACTTCTCAATCTTGTTTTCAAGTCTATTATTTGTGTTTTCGTATCTATCCATATCTTGTACAATACGTTCAATACGAGCAGTGTTCTCTTCACTATCGGCAGCCTGTTCTAAATGTGCTTTTGATAGAAAACCAAAAATACCCATTGAAGTGATAAACATTAATATCACTACTGCTATAGTAAGATATGACTTTAAAAGAAATGGTGCCCTTTTCCAGTTTCTATAAACCCAAGATGCTGAAACTAATTTGCCCACTTCTAATGCTACTGCCATGATGGCAACTGAAACTGCTGATGCAGTAAAGATAGCCATAAGACCAGCAACTGAAAACCAAGCGGCAATTGCCGCAATTGTGATGGCGGTTATAAATGTAATTATTGGAAATAACATAATAAATACCTCCTCTATAATGTAATAAAAAAGCCTCTAAGAAGAGGCTTTTGTTTCTCTCATATGTATTTATGAGATATTATAGAGAAATTACATCATCAGTTATAATAAGTGTGTACTTAATTCAATGATAACGTCATTCTGACTGGTACAATAGAACCTGTGTTGTACTGTCTTTTAGTAGTGAAAGTATGAATAAGTTCACCGTATAACTCAACAGATGTTTCATAACCAGATACCACTGATTCTCTCACTTGTACATATCTTACTTCACATTGTTCTACTTGTTTGTAGCCAACGATAACTTTTTTACCACCGTTGTTCTCGCCTGCTTTCGCACCAAGAATAGCACCGAAGATAGTAGCGGCATCTTTACCAGAGCCTTTACCAACTTGATTACCTAGAATACCACCAATAAGTGCGCCTGCGATTGCATCACCGGCAGTACCTTTAGAATTGCCGTAAACAGGAACTTCTACAATGTTACATGATTGTGTTGGATTATTTCTAATTACTTCTTGCATGATAGGAGTACTTGATATAACAGTCCCATCAATTGTTGCCGTGTTAGCCGAAGCCATTGCAGAAACTGAAAACGTACTCACAGCCAATGCGATTATAGTTACTATATTTTTCATTTTACTTCCTTTAGTTGTTGATTCTTAATTATTATAGCATAAACCACGATTTTGTCAAGTTTTTGATGTTTTTTTGAGTTTATATTCAAAATTTTGTGTGGTAGCGTTAATATTAATCAATTTTGCCCCATTTCTAATGTGAAAATGTGTTGCCATAGGGGTTAATGGTGACAACGTGACTACTCTTTCTACGTTTGTATTGGCAATCAAGTAATCCTTTAGTTTAGTCATAATCTCTTTACCAGCCCCTCTTTTGCGACTCCAGACCGTATATGCTACGGCTGTATTGAATTCTTTTTTATAATAAGCATTCTGACTTATTAAGTCTAATTCTCGTTCCGATTCGGGTACATCGTTACAATATGCTATACAAATAATACCTTCTATATTGTTTTCGTACTTTAATCCGTATATCTTACGACTATAACTTGTTCTAAACTCTAAATCTAAACCTGGTCTTACTGGGTCTTCACTGACATCAATATCTGTTAGTTCTACAAGTTCAGTTCCCTTAACCCAATGAAAAAAGTCATCAAGTCGTGTCTTAAATGTTTTCATCAATGTATTGTATTCCTCTACTCTTTATCAAACTTATCTAATAATGGTGTTTTATCCTCTGTGTAACCTTTTTTAGGATTATATTTGTCTGCATCTGGTAATGGGTCTATCTGTTCTACGATTACTGGCCAAATCTGAGACATCTTATCATTTATATCCAAAAGACGTTGAGTAAACAATGGATTATTATCGGCTATGATAGCATCTGCTGGACATTCTGGTTCACAAACCCCACAATCAATACATTCATCTGGATTAATTACCAGAAAATCTTCACCTTCATAAAAACAGTCTACAGGACACACTTCTACACAATCGGTGTACTTGCATTTAATACAATCTTGGGTTACTACATATGCCATCTCATCTATTCCTCATCTAAATACTTTCCTGTACTTTTCATCTCTCTTTTTCTATCTATCTGCACTCGGCTTCTAAATTTAGGAGTTCGAAGTGCTTTTGCAACAGGATTTCTTTTATTAATTTTTAATTTTTTCTTCTTACTCTTCTTCTTTGCCACGACTCTATTCCATAAATTACGCCAGTTAGATATATTATAACCTAAACTGGCGTAATTGTCAACTATTTTTAGAGTTTTAGCCTTTAGTTAATACTTGGTAGGCGCCGAATGCGATAGCGGCATAAGCGGCTATATTTACCCAACTACCTAAAAAAAGAATTACTAAACCCACTGCAACTAAACCTAGTCCGCCATGTGATGCTTTTTCTTTTAATCTACTTGTTAAGAATTTCATATTTTACTCCTTTCTAATTGTATCTCTCATTTATCTTTTTTTGCATTATATCTGTTACTACTATATGTCCGTCTTCTGTCCAATGTCCATCATTCTCTTTTTCTTTTGCATAATAGTGATTTCTTTTTAATCCCTCAGACATTGCCTTCTCAGACATATATTGTAGAAGATTACGACTACCATTCATATCACCCATTGTTATATGATTAGGAAGTGGTGGAACTCTATTAATTACATTATCAATATAAGACTTCATATAATCAAATTCTGGAAAATTAAATCTATCGTCTGCATATATATCTTCAAAGCAATAACCATCAATGTTAAATTGATGTTGTGGTCCTACATATCTTAAAGGATTATCTCTATTTATTAGGTAGTCAGTATTATTGACAATATCAAATGATATATATGGGGTTTTATAAAAAGATAAAATATGCTGTAATCTTCTTCTATGTCCTATATGATTGTATACTTCTTGCATAGAATTATTCCATAAAGTATAGTAATTAGCAACATCTTTTGAACTAATATCATAAGCCTTTATTTTTTCAACTCGCACTGCATGATGTGGTACTAGATTTTGCTTGTGATACACTTTCTGTCCTGGCACTTGAAAGAGGTTCGTCATTCTACCAGCACCAGTAAAATTAAACAATACAAATATCTTCATACCTATATTGTTTCGCAAAAAGGATTCTAATATTGTAAGAGAATTCTCATTATTACCACCCATTACTCCAAAGTTCACGTTATATTTGAACTCCATTCTTTCAGTAATACGTGCAGTATAAGAAAGTTTATTACATCCATTCTTCCATCGTCTACCAAAAGTTAGACTATCTTCTCCTGAAAGTTTCTTTGGGTCAGGAATAGTATCTTGACCAAATGTAAAACTATCACCTAGACTGATTAATGTATATTCAGAAAAGTTCATTAGAGAGTATCAAATGTGACGCCATTAAGATGGTCACATTCGTGTTGAAATGCTTGAGCCCATACTCCCATGAACGTTGATGTTTTTCTTTCTCCTGCTAAATTTGTAAATGTACCCAATATCTTATTAGGTCTAGTGATTTTTAATTCTAATCCAGGAAAACTAACACATCCTTCTAAGAATTCTTCATCTTCGCTATCTTCTGCTTCTTCCCACGTTGGATTTACACAAACAACATAACCATTGTCTTTATGACCGATTATCATCAATGCTGTATTCTCACCGACTTGTGGTGCGGCAAGTCCAATTGCATCAGACTCTTGCATTACTAAAATCATATCATATGCCAGTTTTTCAGAATGTTCTGAAATGATATGTTCATCGCAGACAGTCTTTAATATCTTATTTGTTTTATCTACTAATTTCATTATAATTCCTTGTTATTCCTTAACTATATATTTTATTTATTCACTTCTTCATACATTGGCAATGCTAATGATTTCATAAGTTTCATATTTTTATCATTATAATCAAAGAACTCTTGTAGAATTCTTTCTTTGTGTTCTTCAAAGTATTCTAAATTAAGAAAGAATTCATACAACCTCTGTATCTCATTACTGTCGTTATCTATGAATATCTTTCTATAGTCAAATATTTCATGTGATAATTCTTCTGTCCATTTCGCCACACCCCAATCTGGGTCATGGTCGTTATCTGTATCTGGACTTAGTATTGTATTCAAATACTTAGATGAAATTTGGACACCACGCTTTATTTCTAATAAAGTATCTATATACTTACTTGAAGCAGTATCGCATCTAAGATATCCGTGTACAAAATTATCAGGCAATTTAAGTCCTGGTGTTTCTACGTATGTATGCTGGTGTGAAATACTAAGAATATCCCAACCTTTTTGTTCACAAACTTTCCAGTAATAATGTTTACAATCTACGAAATACTGCTGAACATCTTCTATTAGGTTTAGTATATATTCAGGTGGCGCAACTGGATTTCCTGATAATCTACCCCAATCTTCCCAGTCCCAAAAAGCAGAATAAGCCATTGTCCATTCATCTTTCCACATAATATCAAGTTTTGCGATTACTTTTTTTCTATTATTTTCCATTCGCAATGCTATTTCTTTTGAATTAGCGGCCTTCAGTTTTTGTTCAGGTTTATTATCTTTACACCATTGATGTAATTCCAGCAAGGTTGGTTTAATCGCACTTGTATGTTGTAATAATTCTTCATCATCACATTTCATTTCCCAGAGTTCATGTCTATTTCCAAAGTTTTGACCTATTTTAGTTCTTGGAAGTACATATTCATTAACTGTATCTGGTCCTCTTTCTAATCTGTTATCTACTACGCCAGCCCACATACATTGTTTAGCAATGAAGTTACTTGACGCTCCGGCTTTAGACGAAAATTGTATGATACTTGTCATTTCTTAAATATCTGCTTAAACATTTCATTTAGTCCAGGCACTATTAAAGTGTTCGGTGACCAATGAAGTAGATTTTTAGTCTTGCTAATATCTGCTAATGTTTCTGGTGCATATCCTTTTGGTTTTTCTACGTTAACTGCTTCTAAATCTGGTGCATACTCTCTTAGTATATCAACAACTGCATTGACTGATATATTGTTACCAGTTCCTACATTGAATGTATCGTTCTTAACTTTACTTTCTATACTGGCAATAAGTGCTGATGCTACGTCAGAAACATGTATATAATCTCTTCTCATTTCTCCATCACCATGAATAGTAACTGGCTTACCATTTTTAACAAGTTCAGCAAACTTTCCAAACATGAGAGAAGTAGGTTGGTTTTCAGAGTATACTGTAAAGAAACGCATAATGTTATAATTCAAATCAAACATAATTTTGTATTGCTTACATAGATGTTCACCAAATAACTTTGACATTGCATAATAATTTAGTGGGTCTGGTTTATGAGTTGGTTTGTTAGGTGCAACATTGTTTCCGTATACTGAACTAGAACCCGCATACACAAATTTTCTAATACCTACCGCACTTGCGGCTGTTAAGATGTTTCTTGTACCCGTTACATTTGCATCAAAGTACGCATCTGGATTAATAAAACTCTCTGGTATTCTGGCTTTGGCTGCCAAATGAATAACATAATCCTGACCAGCACATGCCATCACACATCTTGCAGGACTTGACAAATCGCCTTGAATATATTTCACATGGTCTAGACCGATTGGTTTTTCTTGTTTATCCAAGATAGTTATTTCATAACCTTTTTTATGTAACTGTTGTACTAATTCAGTTCCTATAAATCCCGCTCCACCAGTGACAAGGACTTTGCCTTTTGTTTGCATGTATTCTCCTATTTAATACTTAAGAATTCTCTTGGTATTCTTTTTAATCTATAAGTAGCATTATCTATCATACTAAATGCTAGTGTGCCAGAAACGGCTAATTCGCCTTCTGCTTCGTCTTGTGTTCTGTTGTATAAATCAACATTAATTGTAATCTTACCAGGAGTAATACTGGTGCATTCAGCATATGCTGAAACAAAACCATATTGTAAAACTCTCTGATGATACTTTACATCGGCAGTATGTGTTGCTACAGAGACACCTTTGATTTTGTTGGTAATGTTTTCATTAATCCAAACAAGTGCCGCTCTATCTAGTACATCAAACAACCATGCACCCGTTACGCTTCCATGCATATTCAATGGAACATCTGCCGCATGGAGTTGATAAGTCAACTCTTTCATTAGATAGGCTCTGGTGGTTCAATAATATCACCACCTTCGAAAAGAAATTCATCTCTTCGTTCTGCTAGAAACTCTCTAGCCTGTGGGTCCATCATGTTTAATTGATTTTCGTTGATAAACATAGTCTGCATCTCAAGCCATTCAAACCATGCTTGTGCTGAGATTTCATTTAAGATTTTTTCACCTGCTTCGCCAGGAAAAGGTGCAGTTGTTAGGGCAGGCAATTCTTTGCCATATTTTGTACAATAAACCATACTCATTCAGTATTCTCCATAATAATCATCTAATAAGTATAACACACTTTTAATCATTATGCAATAGCAAATTACTAAAAATATGACTGTATTCCGCCCTCTCTTACTGTATCAACTGTTAAACAGTGTAATCCACCATCCCAAAAGTTTCTGTGTCTAAATCTACAATAGATTGGTTCTATTCCGTGTTTTTTCAGTGCGTTATGTACCTCTGGTTGATAGTTCAAACTTAATATCGTTTCTGGATTTACAGATAACATATTTACTTCAAATATGCTTTCTTCTGCATAACCTACCCAATTAGTTAACCAATTGTCTACAAAATCTACAAGTTCAGGATTAGATTTTGCTTCTGGTGTCCACCATCTTCCCTGTGTGATATGTTTCTCATCAGCCCAACTTCCAAAATCACTTTTTGTCTGATTTGGATGTTCTATTCTCAATACATCCCATCCAGGCAATGTATGTTTAAAGTCTTCCGGTCCCATCCAATCACCACATATAACAAGTCCAGGTTTTGGTAAATTCATTGAACCATCTGTGTGACCACCAACTGCAATATTTGCCGCTGTGAATTGTGGATATCTTTCCAATATTACGTCAGATAGATTTGCCCAATCTTGTTGGTCTACAACAAGTCTGTCACCAACCCTATGTATGAGTGGTGCCCAAAACTGGAATGATGCATCAAATCTTCTTTGTTCAGTAGCATCTTTTATTAAATGAGGTGTAGGATTTAATGGTCCTTTTGATACTTTGCCTTGTCTGTATAAATTCCATTCTTTTTGACTAAACAAATCTAAGTGGTCAGGATTAAATATCTCACCATCCTCTATAACATTGTCTAATAGATTACTAGTAAACAAACATTTATTACCAAGAGTTATAATATCATCACGTGGAGTAAGACAAGGTTTAGGAAAACCATGAACTTTACCGTCTTTATATGCGCCTTGCATACCTAGGTCAGCGGCTTCGTTTATCGTCTTTGGGCTTTCATGTCGCACTAAAGGAAAATTAGTCATACCATATTCTGGCATACGAACTACTTCTACTCCTAAACCCTCAAGTGTATTTTGAATGTTTTGTAAATCTTCTCTTGTTTCATATAGTAGACGTTGTAATAAGTCTCTGAGTTTTGTGTCTTTTACATCCTCGAAGAACTCAGGTGGGAAACAATTACCAAGAACTACTTGCTTTAACGGATCCCATCCATTCCATGCGTTTACTTCATTTACCTTGTACTTTTTCGAATCCATCTATTTTCCACCTATTATCTATCCATGAAACGGGCGTCATAACTTCTAACCCATCCATATTATTTTTATATGCATCTGCGCCACCAACATAAAGATATTTAAAACCTAATTCTTTGTACATAGCACATTCATTTCTTAAACTTGCAAGACCTAAATGCAACTTTGGTTTATTATAATCCCATGCGAATTGCAAACACTCTGCATTCTCATCATTATATCTTGTTATAAGAGAAAATGCAACTAGTACATCTCCGTCATAATATCCTATAACATCATTATCATAGTATTCAGAATCAAATATAGGCATAACACTACTAAAATTATGATGCCTACAATATGTAAAGTAAATCTCATCTAATTCTTTAGGAATTGGATTAAGAAGTATTTGATAATTATCTATTTTACTATAATTTGTTTTTTCTAAATTAATCCTCGCATATGAATAACTCATCACTCTCTCCAGTTGACGACATCATCTAAGTTTTCTTTACTCCATGTATCATAGTATCCTTTTTTCTTAAGTATTGTACTTGCTTCGTTTACTTTACTCAATCTTTGTACTAAGACTATGATACATTCACCAAAGTTCATATGCACACCATTTACAAATTCTTCATCATTAGGATGGTCTTCTAAAGCAACAATATCTTGTTTCATTGCTATTTCGTTAAACTCATCAACTATATGGGAAAGATGTTCTGGTGTGTACTTATCTGTAGATGTGTGTACGATTACAACTTGGACATCATCTGTCCAATTCTTTAATAAATCATGTAGTGCTGAACGAATATGGTTAGTCTCAATATAATCAACAATTGCCGCTCTTGCGTAAGGACAAGGCGGAAATCCATTTAATAATGGATTAGGTTTAGTGACAAAATCATCTAACCATTTTTGTATAGCATCTTTCATGCTATTATTTATACTATAATGCCTGACCCTACTTTAGAATTTGATTCTTGTTTGCATTCGTATACATCTAATAATGTCTCACCATACATTGTGTATAACTTTACTTTATATCCCCACAACTTCTGTACATGAGATAAAACTTTATTTGCTGTTTTTTCGTCTAATCTTTTTCCTTTGTAACTTTCATGTAATAATGTTAAGTCACGGTTACCTGTGATATCAGCATTCGTTATTTGGATATCTGGTATCATTGCGGCAGTCTCATAACTAGAACTTAGACTTTTACGAATGTTTTTATATCCACGGTCATCATGGATTGATGTAACTCTGTAATCATCATAGTGTACTTCATCATGTAAGTTAAACATCTGTTGGTCACGAATAACTTTTGGTCCTAGAAACTGTAGAATAGCACTTTCATCTCTATAATTAGCAACGATATCTTTAATCGTAATACGCCAATCAGTGTCTGCTAAATGAGGAAACCAGTGTTTGTCTTCTTCATCTGGCTCTGTGCATACTCGTTGAATATCTTTCAAAATAGCGAAGCCTAGTGCGTATGGATTGAAACCACTATAGTTAGGTGAATCGAATGTTGGTTGATATAATACCGAACTGTGTAACTTGAAAAACTCCATCATAGCACCGTCATCAACTTTACCTTCATCATACAACTTGTTGAATATATAATGATGTGTGAAACTTGCAAAGCCTTCATTCATTACTTTTGTTTGATATTGAGGATAAAAATACTGAGCAATTCGTCTAACTATTCTACATAGTTCACGTTGCCATGAAGTCAATACAGGTGAATGTTTTTCTAAAAAGTATAATAAGTTTTCTTCTGGTTCTGACGGCCAGTTATTTTCTTTAAGTTTTTCTTTTTTCTTTTCTTCTGGTAATGTACGCCATAAGTCATTTACTTGTGACTGTAAGTATTCACTTCTTGTACGCTGTTGTTCCATCTCCTCACGGGCAGATATCTTATTAGGTCTTTTGTACTTATTAATACTCTGATACTGAATGGCATGACATGCATCTAATGTCTCTTCTACTAAATCACTTCCGTACTTCTCTTCACACTCTCTTATGTATCGTTTTGCGAACAATAAGTAATCTACGATAGCATCTGGTGAAGTCCATTGCTTAAACAGATAATTATTCTTAAAGTAATGATTATGTCCAAACGCCGCATGGGCAATGACTAGTGATTGTGTAGTCATTGAGTTTTCTTCCATAAGATAATTGATACATGGATTAGAGTTAATAACTAACTCATATGCTAATCCCATCTGTCCAGCACTATACTGTTGTTTATTACCAATAAAACTCTTACCAAAACTCCAGTGATTATACATCAGTGGCATGCCGACACTTGAATATGCATCTAACATTTGCTCTACTGTAATAATCTCAATCTGATTAGGAAAGCAATCAAGGCCCATATCATTGATTGCAATCTCTTCACATGCATCCATCATACGATATAATTTATCAAAATTCCAACTAGAACCTGTATATATTAAATTACTCATTTTTATCCTTGATTTTAAATATTTCTCTAAACACTGGATATATATCGAATGTATCTTCTATATGTTTTGTTACAATGTTTTTATTATTGTTTACTAGTATTTCATATTCTTGTAGTAGATTACCAGTATTGTAATATCCATGGCGTTTTGTGCCAACTTGAATATAACTAAAGTATTGAGTTATAGGTAATATATCGTTAGTAAGAACCTGCATTAATTCTTCATTATCGTTGTCCCAGTTGTCACCATCACTTGCTTGAGAGAAATATAAGTTCCACTCATTAGGCGAATATCTATCATCTATGATTTCTTTTGCAAGTTTGAATGCACTTGATACAACCGTGCCACCATTTTCTTTGTTATTAAAGAAGTCATGTTCGTCACACTCGGTTGCTTGGATATGGTGTCTAATGAATACACAGTCTACTCTTTTATACTTACGAGATACAAATAGGTTAAGTAACATAAAGAAACGCTTTGCTAAGTCTTTGTGTGCTTGTGTCATACTTGCACTTACATCCATTACAAAGAATACAACTGCTTGTGATATTGGTGCTGGTTTCTTACTAAAATTGTTATATCGTAAATCTACTGGGTCTACAAACGAAACTGCATTTGCTCTAATACGCAGTCTGCTAATTTCTTCTTCAATCTCAACTCTACGCTCTTTGTCTTTACAGGTTTCTAACTCTGCTTCTAACTCTTTAATCTTTTTTAGTTTTGGACCTTTTAGAGCAATCTTACGACCAATAGAATTGACCATACTTTTCTCTAAGTTCATTTGTGCGGGATTACCATCATTAGTATAACCACTACGAGTTAACTCAAATCTTTGAACTGACTTGTTCTCTTTAGAAATCATGTGTGGTAGTTCTAAGTCTTCAAACAAAATGTTAACAAATTCGTCATTGCTTAACGCAAATCCAAACTCATCTTCACCTATGCCTTCATTACTTGCTTCGCCCTCACCTTTACCTTGACCCTGTCCACTTGGTGGCTTTCTAAGTAAATCGCCTTCTACAAATTCTTTATTGCCCGGAAGAACAATATCACGTGAACCTGATTGTGGATTATGACCGAACTGAGGTTCGTCAATGCCTTTACGAGTGATTACGACATCCTGTGAATCACTAGAACCTTTGATGCTACGTTTACCCAAAGTATCATGTATACTTTTACGTATTTCTTTTTTAGTTCTTTTGATAAATTTTTGTCGATTGTCAGAAGACTTTGAACCTGGATTCTTTCTTCTATCTATGATTGTATTTGCCATGAAAGCCTTCCTTTAGTTAGACTTCTGTACTCTCATATACCATTCAACTAATCGTTTAACTTGACGTGTTGTGTAACCTTTTGCTACCATTCTATCAATGAAATCATCATGCTTAGATTGGTCTTCTTTGTTCTTCTTACTACCGAATGAAATAACTGGTAGAAGTTCTTCTGTACCAGCGAACATCTTATGTTCAATCACTTCTTTCATCTTTTCGTAAGCAGTCCAAGGTGGGTTTCTACCTTCGTAGTTACTTCTTGCACGTAGTACCCAATTCACAACTTCATTTCTAAAGTCTTTTGGATTGGCAATACCTGCAGGCTTTTCAATCTTCTCAAGTTCTTCATTAAGAATAGAACGGTCAAATAAGTTACCTGTGTCAGAATCTTTATAATCTATGTTCTGAATCCAGTGGTCAGCATAATCTAAGTATCTATCGAATAGATTTTGTCCATATTCGTTATAACTCTCTAGGTATGCTTTCTGAATTTCTTTACCTACTTGTTCGCTGTACTTTACACTTAGATGGTCTTTGATAAAACCAAGTAATTGATTTTCTGTATCTTCTGGAAATTGTTCACGTTTGATTGCAGTTTCTAATACATACATTAGATGAACTGGGTCTGCCGCAATTTCTTCTGGGTCAAAGTTGAATGTCTGTGAAAGAATTTTGAATGCGAAACGAGTACTCATTCCATTCATACCTTCATCAACACCAGCCGTGTCTCTATATTCTTGCATTGTCTTTGCTTTAGGGTCTACATCATGTAGATTTTCACCGTCATAAACTCTCATCTTGGCTTGCAAGTTTGAGTTTTTATGCTCTTTTAGACGTGAAAGGACTGAGAACTGTGACAACAAATCTAAAGTATGAGGCGCACATTTACTACTGTCTAGTCCTGACGAATCTAGCATCTTCTTATAGATAGATGTTTCTTCGGTGGCACGTAAACAATATGGCACTTTAACAATATATACTCTGTCTAAGAATGCTTCGTTGTTCTTATTGTTTCTGAATGTTTCCCATTCACTTTCATTTGAGTGTGCAACTACGATACCATTAAATGGAATTGCTGAAATACCTTCAGTTCCCATATAGTTACCTTCTTGTGTTGCAGTAAGTAGTGGATGCAAGACTTTAATTGGTGCCTTAAACATCTCTACGAATTCCATAATACCTTG
>Ga0228674_1000215_pt1 | contig 44172 bp, 46 predicted proteins | sample 1D_rmetaG_FD_189054 | JGI IMG/M metagenome (GOLD analysis project Ga0228674, IMG submission 189054) | Seawater microbial communities from Monterey Bay, California, United States - 1D_r | ecosystem: Environmental > Aquatic > Marine > Coastal | place: USA: California | collected 2016-09-26
AAGTCGGTTATGGTTACCACATAGGTTCCTTGGGTTAAGCCCGAGTCATTTGCAGTGGTATCTCCTGAAGGCCAAGCGTAAGAATATGGAGCTGTTCCACCGGTAACAGTAACTGCTGCCGTTCCATCTGACCCTCCATTACACGAAACATTAGTGGAAGATCCTATAGAAGCAGCTAAGACTTCTGGTTCAGTAATGTTAATGGAATCGACAGTGATACAACCCTTAATATCCGAAACTGTAACGATGTATTTCCCTGCTGGTATATTTTTGACCGTATCGGTTAATGAGCCAGAGTCCCATGTATAAGTAAAAGGACCATTACCTGTTATAACAGTTGCAACTGCATTCGCATCACTTAATCCATTGCAAGCGACACTTGGTTGGGCTGTTAGATTGATGATAGGATCTGGGTACTTAAATCGAACCCCTTGAGTGTTTGATGAAGATCCGCCAGGGCAATCTCCTCCATTATTGTTTAATTGAATACGATATGTTACGGTGTCTGTACATAGTGCAAATGTGTCGCAAAAACTCAGACCTCTTGTTGAGTCGTAGAGCACAAACCCGCTGCCAATAGGATATTCGCGATAAATTAAATAATTGGTATCACTGTTATTCGGCAATGGCACATCTAAACCCGTCCAGTTGAAATTAACGCAAGTGTCGTTTAGTATAGGATTTATGTAAAGGGTGGAAATGGTGTCTGTCGGTAAAATAGACCAGCCAAATTGGCAACCTGATCTTACCCGAACAATATAATGTTTGCTATTATTATTCGCTCCCGCACCAATATGCGTGTAGCTTGTAAGCGTTGAATCAAAGATGCTGTCGAGCAAGGTGTACGGTCCATTTCTAAAATCAGCAACATATATCAAAAAAGCTGAGAAAGATTTATCTGGGTCGTGAATTCTGTCCCAGTTAATGGTAACGTCTCCATCGGTTGTAACATTAGCACAGTTAATCTCTGGGTTTTCTACCAATGAGTCAGCTAAAATAGTGATGGTGTAAGTTGCGATTGTCTGACCTGCAGCAGGGCAAAAATCATCAAATGCACGAATCACAAACTGATAGGAGTTTGCAGTTGCAAAGCAAATAGGTGTTGTGTTTTGTATGTGATCACAAGTAGTTTCCCAATAAAAATCTGTTGTATATCGCCCAATTCCGGTATCTGGTAACGGGGAAGTTAAAGTTGCACATGGAGGTCGGAAGCAACCGGCATCGGGATTTGTGAAATTTGTTCCAAACTGCTGACCACTTGCAAAAATAAAAAGGGAGTCTACATTGGGGTTGTCTGCTCGAATTGAATCGAGTATGGTTATTCTAAATCGAACCGTATCTCCAACTTTTATCGTGTCTCTATAACTGTTATTTGCTATTGGTGAGATCAAAGGTGGCTCGTTAGAGGCGCATCCAGAGGCAATTACAGTTTGCAATTCGCGATAAACTTCTGCAACCTTTTCACCACATTTATAGGAAGTAACTTTAATTACTGACACATATTCTCCTTCGTTGAACGAGGTAAAAGTAATCTCCCCGGTTTCAGAGTCCAATTGAGCAGCTTCATTGAGTGGATTTAGACTTGTATCAGGAAAAGGGCTATCAAATCGATATCTTTTCGTAGCATCAAATGGAATTTCTGGGGGATTAATACCTTGAATAAAAATTCCTCCAATCTGACATGGAGCAGTACCACAAAGGTTACCTTCTAAAGGTCTTGCCCATTCGTATGAAAGTGAATCTAGATCACTGTCAAATGCGCTGTGATTATAGGTAAATCTTTCTCCTGCACAAATAATTGTAGATGGTTTCTGATAAAACTCTGGGGATGAATCAAAGCAAAGGTTGGCGTTTCTTCCGAAATAAGGAAACATTATCGCTCGCAATGTGATTCCGAAATTACCGGCATTGTTGATGTTATCGATTGCGACATTTCTATTACCTGAAGTCCAGGTAAAAGCCCAGCCAGCAGCAGGAGGAACACCATTTAAAGTTGTCGGGGCACTCCTTAAAACGTACTCCTCAATTGCACCTTGTATGTCCGGATCACCTCTTCTAAGTGTGGCGCATGGGCTGCCATCACAAGAGGGCGTAATGTCATCCACGCTAAAAAAGTTAACCGGAATGAATGTGATGTTGCCGGTGTTGGGATAATTGTGAGCTTCAATTGCAATGTTATTGACATTGAATGCAATTCCATTACAATCTCGATATATTTTCACTGTGAAAACATATTGGCCATTGTTCAAACACTCCCAAGTAATTTCTCCCCCCATGATATGGGTGGCGAATGAAGAAATTCCAAAAGACAAGAATAGGAATAGAAAGGAAATTTTTAGAAATATCTTTTTCATGAGCTTTTGTTAGTAGTTGGACTTTAGCACAAGTCTAAAATACGCAAAAGCAGCACTAGTGGTATTTTTTAGCAACACTTAAATCATAATTATAAGACGAATAAATCAGATTGTAGGACGAATAAATCAGTTTACAAGACGAATGTTTATGATTTTATTGAAATCGAATAAGTTACTAGTACTCTAATGTGCAGAAGCAACTACAAATTGCTTTCTAAATAGTCCATCTCCACTGCACCAATATTTAAATGTGTCACTAGTCTAACTATTTGATAGCCAATAGGTAATGCAAGAATTCCCTTGCTTTTTAATCCATCCAAATAGCTTTGAAGATCTACTTCATTATTCAAAACATATAAGATGATGTTGGTATCTATGGGGTAAATCTTTTTGATTTCTTTTTTAGCACTTAGAATATTTCCAATGATTTTTGCATTTTCGTGATCAACTTTTAGTCTTTCTACGTTATTTTCAAGTGCATAAATTCCTGCAGCAGCCAAATAGCCCGATTGCCTCATTCCTCCCCCGAATATTTTACGGATTCGCTTTGCTTTTTTAATAAAATCTTTAGTTCCTGTTAAAAGCGAACCAACCGGGGCACCAAGACCCTTAGACAAACAAATAGAGATGGAGTCAAAGTGCCTGCCCATTTCTAATTCTGATGTGTTTTGAGCTATCAACGCGTTGTAAAGTCTTGCGCCATCAAGGTGAATGGGAATGTTTACTGAACGGCAGTAAGCCGCAATTTTTTCAATTTCGCTCATTTCCCAATAACAACCACCACCTTTGTTACACGTATTTTCCAAAGCAACAAGTTGACTAGGTGGAAAGTGTACGTCGTCTTGATTTATTTCTGCCTTTAATTGCGCCAAGGTAAAGCGTCCTCGGTCACCGTTAATTAAGCGGTTAGATACAGCAGAATTAAAAGCCATCCCTCCACCTTCATAACGATAAATGTGAGCTAGGTTGTCACAAATAACTTCTCCCGGTGCATTGGTGTGAACATTAATTGCAATTTGGTTTGTCATGGTGCCCGAAGGACAAAATAATGCAGCTTCATGTCCAAAATGGCTTGCAACAAGTTCTTCCAGCTGAATTACTGTTGGGTCGTCTCCCAAAACGTCATCTCCTACAACGGCATTGAACATTGCTTCTTTCATTGCTGCTGTTGGTTGTGTAACCGTATCGCTTCTTAAATCAACTATCATCTTTTCACAATTTGTATTTTAGCACTTCAAAAGTTTCAACCTTAAAAATAAGATTCTGATGAATCAAAAGTCAATTCTTCTGTTTTTTTCTCTGTTCATTTTTATGGTTGGCTTTGGGCAAATTGCCGAAGATGACCCTTACGGCAGAGATTTAGATGCAATGACCCTCGTAAAAAGGGGGCCTAATCAAGATAAATACAGTCACTTATTTTTATCTTATGGCTTTATAGGGGGGGCTAGCAATGACAGTTCGAAAATAATCTACGGTAAGTCTGGTTCTTTTTCTATCGGATATTTGTGGAAATGGAGGTTGGCCAAATGGTCTGAGATTGGATTTGATGTTGCGTATCATCGTTCGGCATTTCATTTGACTCAAGATTCTACGAAAACAATACCAAGTTCTCGATTGCACAAGAAAGAGAAATTGATTTTTAATTCATTAATGACTTCTCCCTTTGTTAGAATAAAGCTGGTGAATAAAATTCATTCGAATGGAACGTTTATCGACTTAGGAGGGTTTTTAGGATGGCAATACGATGTAAGGCATAAGACACTAGAAAAAAACCCAAACCCCGGTGCCGGAAAAACAAGAACCTTAGACACGGATTTAGATTATAAGCGGGATTATACTTATGGCCTATTGGCGAGAGTAGGATTTAACCGATTTGTTTTTTACGGAAGGTACCGTTTATCAAACGTGTTTACAGATAAAAGTGGTTTCAATAATTTACCAGTATACGAGATAGGTATGAGATTGGGAATTCATCAATAGCACTTACAGAACTGTTCTCATTTTTTTGTTGAATATTCTTAGAACCGCTTTTGCGACAAGCAGAAGTAGGAGTATACCCATTTGAAAATATACAAAGAAGAAAACCATCACCGTAATTAGAATTATAAGTATCACGTAACGCAGAAAAAAGTGCTTTATAAAGCTGCTTTTGTAGGTTCCGTTCAACATCCTATTTCTATCCTCCTTATACTCACTGTAGTGATTCAGTGCACTGAAAGATAGGATTATTGGCAGTAAAATCGAATTAAATAATTGTGTTGGATCTGCATTTACTATTTTTTCCATGTTCAAATCAATGATGAAATCTTGCAAGCCTATATACAGTGCAGCAAGTATTCCAAGAAAAATGGGACTCATGAAAATGAAAAATATCGTTTCCATCCAATCTTTTCGTTCTTGATGAAATAAAATGGTCACAAAAAAAAGCATGACCGCTGTGTCTATCATGAACCACAAAATTAGAAGTACTGGGTTCCACCCTAAAAAAAGTACTCCAAAAAGAAAGAAGAAATCGGAGAAGAATGACCAAATATCAAACTTTTGATTCCATTTATTCAGTTCATTGAAAATGGTTGGACTAGCTGATACTTTGTTCGTCAAATTGTTTTATTTAAGCACGCGCTTTAATTAGAGTGGGAGCTATTACATCCTAAATTTCTAAAACCCCGGTAATATTCCTTTTGCAACGCCGGCCATTTCAGCTTCCGATACTTTTTCAGCTTTTTCCAACGCTCTGTTAATGGCAACTATGGTTAAATCTTCAATTCGTTCTTTATCTCCATCGGCCAAAAGTTCTTCACTAATTTGAATAGATGTAATTTTTCTATTGCCGGTAGATATAGCAGTGACTTGGCCATCTTCTGCCAACCCACTAACACTAACGGTTTCTAACTTTTTCTTCACTTCTTCAGACTTCTGCTTCATCTCTTGCATCTTGCCCATCATGTCACCCATTTTTCCAAACATAGTTTTATCTTTTTAGCACATCAATCACACTTTTAATAAAAAGTAGTTGATCGGTATTCCACATTATTTTTAATTCTTCCGCAAAGGTAGTTTCCTCATCTAAGAATTTAAAAATTTTATGTGCTTCATTTTTGGCGTACATGCGTTCGAAAACTTCGGGTCCTTTTTTATTTTGTTGGTGCAAAATATTGAGTAGCACTTCATCGTAAAATCGGAAGCGCTTTCGCCAGAAGGAAGTTTTAGGTATGGTGTTTAATTTAAGAGCTTTAACCAGTTCGGCAACTTTGCGCTCTGTGTTTTTAAAGGAATAACCTGTTGAAGATTTCACCCATCCTCCTCCAGTTCCAATTTTTATGTAGCGGTCATTATTGTCTTTCCAAAAAGAATAGCTGCTCATCGGAATTACCCCCTCTTCAATTTCTTTTATAGAGTAGGAGTCAACATGAAGTGTATTGCTTATAAACTCTTCCAGCTTTTTGTCATAAATGCTATCATTAACCAATTCGGGAACAAAAAAGGTAAACTCCACCAAGGCCTTTCTTTTGTTGATTGGCAACACATAAGTAAAACAGGTTTTATTTTCGTGTCCAAGCCTGTAATCCATAAATGTAAATGATTCAGGGTCAAAATGGTCGTTTTCAGTTTCAATTACCCACCCTTTAAAAGGTTGTAAGATGGTAATTGAATTAGCATCTTTTTCAAATCCTTCTGGAACCCTGCTATCAAAAATCCACTTACTTTCATAGGTCTCTTGCGCTCCTTTAATTTCGTTTCCTTTAACTTTTGTCACTCGATCTCTAATCCAATAAATGTTTGCATTTTTTGCGAGCTCTGCTTTTGCATAATTGTAGAAATTTAGGGAAGGAAGCATTTTGTACGAATAGCCTTCAAAATTCATAGGAATATCTTTTTCAGGCCCATAAAACATTCCTTTATCCCATTTATGCAGCAATATCGCGTCCCATTGACCTGCTCCTTTCTCCCAAAAACACCAAGTCTTGTCATTTGCAACCTTAGCTTCGGGCTCAATGATTGCAATCTGTTTATTGTCAAAAAAAGCATCCCTACAAAAAGCTAAGGCGAGCTGCATTCCTGCAAGCCCGCCTCCTATAATCGTGTAGTCAAAATTTTTTGTCTTAGCCAAGGTTGCTACGTTCTTTTTTCTTTTGGATGAAATAAACAATCCCTACAATAGCACCAATTAAAATTGCCGTATAGGAACGAACATTATCCGTTAAGTAATAATTATCGATTTCCAACGAAGTTATGCCAAATGTTAAAAACATTGCAGTAAAAAATGCTAATAAATTTGTTTTCATTTCTTAGGCTTTTCCCTGTTGTTTAATTACAGATGTGGCTGTTGCAACTAGGCTTGAAACGTCTGTTAAATCGGATGGAAGAATTAGGGTGTTTCCTTCTTTAGCAATATTTCCAAACTGCTCAATGTATTGTTCCGCAACTCTTAAATTAACTGCTTCGTAACCTCCAGGGTTTTGAATGGCTGCTGCAATTTTTGCAATACCTTCTGCCGTTGCTTCAGCAATACTCAAAATTTCTGCTGCTTGTCCTTCAGCTTCGTTAATTCTTTTTTGCTTTTCACCTTCAGATCGAGCAATTAGTTCTTGCTTGTCTCCATCTGCGCGGTTCATGGTCGCCTGACGCTCTCCTTCCGAGGTAGCAATGGTTGCTCTCTTTTCTCGCTCAGCTCTCATTTGCTTTTCCATAGCGTCATTAATGCTTCTTGGAGGTGTAATGTTTTTAATTTCATATCGGGTAACTTTTATTCCCCATGGGTCAGAAGCTTTGTCAACCGCTTCTACAATAGTTGAGTTAATATGATCTCTTTCCTCGAAAGTTTTATCTAATTGCATTCTACCAATAATACTTCTCATGGTAGTTTGTGCCAACTGAATGGAGGCAAAGGGATAATTGTCAATTCCATAGGAAGCTTTTTTAGCATCTACTACTTGAAGGTATAAAACTCCGTCTACTTCGACAGAGATGTTGTCTTGGGTAATGCATATTTGTGCTGAAACATCAATAACTTGTTCCTTTAGCGTGTGTTTGTACGCCACTCTATCCATGAAAGGAATAATGATATGGAACCCAGCCATGAGCGTGTCTCTGTATTTTCCAAAACGCTCAATAACATAAGCGGAACGCTGAGGTACAATTTTTATAGTAGAAATGAATAAAAAGATTAATACAATGATTAATCCAATTAAGATGATAGTTCCTTGATTCATGTTTGCGTTTTTAAAGGTTCAACAATTAATTTAATACTTTTCATACCGACGATGGTCACCGCCATTCTTGATTCTATTGGAGTAGTGGAGCAGGCTTCCCATTGGCTGCCATTAAACTCGACCTTTCCATCTTTACCAGGAGCAATTTCAGTTAAACTAACTGCCTGACTTCCAATAAATCCGTTATCTGCATCTTCTACTCCGTTAATGGAAACATCCATGTATTTTTTCTTAATACTTCTGCGGAGCAGTAATAAACTACCTAAAGAAGTTACCGCAAATAACAGCAATTGAGCGTTTAGAGAGAGGTCTATTCCTAGTAAAGCTGCCGCTGTGATCCATGCGCCGATTCCAAAAAAAACAAAGATTAATCCCGGGGCGACCAGTTCTAATAACAGTAACCCCACCCCAATTAAAAACCAAATTACCTCTGCGGTAAATAATGTTCCGTCTATTTCCATGATTACTAATTTACGTTTGCATTCCACAAAACTCTGCAAAAATGTGAGGAGCGGTTGCGGGCTTACATATGCAGTAAAAAATCGTGTTTTTCAAATTCAACACCATTCACAATTAAACTTAAGCCGTGTTCTCCAGGGTAATATTTTCGTGTGCTAATGGGTTTTATGGCATGTGTTTTTTGAAGGAATATCGTTTCCTCACCTTTTAATTTTCGTTCACTGATTTTGAATATTTTTTTGTTTTGTAGGCCATTACTTTTCAAAAAATGAATAGCATACTCTAAGCGAACGATTTGCTCTTTAGAGGTTCTATTTTTAAGATTAAATTGAAATTTTAAATACTCTCCAAAAGGAACAGTTGGCGTGGTTACTTTCGATTGTTCTATGGTAAACGCACCACTGCCGGCATAGCCAAAAAGCGCCATTGCTTCAGAATGCCCAGATTTTAATAAAGTGCGCATGCCATGCTTCACAATCCAATTTGTTTCTGCATTGTTACCTATCCATTTTTTGGCCATACGTAAGGCTAGTTCAGGATGATCTTTTGAAATGTCGTTGAGGTTATTGGCCACACTTTTGCGGACAAAAAGAGAATTATCAGACTTTAAGTTCTCCAATATTGGAATTATTGGTGAGGCGTTTTGCTTGAATGATTCTAATGCCATGGCCCACGGCAATCTAGCTCGGCAACCTTCTGATGCAAACCGCCTAACGTTTGGGTGCTGATGCATAGAGCAACTCAGCATAAATTCCATACTGCGCTTTTGGTTTTCAAGGATGAATGGTCGGATGGCAAATTCACAAGATGTATATTGAGTAATGTGCTGCAATGCTGCTAACGAAATATCCAAATGGGCTAACCCGTTTTTTTCAATGTATTCGGGAATAAACATGTATTCAAAGCCTCCGACGGCAAAACCATCTGCTGCAAGTTTAGAAATCAATTCTCTTGTCAACCTTGCAGCTAAAATAAAGTCGTCAGGTAAAATTAGTTTCATAGCATCTGAAAGACGACTCATTCGCTGTTTCAACTCTAATTCATTCCAATCATCCTTAAAAACAAATTGACGAAAGGTGCTCTCGTTTAAATCTGGCAATACAATCTTCCAGCTTGAGCATAAGTCAGACACAAATTGTTCAGTGTATACATTTTTAAGTGGTTCTGCCATTGAGTTCGTTTAGAGAAATTCCATGAGTCAACAAATTTCTTAGTTGTTTTTTTGTAAGCGCTTTTTATTTGATGTTAGTCATGCACCTGTACGAAGAAAATTGTAAAATAAATTTCATTCCACATCATAGTTCTTTTTCATCCAGTTTACCGATTCGCTGATCAACTTTTTCAATACCGAGCGATCAATGTCATTTAGTTTTTTAATGTACAAACAAGACTTCCCAGTTTTAAACTTACCAAGTTGTGACATCAAATATGGGAACTTACTCATGCCCGACATAATGTAAATACTAAGTGCCGTTTTGCGAGGGGAAAAGCCTGCGATGAAAAAATCCCCCTCTCTGCCACTTTCGTATTTGTAATGGTACTTTCCAAACCCAATCAAGCTTGGTCCCCAAATCACAGGTTTTTCACCAGTAATTGAAGAAATCATTTCTAATACTTCAAAAGCATCCTTTCTTTTTTGCTCGTTGTCCACAGCATTTAAAAATTCTGTAACTGAACTGTTAGTAGGTTGTGTTTTATTCTGTGCCATGCGCTAAGTTACAACAAAGACAATTAACTTGAAGCATTATTACAGTTACCGCAGGAGTGATGATCTTCTAGTAGATCCAATTCGTAAAAGAGCTATAAAAACCGGAACAAATGGATAATTTTGAATAGCTAAGTAAAGTGCTTGCAAACATTTCAACTTAATACTGAAATTCAGTGTAATTTTCTTTCTGGTTTTTATAACTGTAAATGGTTGAATAAGTCAGGAATTGATAACAATATGAGGTTATTTTTAATATTACTTTTATCCAGTTCATTTCACCTTGCTGCGCAGCATATTTCTTTTGCAGCGGAAATTAATGATTCAACGGCTCTCGTCATTGGTGACTCAAAACTTGTTTCAAAGTTGACTTTTTACGTTTCTGATTTGCAATTTGAAACAATCGATGGAGAGATAGTGAAAGTTGCTGCATATCACTTAATCGACTTTAAAGATTCAAATTCGCTGACTATTGAAACAACTAAAGCAGTGGAGAAAGAAATAAAGTCCATTCACTTTAAATTGGGAATAGATTCTACTACCAATGTTTCGGGCGCTTTTGGTGGCGTGTTGGACCCAACAAAAGGAATGTATTGGAGTTGGCAAAGTGGATACATTAATTTTAAAATAGAAGGGATTGTGGAGAAAGAAAAATACATTCTTCACTTAGGAGGTTATTCTTCGCCTTTTAAATCGGTTCAACAGGTAATTCTGCCGGTAATGAAGCAGACTGATGAGTTTAGGGTAACTCTACCTATAATTGAAATAATTGAAAAATTAGTTCCGATAGATAATACAGTCATGAGTCCTAGTTTGAACGCAGTGTCTATGTCAAAAAGTATCGCTTCATATTTTTACTTAAAATAAATGAAGAAGAATGGATTAGCTCTTCTTGTCATTATTTTCTTCTTGCTTTCATTTAGACAAGCGGGCAAAGTGGTATTTCAATTTCCTGACATATTCCCGGCTCCAACGTATGACTTCACGAAAAACCAGTTAGATTCAAATAAAATTGAGCTAGGACGGCTTTTGTTTTATGATGCAATCTTGTCTAAAGACAACTCTATTTCTTGTTCTACGTGTCATTCTCCTTTTGACGCATTTGCGCACAACGATCATCAATTAAGCCACGGAATACACGATAGCATTGGTAACAGAAATGCACCACCACTTTTTAATTTAGCATGGCACTCTTCGTTTATGTGGGATGGGGCGATAAATCATTTGGACATGCAGGCGTTAGCTCCAATTTCGTCTACCACGGAAATGGGCGACAACATTGTAAACGTGGTGAACAAACTTCAAAACGATTCCTTTTACAGAAGCAAATTTTACACGGTATATGGCGACTCAATTGTAACAGGAGAAAAGGTCTTAAAGGTGTTATCTCAATTTCAGTTAACCTTGGTTTCTGCAAACTCTAAATACGACCAAGTTATAAGAGGTGAAGGAGATTTTACCGACCAAGAATTGAAGGGCTATAAACTATTTCAGAAGAACTGTAACTCGTGCCATCAAGAACCCTTATTTTCTACTTACGAGTTAGCTCAAAATTTTATATCCGTCGATTCGAGTCTGAATGACTACGGAAACGGTGCGATTAGTAAATTAAAAGAAGATAGTCTGTTGTTCAAGATACCCTCGCTGCGAAATTTGGAATACAGCTTTCCTTACATGCACGATGGACGGTTTTTTGAGTTGGATTCTGTGTTGAATCACTACACATCAAAAGAGACTAAATTGAGATTTAAAAAAGCAGGATATCAAAAAATCAACTTATCCGAATCTAACAAAGTTGATTTGATCTCCTTCTTGTTTACGTTGAACGATAAGGAGTTTGTATTTGATGAAAAGCATCGTTTCCCAAGGGAATTATTGATGAAATGGAAGGGAGAGTAAAAATACCTTTTGCGGCAGCTATTGATTTTGACCTCCTATTTCCTGTTAGTTCAACCGCATTGGTGTAATCAACTGAAATTCTGGTATAGCTACACTAAATATTCTGCCCGTTTCAGTCTCCTTCATGAGGTAACTTCCCCACATCATTCCCATATCTGTTTTTAATTACAAAATGACTGGTAACCGTGAGATTGGCCCGGGTGAATAACCGGTTGTTCGCCAACAACACCTTCGCCCTTAATTTCAGAGTGGCTGCCGTCAGAATCAAAAATATACCAATGTCTGCTTAATAGCTGAACAGTTAAGTCGCCTTCGTTTTTCACCTCAATGGTATAGCTAAAAACATACCTTCCATTAGCAGGTGAGGACTGCTGCTCTTCGTATGAAGGGTTGACAGTTACACTAATATTGTCTGTTAAGAATGTGGACATAGCACAATATTAATAAAAAACTACTTTCGTTTATTGTGGGTTAATTGTTTTGATTTCGAAACCGATTAATTTGTCGTAAATCGTGCCGTTTTCTCGATGGTATACGAAGATATAGTAATCGTTATTGGTTTCGGAGTGAGTTCCTTCAATGGTTGATAAATCGCCCACTTCTTCGCCGTCTGGGAGGTAAGCATAATTATAGTTGTAGTAACCTTGTTTTAAGGTAGTGGTTAATTCGTAGGCCCCATTCACTTCTACATAATTCATTTTGAACTCTGGTTTATATTCCCAGTCGCTGAGCTCTCCAAAAACGTAAATATCTCCACCTGGCACTGGGTTTTCTTTTACTAACTTAAAGTGTGTAATCATATAATCTGCCTCTCTATTTGAAAGAGGACTGTTTTCACGATTAATTTGTCTCTTACCATTGATGTCCGGCCAAAACAAATAGCGCTTAGAAGACCGTGGTTCTTCTGGTAAAATGTACACATGCGTTTTTCCACCCATTATTTGAACACCATCAATATTCATAGATTGGTACCTAAGATTCCTAGTTTCAAAGAAGCGGTACTCGTTATTTCCATCGAAAAGGTTTTTATCTTCAAAATTGTAAATCAATTCTGTAGAACGAATTATTAAAGGCTTTAGATTATTAATGGCATTGTCCCACCGCCGATTCTGTGAAATCATTACGGTTACATTTTGGTAAACATCCTGAATGGGGTAAGTGCCGTGATCTATCGTGAAATCTACTTCTTGCTTGTAATCTCTGTATCTTGCAAGTGCAGCCATTCGTATATCACTTGTAATGTTTACTCTTTTTTCAACTACATAGAACCGCTTTGTTAAAAGCAGATCCTCTTCATTGTTGTTAGCATATACTTTCAGTAAGTAGTTTCCTGAAAGTTTGAACTTTACTTGATTATTCGGAATAGCAACTTTGTAATGAATGTAAGGGAAAAGAGTATTGATAGAATATTCGTAGTCTTCAATAAAACCATTAAAAAAATCACTTAAATATTCTGTCACCACAAGGTCAGATGGTTCCCAATTTGCATTGCAATGAACGATGGTGTAAGTGTAAGTCTCAAAGTCTGCTGCTAAGTCGTCAAAATGAAGTTCTAACTGCTCTGAGCTTCCTAAAAATAATACTGGAAAGGAAAGTTGATCATCTTTGCGGTATAGCTGGACTGTTTTAATATTTTCTCGATAGGTGTGATCTCGGTATTGAAGTTTACTTTCTTGATCTTCGGAAGTGGAATTTGTTTTATTTTCAGATAATTCTCCAAGTGTGTTTGTTTTAGAGTATCCTGATAAACTGATAAGGAATAGGGTAAATATAAATCCGTAAAACTTCATAAAATCAAAATCATAATTGATTATAAAAATAATAAACCAATTTGAACAAAACGGGTAAATAATCAATTTAGTTTCTTACAAAACAATGGAGTTTAGCTAATGATTTATTTCTTTATTAAAAAAGTTAAAAAACTATTTGAAAGGGAGAAATCAATAGACGAAAGTCTTATTTTTGCACCCGAAAATTGAACCTATCAATTATTATGTCAAAAGTGCTTAGAATCAAAAAAGGAGCTAATATCAAGCTTGTCGGAGGAGCGGAAAAAATCCTTGCTGATGTCCCGATGCCTTCTACAGTTGCCGTAAAACCAACGGATTTTGAAGGAACTACACCTAAATTAGTAGTAAAAGTAGGCGATGAAGTGAAAGCGGGCTCAACCCTTTATTACAATAAGGATAATGACCAAATCAAATTTACTTCACCTGTAAGTGGAGAAGTTGCTGAGGTTAAACGAGGAGCCAAAAGGGTGATCGAGGAAATTGTTATTGTTGCAGACAAAGAAATTAAATACGAAGACTTTGGGGCTTCTAATCCTACTTCTGAAAGTAGAGAAGCGATTATTGAAAAACTTTGTAAAAGTGGTCTTTGGCCTTTTATTAAGCAGCGTCCGTACGATGTAATTGCAAAGCCAAACGATACTCCGAAAGCAATTTTTATATCTGCTTTTGACTCTGCACCACTTGCACCGGACAATGATTACATTCTTGATGGTAAGAGTGCAACTTTCCAAATGGGGGTAGACGCATTGGCTAAATTAGCTGAGGTTCATTTGACTGTAAATAGCGCTGCTAAGTCAGATGAAGCTTTTTTACAGGCTAAGAATGTAACACTTCATTTTATAGAAGGGCCGCATCCTGCAGGTAACGTAGGTGTTCAAATTCATCATTTCGCTCCTATTAGCAAAGGCGAGGTAGTTTGGACCATAAAACCTCAAGACGTTTTGGCTATTGGTAAATTATTTGAGACCGGCAAATACGATGCAAGTAGAACAGTTGCAGTATCTGGTGCTCAAATTAAAACACCAAAATATTTTAGAACCATTCAGGGAGTTAGCATGAAAACTCTTTTGGAAGGAAACTTGAAAGAGGGTAACAACAGAATCATAAGTGGCAATGTTTTAACCGGAGATAAAATAGGTGCTGAAGGTTATTTAGGATTTTACGATTACCAAGTTACTGTTATTCCTGAAGGAGGTGAAGCTCAAATGTTCGGGTGGATTACTCCAAACCCCGGTAAGTTTAGTATTTCAAGAGCATTGGTTTCTTGGCTATCGCCTAATAAACAATACAACCTTGACGCAAACATGAATGGTGAAGAACGACCATTTGTGGTTACTGAGGAGTACGATAAAGTTTTTCCGTTCGATATTTATCCAGTGCAATTGGTGAAAGCCATTATGGTGGATGATATTGAGTTAATGGAGAACCTAGGGATTTACGAAGTTGCACCAGAAGATTTTGCACTTTGTGAAACTGTTTGTACATCAAAAATACCTACCCAAACCATTGTTCGTAACGGGTTAGCCATGTTACGTGAAGAAATGAGTTAACACTATAAAATTATTGACATGAGTAATGCAATTCACAAATTTTTAGAGAACAATGTTAAGCCCAACTTTGATGAAGGTGGGAAATTAGAAAAGTACTTGCCAGCATACGATGCATTGGAAACATTTTTATTTGTTCCAGGGCATACAACAAATGGCAAAGGATCTCACATTAGAGATGGAATTGATATGAAACGTACCATGATTATGGTGGTTTTAGCTATGGTTCCGGCCTTATTATTTGGAATGTGGAACACAGGATATCAGCATTTTTTAGCAACTGGAGAAGCGTACACTTTTATGGATGCTTTCTTGTATGGTGCGTTAAAAGTATTGCCTTTGGTTGTGGTTTCTTATGCTGCCGGATTAGGAGTTGAGTTCGTTTTCGCGATTATAAACAAACACCAAGTAGCCGAAGGCTTCTTGGTATCGGGAATGTTAATTCCACTTTGTCTACCTGTGGAGATTCCACTTTGGATGGTGGCAGCAGCAACCATTTTTGCCGTAATTATTGGAAAAGAAGTTTTTGGAGGAACAGGAATGAACATCTTGAACGTTGCACTTACTGCAAGAGCTTTCTTGTTTTTTGCTTACCCAACTTGGATGTCTGGTGACAAAGTCTGGATTGGTGGTGGAATGGATGAGTCAGTGGCTTATGCAGATGGTTCTACAGGAGCAACAATTTTGGCTCAAGCTACTGAAAAATCTTCTGGTTTTGTCGATGCAGCAGGTGTTGCTTACGGCGACTCGTTTATGTCTGCCTTTTTAGGGTTAATTCCAGGATCAGTTGGAGAGACTAGCACATTGGCAATCATGATTGGAGCAGCAATCTTACTAATTACCGGAATCGCATCTTGGAAAATTATGTTTTCAGGAATACTTGGTGCTTATGTAATGGGATTGTTATTCAACTTATGGGGAGCAAATCCATTTATGGAAGTACCGGCTCACATGCACTTGGTAATTGGAGGTTTCGCTTTTGGAATCGTTTTCATGGCAACAGACCCGGTATCTGCAGCTCAAACTGCAACAGGTAAATACATTTATGGTTTCTTAATTGGATTTTTAGGAATTATGATTCGAGTATTTAACCCTGCCTACCCTGAGGGAATTATGTTGGCAATTTTATTCATGAACGTAATGGCGCCATTAATTGATCACTACGTTTTAGAAGCGAACATTAAAAGGAGACAAAAACGTACAATGGCAGTTGCCGCTTAATACATATTAGAAATGGACGTAAATAAAAATTCATACACATTCACTTTTTCCGCAATACTTGTTATTGTTGTAGGGGCATCTTTGGCATTTGTAGCTGAAGGATTAAAGCCGCTTCAAAAAGAGAATGTACGACTAGAAAAAATGCAGAACATTCTTGCTTCTGTAAAGGTTGAAGCAACGCCTGATGAAGCTGCAGCAAAATTTGAGCAATACATTGTTGAGCAGGTAATGTTGGACAACGACGGTAATGTAGTTTCTCCTGAAGGCTTAACTGCTTTTGACATTGATGTTGTGAAGGAATTCAAAACATTGGATATAGAAAAAAGAAACTACCCACTATTTGTTTTTGAAGATAACGGAGCTAGAAAGTACATTGTACCGATGGCAGGAAATGGACTTTGGGGGCCTATTTGGGGTTTCGTAGCATTTGAGGGCGACATGAACACTATTTATGGTTCAACTTTCGATCACAAAACAGAAACTCCTGGATTGGGAGCGGAAATCAATCAGCCATTTTTTCAAGATAAATTTATTGGTAAAACAATCTTCGATGGCTCTGAATATGTTTCTGTAGAAGTTGTGAAAGGCGGCGCAGACGTTGAAGGAAAGAGCCACATGGTTGATGGTATTTCAGGTGGAACAATTACCTCTAAGGGTGTAGGTGAAATGATGCAAAGAACCTTGAACGTTTATGTACCTTACTTCAAAGGCAATCAAAAAGCTGCTTTATAATTTTTAAAACCGACTAAGCTATGAGCGAAACAGTAGAAGCAACAGCAGTTGTAAAAGAACCAAAAGAGCCGTTATTCTCTTCAAAAAATAAAAGACTTTTATCAGACCCATTGAACGATGACAACCCGATTACCATTCAGGTATTAGGTATTTGTTCTGCATTAGCCATTACGGTTCAGGTAAAGCAGGCAGTAGTAATGTCCTTGTCAGTGTTAGTAGTAATGATTGGAGCGAACTTAATTGTTTCTTGGTTAAGAAATTTAATTCCATCAAGGGTTAGAATTATTGTGCAGTTAGTAATTGTTGCAGCCCTAGTAATCTTAGTAGACCAAGTTTTGAAAGCATACTTATATGATGTAAGTAAACAACTTTCAGTTTTCGTTGGTCTAATTATTACCAACTGTATTATTATGGGTCGTTTAGAGGCATTTGCATTAGCAAATAAACCGTGGCCTTCGTTTTTAGATGCAGTAGGTAATGCTGCTGGTTACGGATGGATTTTAATTGCAGTTGCTTTAGTTAGAGAGCTATTTGGTTCAGGTAAACTTTACGGTTTTCAAGTAATACCAGATGCGTTTTATGACTTTGGTTACTTCAATAATGGATTAATGATTTTGCCTCCAATGGCTTTAATTACAGTTGGAATCATTATTTGGGTTCAACGTTCTAGAAACACCAAACTAATCGAAGAAAATTAATAAAGATGGAATACGTAAATATATTTATCAAGTCGATTTTTATCGACAACATGATTTTCGCTTATTTCTTAGGAATGTGTTCTTATTTGGCCGTTTCTAAAACAGTGAAAACTGGAGTTGGTCTTGGAGCAGCAGTAATTTTTGTTTTAGGTATTACGGTGCCGATTAACTACTTGTTAGAGAATTACGTGTTGAAAGAAGGAGCTTTAGTTTGGTTAGATGCCGATTTTGCTGATGTAGATTTAAGTTTCTTAAGTTTTATCATGTTTATCGCAGTAATTGCATCCATGGTGCAATTGGTTGAAATGGCAGTTGAAAAGTATGCTCCTGCACTGTACGGTGCGTTGGGAATCTTCTTACCATTAATTGCAGTAAACTGTTCTATTTTAGGTGGCTCTTTATTTATGCAAGAGAGACAATATGCGAACATTGCAGAAGCTACAGTGTTTGGCTTAGGGTCAGGAGTTGGTTGGTTTTTAGCAATTGTAGCTATTGCAGCGATTAGAGAAAAAATCAGATATTCAAAAGTACCTGCTCCATTAAGAGGCTTAGGAATAACATTCATCATCACCGGTTTGATGGGAATGGCGTTCATGAGTTTTATGGGAATTGAGTTGTAATTTAAAGAATTAGAAGAAGATGATATTAGTATTAAATACAGCAACAGTAGGATTGGCGATAGTCGTCGTATTGTTAGTAATGTTATTATTAGTAAGTCTTTTGCTTTGGGCAAAGGCTAAACTTACTAATTCAGGTCCTGTTTCGTTAACCATCAATGGAGAAAAGAATGTTCAAGTTCAAGCGGGTAGTACGCTGCTTTCAACGTTGAGTAGCGAAAAAATATTTTTACCATCGGCCTGTGGAGGTGGTGGTACTTGTGCCATGTGCAAGTGTCAGGTAACTAGCGGTGGAGGAGAAATTCTTCCAACAGAGAAGCCTTACTTTTCAAGGAAAGAAATCGCTGATAACTGGAGATTAGGTTGCCAGGTAAAGGTGAAAGAAGACATGGTAGTTGAAGTACCTGAAGAAGTATTTGGAATTAAGAAATGGGAAGCTACAGTTGTTTCTAATTACTCAGTAGCTTCTTTCATAAAGGAATTCATTGTTGAGTTACCAGAAGATATGGACTACAAGGCTGGGGGTTATATTCAGATTGAAATACCAAAAACAGTCGTAGACTTTAAGGATATTGATATCACTGCTCACCCGGAAGAGCACCCGGGTCAACCAGATAAGTTTAAAGCAGAGTGGGACAAGTTTAACTTGTGGCCTTTGCAAATGAAGAATGACGAATTGGTAGAACGAGCATATTCAATGGCTTCTTATCCTGCGGAGGGAAGAAGAATTATGTTGAACGTGCGTATTGCAACTCCACCATGGGATAGAGAAAAAAACGGATGGATGAATGTTAATCCAGGCGTTGCTTCTTCTTATATCTACAACCAAAAGAAAGGAGACAAAGTAACTGTTTCAGGACCTTACGGTGAATTCTTTATCAAGGAAACAGATGCAGAGATGTTATACATCGGGGGTGGTGCAGGAATGGCTCCAATGCGTTCTCACTTATATCACCTGTTCAGAACACTAAAAACAGGTAGAAAAGTGACTTACTGGTACGGCGGTCGTTCTAAAAGAGAATTGTTCTACATCGATCACTTTAGAGCATTAGAAAAGGATTTTCCAAACTTTAAATTTTACATGGTATTGTCTGAGCCATTAGAAGAGGATAACTGGAAAAAAATGGAGAACATGGAAGACGACGGAGACGGTTTTGTTGGGTTTGTGCACCAGTCAGTAATTGATCAGTACTTGACCAAACATGACGCTCCTGAGGATATTGAGTTTTACTTTTGTGGTCCTCCAATGATGAACCAAGCGGTACTAAAAATGTGCGACGATTGGGGAGTTCCTGAAGAGAATGTATCTTTCGACGATTTCGGTGGATAAACTATAAAGATGAATTAAAAATGAAAAGGCTTGCCAATTATGGCAAGCCTTTTTTATTTGTTAAGCCTTGCAGTAATTTATTTACTCATTAATTTTTTATAATCTAACACACTTTGTTCGATTACTTCCCTTGCCACGTTGGCGCCCTGAAACTCTTCGACAATTACTTCTTTCTTCTCCAATTTTTTGTAGTCTTCAAAAAAGCTTCTCAACTCTTTGATGGAATGATTTGGTAGCTCTGAGACATCTTGGATGTGCCCAACACTCATGTCGTTCACGGCGACAGCAATAATCTTATCGTCGCTCTCTCCTTCGTCTAACATTCTCATAACGCCAATTGGTCTCGCTTCAACTAGGCACATCGGAACAATATCAATTTGAGAAAGGACTAAAATATCTAACGGATCCCCATCATCACAATACGTTTGTGGAATAAATCCATAGTTAGATGGGTAATTGATAGAAGAGTAGAGTACTCTATCTAAAATGAGCATACCCGAATCTTTATCTAATTCATACTTTGCTCTGCTATTTCTCGGTATTTCTATGATACCTGTAACGGTAGTCGGTGAATTTTTTCCGATGTGAACATCGTGCCAGGGGTTAAACATGATTGTTTTTTGTTAATGGATTTCAAAAGTAGGTATTAAGCCACAATCAAATAATAAACTATCGTTAAATTTAAGCTGCTTCAAGGGAGGATTTAATAATCTGATATTTATGGATGAGATATTAAATCATAGCCCTTATTTTTGCAAGCATGAATCGAGAACAGCTAGAATCGAAGGATTTTTATTACGAACTACCCGATGAAAAAATTGCAAAATATCCGCTGGAGAATCGCAATTCATCAAAGCTGTTAACGTACAAAAATGGAGCAATTGACACAGATGTATTTTCAAATTTAGAGGCGTATTTGCCTGAGGAGACATTGCTTGTCTTTAACGATACCAAAGTACTAGCAGCAAGGCTATACTTTCAAAGAAAAACGGGTGCTAAAATTGAAATATTCTGTTTGGAGCCATTTGAACAAACAGTTGAACAAGCGTTGACCTCGAAGCAAGAATGTAAGTGGCAATGTTTGGTGGGAAACCTTAAGCGGTTTAAGGATGGAGAAGTACTAGAGCTCGCTATTGCCGGAACAACTTTAAGAGCAAGTATTAACGAAAAGCGCGCGATAGACGTAATTATCCAATTTGAATGGGAGGGAGGTATTGAATTTTCGGAAATATTGAATGAGGCAGGAGAAATTCCACTTCCTCCATACTTGAACCGAAAGACGGAATTAGCTGACCAAGAAAATTACCAAACGGTTTATGCCAAAAATGAGGGGGCTGTAGCTGCTCCTACTGCAGGTTTGCACTTCATAGATAGCCAACTAAAAAAGATACAGCAAAAAGGTCATGATTTAGCGTACCTCACTTTATTTGTTGGTGCAGGAACTTTTCGTTCGGTGAAATCAGCTAAACTGGTTGACCATGATATGCACGAAGAACGCATTGTAATTGATAAAGCAACCCTTCAGCAATTGGCGCTGAAGCAAGGTAAAATTATTTGTGTTGGAACCACTAGTCTTCGTTCCTTAGAAAGCTTGTATTGGCTGGCGGTCAAAATGAAACATAACGGCAATGCGAATGAAAGCTTGATAACTCAAGAAGATGCGTATCAATTGCCTGCCGATTTTACTTGGAAGGAAGCTTGCGAATTTTTGTTGCAGTTGTTGGAAAAATCTGGTGATAGTAAAATCGATTTTCACTCTGCTTTGTTCATTATGCCGGGATACGAATGGAAAGCGATCAGTGGATTAATTACAAATTTTCACCAACCCAAGAGCACTTTACTTGCATTGGTTTCTTCTTGGATTGGAGAAGATTGGCACAAGGTATATAATTACGCATTGAACAACGATTTTCGTTTCTTAAGTTACGGTGATAGTTCTATTTTATTGAAGTAAAGAAAGATCGACCGTTTTACCAATTTACCTGTATTTTATTAGAAAAGCTAACAGTTAGTACTCTTGCTGCTACGAATGAACAGCCCTGCTCAATCGATCGTTCACTGATCTTCCTAACCCCTCGTTTGGTAGTGGTTCGATAACAATGTAGTCTAAGCCCAACTTATCAAGTTCGTGAAGTGTTTGGTAAATTCGCTGTGCAGCTTCTTGCAAATCACCTGATGGGGATAAGATTACTTCTTTAGCTACTTCCAATTGTGCTGATTGTTTAAACACAATGAGTCCAATTTTTGAGGCAACGTTTTTGTTTACAAAGTCTTTAACGTTTTCCGCGACTATGGTTTTTGTCTTAGGAGCATAGTGTTTTTTAGACATTCCAGGAGTTACAACATTACTTTGATTGGAATCAAATAAGGCAACTTTTCCAACTACGTTTTCAATTGCTTCAATACTTATAGCTCCTAAGCGATAAATAATAACCTGGTTGTTCTCAAATCCAACAATAGTAGACTCAATTCCCGCTTGACAAATGCCACTATCTAAGACCATTTTTAATCCCTTAGGAAAGTAATCGGCTACGTGTTGCGCACTAGTAGGACTAATCCGCTCAAAAGGATTTGCACTGGGTGCTGCAATGGGTCCTGTTTTTTTTAATAATTGTAACAACTTTGGATGATTGGGAACTCTTATTCCAACCGTATTTTTACCTGCAGTTATTTGATTGCTTACGTGTTTGGTCTTTGGTAAAACTAAGGTAAGAGAACCGGGCCAAAATTGATGTGCTAACTTTTTTAAAGGTTCAGGAAAAGATTTACATAACTCTTCAGCCTGTTTAATATTGGCGACATGAACGATTAATGGATTTGTTCTTGGCCTTCCCTTTAATTCGAAGATGTAGTCAATTGCCTTTGGGAAACTAATTGATGCTGCTAAACCGTATACCGTTTCTGTTGGAATAGCTACCACCTCGCCTTGAAGTAGCAGTTCAGTGGCCTTTTCAACAGAAGTTTGAATGATCCTTTCCATTGCATCAAAGTTCGTGTTTTATCTAGTCTTTTGACACGTATCTTACTCCCGCCTCAATTCGAGTGTTCAAGTGATTTTCTTTGGGTGGAATGGGGCAGCTGTATTTATAATTGTAAGCGCAGTAAGGGTTGTAAGCCTGGTTGAAATCAATCACCATTTCATTTCCTTCGGTTATTCTTAAATCGATAAAACGTCCGCCACCGTACGTTTCATTTCCCGAAGTTTCATCCGTAAACGGAAGAAAAAGGTAGTCTTCGTATTCCGGGTTACTTGTACCGTAGCTTTTGTAAATGTTCAAGTTGTGTTCTGCGCCATTCAAATCAAACGTAGCGACAGCGTATACCACATATTCGGGCCTGCGGTCCGTGGTTGTTTTCATTTTAAACGGTTTTACTTTTTCTATTCGATTAATCCTCGCGACAACAATGTATTGTGAATCAATTTTATAAAAGGGAAGGCCTTTATAGTTTATTAAGTCTTCTTTCAGGAGCGGAGAACTCTCCTCATCGGCGTAATGTTCATTCGTTTCTTTTTGAAACTGTTCGGCTGTTTTTTGTTGAGTAAAACCAACTGTTGTACAAAACAAAAACAGTAAAAAAGTAAAAGTGACTCTTTTCATGTTTGAAAAGTAAGCAAACTGCAGTTTTTAAGCTCCCGTTGAAGTCATATTTTCTTGGAGTAAGAATTACTGCATAAGTCAGATGACTGAATCCATTCACTTATTCCGTTCATCTTGTGAAAAGCCCATTTGTCTCTATTAATGTTACTGAATCAAAATAATAAGTCCATGTTTGCTGCAAATTAATACTATGAAAAATGTAGTACTTCTTGTGCTTGTTTGCTTTTCAGTGTGCTCAGCCGCTCAATCTATTCAGGGGGTAATATTAGATGAGAAAGGTGATGGACTTCCTTTTGCTACTTTGCAATTGTTTAAATCCGACAGTTCCGTTCAAAAGGTAGAGACTACTAGGGCAGATGGAACATTTCGATTCGTCAACTTGAATGATAACAATTACCGATTGGTAGTTTCTTTCATTGGCTATCAGCGAAAAACTGTTTTGATTGACTTAGCAAACGATAAAGGCATATTGGGTAAAGTAGCTCTTACTAAAACTAGCAAAGAAATAGGGGAGGTTACAATTACAACTGAAAAGCCCATGATTCAAGTAGAGGCTGATAAAACGATATTTAACGTCTCTCAAAATATATCTACAACCGGGGATAACGGAGTTGAACTTTTGAGGAAAGCACCTGGATTACAAGTTGATAGTGATGATAACATTATTTTAGAAGGAAAGCAGGGAATAAACGTTTATGTAAATGGCAAGCAAACCTATTTACAAGGACAAGACCTTACTAACTACTTAAAAAGTCTTCGAGCAGAAGAAATTGAGAAGATTGAGATCATTACACAACCTTCTTCCAAATACGATGCAGCAGGAAGTGCAGGTATATTAAATATAGTTTTAAAGCGAGAAAAAGGACTGGGAACAAAAGGTACTATCACGAATTCATTAACGTATGGCGACTTTTTTAGAAATAGCACCACACTGAACGTAAATCATCGAAGTAAAAAGTTTGCGCTATTTGGAAATGCTTCTCATTACGATGGCACGAGTACAGGTTTTTTCAACATCAAGAGAATTCAGAATGGTATTGTGTTAGATGGAGAAACAGATTCAGAAAATTCCAGTTTAAATGACCGATTAAATGTTGGTGGAGATTACTACATGTCTGATTTTAGTACCATTAGTGTGAGCGTAAATGGAAGTAGAAATGTGAGAGATGCATTTTCTTTATCGAATACAGATATACTTGGAGTAAACAGCACTGCTGTAGACAGTATTTTAAGAGCACCTAATAAAGACGATTCAGAGACGTACAACATTACCACCAATGTCAATTATACCTACAAGGACACAAATGACCGCATGTTTAGTGTGGACTTAGATTATGTCTATTTCTCTAAAGAACAAGAAACTTCTCAACCTAACTTTTACGTTAATCCAAGTAATGATAATATTACTAGTGAGAATATTAACTTTCAGGAAACTCCAATTAATATTGACGTGTATTCTGCGAAAACAGATTACGAGCAAAAGTTGTGGAAAGGTACGTTAAGTGTTGGCGCAAAAATTTCTCAAGTGGAGACAAACAATACTTTCAATTTCTTCAACATTGAGAATGGGCAACAGTCTTTAAATGAAAATCGTTCCAATACATTTGATTACGAAGAACAAATAATTGCCGGTTACTTCAATTACAAGTTCAACATAAAAAAAGTTAATCTGCAGTTTGGATTAAGAGCAGAGCATACCAATTCTGATGGAGTATTAACTGCCTTCTCTGAGCAAGATAACAAAACAGTAAAGCGTAGCTACTTAAATTGGTTTCCTTCAGGAGGTGTGTCTTATTCTCCCAATAGAAAAAACAGTTTAGCCCTGGTGTATAGCAGAAGGATTGCTCGCCCAAACTATGAAAATTTAAATCCATTCGAATCTCAAATAAATGAGTTGAGCTTTAGAAAAGGCAATCCCTTCCTACAACCTCAGTTTACAGAGAACATTAAAATTTCAAACACCTATAAATATCGCTTAACAACGAGCTTCACGTATTCTTACGTATCAGACTTTTTTGCAGAGGTGACAGTGGCAGATGGAGAAGCAAGAGGTTTCATTCAAACACAGAATGTGGCGGATAACCAAGTGTATAATTTTAGTTTAAGCTACCCATTTAAGATAAATGAATGGTGGAATGTATACTTAAGTTCTTATGCCTATTATACCAGTTTTACGGCCAATAATCCTTCATTCATTCCGATTGATCAGTTTATTTACGGTGGTTTTGGTTCGTCTTCTTTTAGCTTGCCCAAGTCTTATAAATTAGAGGTAAGCGGATGGTATAGCAGCCCATCTATTTGGAGAGGAACTTTTAGAACAAAAAGTATGGGAGCCTTGAGTATTGCTGCAAGTAAAAGCTATAAAAATTGGACTGGCAAACTATCCTTTAACGATATTCTTTTTACAAGTTTTTGGCGTGCAGAGAACGAATTCGCGGGTGTTAGCATAACAGGTTCAGGTGGAAGTGACAGTAGGAACGTGACCTTATTTTTGAGCTACGCCTTTGGACAAAAGGATGTTAAAGAAAAACGCAGAAGGGAGTCAGGTTCTGAAGATGAGCAAAATAGACTTTAGAAATAGACAATTACGATTGTCGAATTATGAATTACCTGAACCTCTTTAATTGACGTCCTGTATATTAATCACTTATAAATTTTTCAAAAAGAAGGTGATAGCTCAGAGGACGAGGTGAAATTTACCCTCTTGGCTTTTTATACAAAGGAACAGTGCTGCAAGGCTCACCGTACATTAATATTTTTGCAACAGGTTGAAGTATTTCGGTAATTCGAACATAGGCTGAAGCAGGCACTGCTTTTCCGCTGCATCCCTTAATAACTACTCTAGCATCTATGTAATCGTCAGTGTTAACCTTTGAAAGCGCCTCATCGAATAGCACATTTTCTAATTCGTTAAGACCTCCAAATACAACTTTCTTTGCAAAAGGCGCGAGCTTTATCGTTAATAGCATATATGCCCAAGTTGGAACAATCGCGTCAACTGAACAATAAATTGCAACGTATTTATCTTGGTATTGAGACCAATCGTGCTCTTTCACAAATTCTCGAAAATCTTTTTCTTTGAGTGCGATTTCTTGCCAAAGGTTGTCTTTTATGTCATACAGCACGCGTTCGCCTTCAGGAAATAAATCCTCTAGGTTGAACGTAATTAAGCCACTGTTGGCTACTCTGTTTACAATTTCTTCTGACATTTATTTTAATTAATAATTGGAATGTAATAGTTGGCGATTTTCTTTTATAATTTATTAATAGCGCATGTGTCTCTCAATAATTATCCGTGTACATTGTGCACTACATGAAACCTAATTCAAATTTTGCCTCTTCGCTCATCATGTCTTTATCCCAAGTAGGGTCCCAAACAATCTCTACCTCTGCTGTTTTTACACACCAACAACTTTCTGCTTTAACACGAACTTCTTCCGGTAAACTCTCTGCAACTGGGCAGTTAGGAGAGGTTAAGGTCATTTCAATTTTAACGTTGAACTCATCATCAACAATCACAAAGTAAATTAAACCTAAATCGTAAATATTTACCGGTATTTCGGGATCATAAATGGTTTTTAATACATCAATTACCTGATTTTCTACATTTTTCTTTGAAAGGTCTTTTACGTTCTTTTCAGCCATGTCTTATACTTTTGAAGAATATGCAATTGCATACATTTTCATTTGTTTCACCATGCTCACTAACCCATTTGAGCGAGTAGGAGAGAGGTGTTCTTTTAATCCAACTTTATCTATAAAGTAAAGTTCAGATTCCATAATTTCTTTTGGAGAGGAGTCTGTTAAAACTCGGATCATTAACGAGATAATTCCTTTCGTAATAATTGCGTCACTATCAGCTGTAAATTGAATTTTTGAATCATTCATATCGGCAGCTAACCAAACTCTCGATTGACAGCCTTTTATAATGTTCTCCTCTATTTTTTTAGCTTCCTCAGTTAACGGAAGTTCTTTACCTAATGAAATCAAGTATTCGTACTTGTCCATCCAGTCTTCGAACATTTCGAATTCCTCAATTACTTCGTCTTGTCTTTCGTTAATCGTCATTATACAAGCATTTTGATGGCTCTGTTGAGAGCAGCAATTAATACGTCTACTTCTTCTTTGGTGTTGTAAAAAGCAAAACTCGCCCTTATCGTACCTTGAATTCCAAATCGGTTCATTAACGGTTGTGTACAATGGTGACCTGTTCGCACTGCAATTCCCATTTTATCTACAATCACGCCGAGATCATAAGCGTGAACTCCTTCAACTATAAAGGAAATAACTGAAGCTTTTTCACGCGCTTCACCAATTATTTTGAGGCCTTTAATTTTTTTTAATTCTGCTGTAGCATAGTTGAGTAACTCTTGTTCATGAACATGTATTTCATCCCAATTTAAGCTAGTAATGTAATCTACAGCTGCTGCAGTAGCAATTCCCGCCGATATATTAGGCGTTCCTGCTTCAAATTTATGAGGCAACTCATTGTAGGTAGTTTTTTCAAACGTTACCGTTTTAATCATATCGCCACCGCCTTGGTAAGGCGGTATTTCATCTAGCAATTCTTTTTTTCCGTAAAGAACTCCAACACCTGTTGGGCCAAACATTTTATGTAATCCAAATACATAGAAATCAGCATCTAGGTCTCTTACATTGGGTGCAGCATGGGCAACTTGTTGCGCTCCATCTACCAATACTTTTGCGCCAACTTCGTGTGCTAATTTTATTATTTCTTTAACAGGATTAATGGTGCCTAGTGTGTTGCTAATGTGAACTAGAGCAACCATCTTTGTTTTTTCGGAGAGCATTTTTTTATATTCCTTCATCTGCAGTTCTCCTGCATCGTTCACCGGAATTACTTTAAGCTTTGCTTGCCTTTCGTCGCAAATCATTTGCCATGGAACTATGTTGGAGTGGTGCTCCATTTCCGTAATGATTACTTCGTCTCCCTTCTGTAAATGAAATCTACCCCAAGCATTAGAAATAATATTAACCCCGTCTGTGGTACCTTTTGTAAAAAGCACTTCTTCTGAAAGTTCTGCATTGATCCAATGCTGAATTTTTTTCCGAGCCTCTTCATAAGCAGTTGTAGCTACTTGACTTAAAGTGTGCACACCACGGTGAATGTTTGCATTGTCATGAGAATAATAGCTATTTATCGCATCTATGACCACCTGGGGCTTTTGAGAAGTGGCTCCATTGTCCAAGTAAACCAAAGGTTTACCATTTACTTCTCTTGAAAGTATTGGAAAATCTTTTCTTATGTCGTTTACGTTGAATTTTTTCATATAAATTAAAAATTGTCACACTAAGCGGAGTCGAAGTGGACGATTTTGTTTTGTCTATGTTTCGACTCCGCTCAACATGACAAAATAGAAAACTATTTTATCCCTTGGTAATTATCGTCTATGTACTGCTCTATTTCTTCTTTAACAGATTCAACTCCAATTTGCTCAATAACGTCGGAAGCAAAAGCGTTTACCAATACGGCTCGAGCGCTATCTTTCGACAAACCTCTTGCTCTCAAGTAAAAAAGTGCTTCTTCATCTAACTGACCAGTTGTTGAACCGTGACTGCACTTTACATCATCTGCATAAATTTCTAACTCTGGCTTTGAATTAATGGTTGCAGAATCCGTCATGACAATATTCGCATTCGATTGAAAAGCATTTGTTTTTTGTGCTTCTCGATGCACGAAAACTTTGCCGTTAAAAACCCCTGTTGAAGAATCTCCTAGAATTCCTTTGTACAATTCATGCGACTCGCCATTTGGCTCTCGATGCAATAAGTAGGTATGGTTATCTACGTGCTGTTTTCCTTTTAAAGGATATAGCCCGTTCAAGTATGTCATCGTGTTTTTACCCAAGGAATCAATGTTCAGATTGTTTCTAACGATTGCTCCATTTAAGGTAAAGGTGTTTATTTTAAAGGTGCTGTCATCCGCTTGAACCACTTGTTCTGTTGCAATTTGAAACGAATCATCCGCTTCATTTTGAATCTTGTTAATTTCAAAATGCGCATTCTTTTCAATAAATAGTTCAGAAACCATGTTGGTAAATGAACCAGCGTTTGCTGTATTGATGGTTTTTAATACCACTTTTACGTTGGCTCCTTGCTCTACAAAAACAAAGTTTCTTGGATTCGATAGAATATTCGAATCGTCAACAAAATTTAAAATGTAATACGGTTCTTCAGCTTGTACATTTTTTTCCACGTGCATAAAAGCCCCGTCTTGGTGATATGCTGAGTTTATTTGCGCAAAAATCTCATCCTTCTTTACCAGGGAATTGAATTTCTCCTTTAAAACACTACTGTTCTTCTTTGCTTCCGATAAGGAGCTAAACGTAACACCTACTTCCGATTCGAAAAAGCTCAGCTCTTCACTGTAAAAACCATTTATCAAAACAATGCAATTTTTACTCGGTACTGAGAGGTCAATTTCTACCTTATTTTCAGGTGCAGAAATACTATAGTCTCTCTTAATAATTTTATTGATTCTTGTGTACTTCCAATACTCCACTTTGGAAGTTGGAAACTCCAATCCTTCAATCGTATTTTTTGCCGCACTCCGAATGTCTTTCGAAAAATCTTCGTCAAAAGAAAAATCTAACAAATTAAAGTTTGACAAAAATGTATCTTTTGTAGACATCTTAACGGTTTCGTTCATTACTTCCATACCTATGCTGAAACTTCTTCTAAATCTTTAATAATCCAGTCGTAACCTTTTTCTTCTAACTCCAAAGCGAGTTCTTTTGGACCTGTTTTTACAATTCTACCTTGGTACAATACGTGCACAAAATCCGGCACAATGTAATCCAATAACCTTTGGTAATGAGTTATTACAATAGAGGCATTGTCTTTCGTTTTAAGTTGATTCACACCATTGGCGACAACTCTCAAAGCATCAATGTCTAATCCTGAATCCGTCTCGTCTAAAACAGATAATTTGGGATCAAGCATAGCCATTTGAAAAATCTCATTTCGTTTCTTTTCTCCGCCTGAAAACCCTTCGTTCACTGAACGGTTGGCTAATCGACCATCTAGTTCCACTAATTTTGACTTGTCTTTTACTCTTTTTAAGAAGTCTTTTGCTGCCATTGGCTCTTCGCCTCTTTTCTCTCTCGCTTCGTTAATGGCAGTTTTCAAAAAGTTGATGTTACTCACCCCAGGGATCTCAACAGGATATTGAAAAGCTAAAAACAAGCCGGCTCTGGAACGATCTTCCGGCTCCATATCTAATAGGTCATTTCCTAAAAAGTCCACAGAACCCTCTGTTACTTCGTATTCATCTCTTCCCGCTAAAACACTAGCTAGGGTACTTTTACCGGAACCATTTGGCCCCATAATCGCATGAATTTCTCCAGCCTTTACTTCAAGGTTAATTCCTCTTAAAATTTCTGTTCCTTCTATGGAAGCGTGCAAATTCTTTATCTTAATCATTTCGAATTTTTAATTTTTAATCTTTAATTCTGAATCTTTTGCTTAGAAGAGTTCTTGTTTCATCAAGAATTAAAATGTTTTTATTTGGTTTGTTCGTTTAATGATTTTTAATGTGGAGTGATTAAGAATTAAAAACTCAACATTAAAAATTTTGGGTAGCAATGCTAACCCACACTTCCTTCTAAACTGATTTCTAATAATTTTTGAGCTTCAACGGCAAACTCCATAGGTAATTGGTTTAAAACCTCCTTGCAATAACCGTTTACAATTAGGTTAATGGCAGTCGTTTCGTCCATCCCTCGTTGCTTACAATAGAATATTTGGTCTTCGCCAATTTTGGATGTGGTTGCTTCATGTTCTACTTTAGAACTTTGGTTGCCAACTTCAATGTAGGGGAAAGTGTGGGCTCCGCAATTGTTACCCATTAACAAGGAGTCACACTGGGTGAAGTTTCTTGCATTGGTTGCTCCTTTGTTAATTTTTACCAAACCACGGTAAGAGTTTTGAGCTTGACCTGCAGAAATACCTTTCGAAATAATGGTACTCTTTGTGTTTTTACCCAAGTGAATCATTTTCGATCCCGTATCCGCCTGCTGATGATTTGAAGTAACTGCCACCGAGTAAAATTCTCCAATAGAATTGTTTCCTTTCAATATACAGCCTGGATATTTCCAAGTAACCGCAGAGCCGGTTTCTACTTGTGTCCATGAGATTTTAGAATTTTCCATACACAAGCCTCGCTTTGTCACAAAGTTGTAAATCCCACCTTTTCCTTCTTTGCTACCAGGGTACCAGTTCTGAATAGTCGAATATTTAATCTCTGCATTGTCTAGCGCTACTAACTCCACCACAGCAGCATGCAACTGATTTTCATCTCGCATAGGCGCCGTACAACCTTCTAGATAACTAACATAACTACCTTCATCTGCCACTACTAACGTCCTTTCAAACTGACCAGTATTGGCTTCGTTAATTCGGAAGTAGGTTGATAATTCCATTGGGCATTTAGTGCCTTTTGGGATGTAACAGAAAGAACCATCGGTAAATACTGCTGAATTCAGAGTAGCGTAAAAGTTATCGGTAGTTGGCACCACAGTACCTAAGTATTTTCTAACCAATTCTGGGTGTTCCTGAACTGCTTCGCTAAAAGAGCAAAAAATAATTCCCAATTCTCCTAGTTTCTTTTTAAAAGAAGTAGCTACGGAAACCGAATCAACTACCACGTCCACTGCAACACCGGTCAACCGCTCTTGCTCTTCAATGGAAATTCCTAGTTTTTTAAAGGTCTCCAATAACTCAGGATCTACTTCATCTAAACTGTCCAATTGTTTTTTAGGCTTGGGAGCAGAATAGTAGTGTAAATCTTGAAAGTCTGGTTTCGGGTAACCCAAATGCGCCCAATTCGGCTCTTCCATTGTTTGCCAAATTCGTAAAGCGTTTAAGCGATACTCTAATAACCATTCTGGTTCCTTTTTCTTTGCTGAGATAAAACGAATAATATCTTCGTTTAACCCCTTGGGAGCTTGGTCTGAATCCATCTCCGTGTAGAATCCATACTTGTACTCACTATTGGTAACCTCTTCTAATAATTGATCTTCGTTTTGCATGTATTTTAATTTTTAGATAGAGAAACTTTCACCACATCCACATGTTCTTGAGGCATTTGGATTGTTAAAACTAAATCCCTTTCCATTCAAGCCATCTGTAAAATCCAATTCTGTTCCTACTAAATATAAAACGCTCTTTTTATCTACAACAATTCTTACGTTGTTGTCTTCTATTACTTTATCTTCTTCTTTCAATTCAGAATCAAAGTCTAAGTTGTACATCAATCCTGAACAGCCGCCACCTTGAACCGCTACTCGAACAAATCGATCTTGTGCTTTTCCTTCGTCCGATAAAAGAGTCATTATCTTGTCTCTTGCTCTGTCGTTTACCTTAATCATTTGCGCATTTTTTCTGTTGACAAAGTTAATTATCTTTATTTAGATTAACTCTAAATAAGACTTTAATTTAATAAAAAAACACCCTGTGTAGGGTATTGTTTAATTGTAGAAAAATATTTAAAGAATAAAATATCGCACCACAAAAAGTTCTTTGTTCTACTAGAACATTTACTTTTGCACCATGAGTGAAAATACAAATGAGCCAACACCGTTAACAGACCTAGGGGAATTCGGATTAATTGAAAGATTAACTAGTGGTATTGAGTTGAAAAATGCTAGCTCCAAATTAGGAGTAGGAGATGATGCAGCCTTAATTAAAAATGAAAAGGCACTGACTGTAGTGAGTACAGATATGTTAGTAGAAGGGGTTCACTTTGACTTACTTTATGTACCACTGAAACACTTGGGTTACAAAGCGGTGGTGGTCAATTTGTCTGACATTTATGCCATGAATGCTCGGCCCACTCAGATTACTGTTTCTTTGGCGCTTTCTAATCGTATGTCGGTAGAGGCATTGGAAGAAATTTACGAGGGAATAAACCTAGCTTGCGAGCTGTATGGGGTGGATCTAGTTGGAGGCGATACTACTTCGTCTTTATCGGGAACTGTGATTTCCATTACTGCAATGGGTCAGGTAGAAGAAGATAAAGTAGTGAAGAGAAGCGGAGCAAAAGAAACTGATTTGATTTGTGTTTCAGGTGATTTGGGTGCTGCATTTGCAGGATTACAAATTTTGGAACGAGAGAAGTCAGTTTTCAAAGACAATGAAGCCATGCAACCAGACTTTTCTGGCAAGGATTACATCTTGGAACGTCAATTAAAGCCTGAAGCACGAAAAGACTTAGTGGAATATTTTGAAAAGGAAGGTATTGTTCCCACCGCAATGATTGATATTTCTGATGGACTCTCGTCCGAATTAATTCATTTGGCAAAAGCCTCAAAGGTGGGAGTTCAAATTTATGAGGATAAAATTCCTTTAGACGCTCAAACAATTAATACTTGTGAGGAATTAAACTTGAATCCCGTAATGGCAGCTTTAAATGGAGGTGAGGATTACGAGTTACTTTTTACTTTACCGATCGAGCATTTTGAAAAAATCAAAAGAGAGCCACTTTTAACCATTATTGGTCACATTACCGATGAAGGTTCAGGAAATAACATGGTGGCAACCGGAACGGAAGCTTTAATTGAATTGAAGGCACAGGGCTGGCAACATTAAAGGTGATTTACTAACCTGATAATGTCTGGTGGTCAAGCGCGATCACAAACATTGTTATTTAGCAAATTGGTAATTATTAATTAATACCCATACTTCTCCTGCCACAGAGCCTTTAACCGCTTTCGTAAATCGTTTTCTCTGGCATTATTCATCGGTTCGTAGAACTTCTTGCCGCTAATTTCTTGAGGTAAATATTCTTGATGTACAAAGTTGTTAGGATGGTCGTGGGCATATTTATACTCCTTGCCGTAGCCGATTTCTTTCATCAATTTAGTTGGAGCGTTTCGCAAGGGCAAAGGCACATTCAAATTTCCACTTGCCTTTACTTCTGCCTGGGCATGGTTAATGGCCATGTACGCTGCATTGCTTTTTGGCGATGAAGCCAAATAAGTAACACATTGGGAGAGGATAATTCTAGACTCCGGCCAACCGATAACGTTTACCGCTTGAAAGCAATTATTTGCCATGACTATGGCAGTTGGGTTGGCATTGCCAATGTCTTCTGATGCTAAAATCAACAAACGGCGAGCAATAAATTTCGGGTCTTCGCCACCTTCGATCATTCGTGCCAACCAGTATACACCGGCATTCGGGTCGCTGCCGCGAATAGACTTTATAAAAGCCGAAATAATGTCGTAGTGCTGTTCCCCATCCTTATCGTATTTGACAATGTTCTGCTGGGCAATCTGCTTTACTTTTTCATCGGTAATCTCAATTTTGTCATCAGTTTGGTTATTCACGACCAACTCTAAAAGGTTTAATAGCTTGCGAGCATCGCCTCCGGAAAGTTGGAGCAGGGCATGCTCTTCTTTGATTTTTACCTTTTTCTTGTTTAGAAATTCATCTTTTTCCAACGCCAAGGTTACCAAACCCATTAACTCGTCACGGTTCAGCGGTTCAAGCGTGTACACTTGGCAACGACTTAATAGGGCTGAAATCACTTCAAACGAAGGATTTTCTGTCGTAGCTCCAATTAAAGTAATTGTTCCGCTTTCTACTGCACCTAATAAGGAATCTTGCTGTGATTTGCTAAAACGATGTATTTCATCGATGAATAATATAGGATTGTGGGCACTAAAAAACTGCTTGCTTTTCGCTTTTTGTATGATTTCACGAACATCCTTCACACCTGAATTAATGGCACTCAAGCTAAAAAATGGTCGATCAGTAGCGTTTGAAATAATGTTTGCTAAGGTGGTTTTACCAATGCCGGGACTTCCCCACAAAATCATGGAAGGAACCATTCCTTTCTCAATCAATTCTCTCAACACTGAGCCTTTACCCACTAAATGCTGTTGTCCCACATAGTTGTCGAGTGAAGTAGGGCGCATTCTTTCAGCAAGCGGAGCAGATGGAATCATAAAGCGAAATTAGTTATTTAGACGGGGCTTCCCAATTCATGGCAAACTCAAAAAGTGCTGCAAAAAACGGAGTAAATTCTGCCTCATACATGCTAAAGTCTCGCTCTAAATCAACTATAGCTTCTTCCATTTTTGACTTAAACGTTGCACGCCTCGATATTCCATTCAACGCTTTTCCCATTCCTTCAATGGTTCCGTAACTGGTTAGCCAGTCTTGACGACTCATGTAATCTAAAATTAAAACAGAGCGTTCCGGCATTTCAGTCGTCCTGCTTTTTAACACCCTGTAAGCTGACTCGGAAAAGCTTTTCAATGAAATGGGCGAGTACGTAGACCAGTTTTTAGCCAAAATATGGTCGTAAAACATGTCGACCAAAACTGCCGAATAATGCGAGTATTTGGGAAATAATCGCTCTTTACTTTTTCTGACTATCGGGTGCGTATCCGTAAAATGGTCAATGGCTCTATGCATTAAAATACCGTCTTGCACACCTTCTGAAAAGCTAGATAGTTTGGTGGTTTTAATGTGGTCTGCAATAAAGTTGCCTACCATAAGGCTGGGATCTCTTTGGGAAAGAAAAAGGTGGGCAAGGTGATTCATAGAGCAACATTTACTAGAAATGTGAAATTATAGAAAGACTTTGGTTTAAAAGTGAACTTAGGTTCTGAACTAAAGGTTAGTTTTGCAGCATGATTCACACTTCAGATACCATTTGCGCTTTGTCTACTCCTTCAGGTTCAGGAGCTATTGGTGTAATTCGCCTTTCTGGTGTTGAGGCAATTGTTATTGCGAACTCCATTTTTGAAGGAAAGAACTTAGAAAAACAAAAAGGACAAACCTTGCATTTTGGAAAGATTGTGAATGGTGATGAGGTGATTGATGAAGTGCTGATCAGTTTGTTTAAAGGGCCTAATTCATACACCGGCGAAGATACCATTGAAATTTCCTGTCATGGATCTTCATATATATTGGCCAAAGTGTTAGAGCTGTTGCTAGAAAAAGGCGCCAAACTAGCCAAGCCAGGTGAGTTTACCATGCGATCTTTCATGAACGGAAAAATGGATTTAGCTCAAGCTGAAGCAGTAGGCGATTTAATAGCGGCAGAAAGCAAAGCGGCGCATGGTTTAGCATTAAATCAAATGCGCGGAGGGTTTTCTAAGAAAATTGCAGACCTGCGTCATGAATTAATTCAATTTACTGCACTTATTGAATTGGAGTTGGACTTTGCAGAAGAAGATGTGGAGTTTGCAGATCGTTCTGATTTGAAGGACTTAGTAAATAATTTGAGCGAAATGATTGGTGGGCTGCTTAATTCTTTCGCAACTGGTAACGTCATAAAAAACGGAATTCCCGTTGCCATTGTTGGTCAGCCGAATGTTGGTAAATCAACACTTCTCAACGCATTGTTGAATGAAGACAAAGCCATTGTTTCTGAAATTGCAGGAACAACGCGTGATAGCATAGAGGATGAAGTAAAATTAGGCGGCATTGCTTTTCGATTCATTGATACAGCAGGGATTCGAGAAACGACAGATGTGGTTGAGAATATTGGTATTCAGCGAACTTTTCAAATGGTGGAGAAGGCGAATTTAGTGCTTTATTTGGTGGACGTAGTGTCGGACACGAAAGAAGAAATTTATCGGGTTATTGAAGCAATTCAAACCAAAATTGAAGGAAAAGACAAGCAACTAATTGTTTTGGCAAATAAAACCGACAAAGCGGATTTCGATGCCGAAAATGTGCCGGAAGAGTATGCTTCTAAATTTCCGAATGGAATAGAACCCATTTATTTGAGTGCCCTTAAAAAGTTGCGTTTGGAAAAATTGACGGCAACGCTAGAAGAAATTGCAAAAACAACCCTGAATAGCGGTAGTGATGTTGTTGTAAGTAACTTACGACATTATGAAGCTTTAAAAAGTGCAGGTGAAGCCTTGGAGAGGGTTCAAAATGGATTGGACACCAACATAACTGGTGATTTTTTAGCCATGGACATTCGGCAGGCCTTACATTATTTAGGTGAAATAACCGGAACCATTGAAATTGACAGAGATATTTTGGGTACTATCTTTAGCCAGTTTTGTATTGGGAAATGATGAACATTGAGGTGTTAAATATAAGTTTGTTGTTTAATGCACGGACTGCAAGTCCGCGCGAACGGGAGAATGGCACTGCAAGTCCTCTCTAACTATTTTAAAAATGAAGAAGAAATCTACTCAACGTATAACTAAGAAATCTGACAGCTCGCAGCCTCTAGCTTTAAACTCACCTACAATAAAAGAAAAAATTTCTACTTATCCATTTGTTCATTACCCTGTGTATAAAGGTGCATTTATTGCGTTTTCTAAATTTGAAGAGTCGAAAAAACACTTCTGTGATTGTAGTAGATTCGCTATTCAAAATTTCTTTGATTTATCTTCAAGATATTCCATAAAAATCAATTACAACGGAGGTCAACATTTGAGCAACTTTATTTTTCCTAAATCTTTCGCGGAGGTTATTGAGAGCAAGATTAATCCAATTACACAGTTAAGTTTTAAAAAATTAATTTGTCATAAATGTAACTTAAAGACTCCGAGAATTAAGTGAGATTTTAGACCAGGAATAAATAAATTTAAACAGTATTACGGGTGGTATATTTTTCAGAAAGAATTAGAGTTGGGGAAATTTGGTTCTTATTATCTACCAAAAATTTGCCCTGAGGAGTTGATCGAAAAAATTGAAAATGAAAAATCTGTAAAATCATAGCTAAGTGAAGTAAGGAGTAACGGTGCAAGTAGTATCGAAAAGAATAAGCTAATGAAAATTCATGCCCAAAAATCAAGGGATATAGACCACTTCATTGAAAATTTGGTAAGAGATGAGTTTGGTTATAAAAAAATAGGTCATGAATGGAAAAATGAATCTAAACTTCTTGAAATGGTAACAAAGTTATTTCAAAATGAAGAGATACTGCATAACAAAAGGCCAAGTTGGCTAAATGGTCTTGAGTTAGATGTCTACGTGCCAAATAAAAAATTAGCTTTCGAGTACCATGGAATACAACATTTTAAAGCGGTTGATTTTTTTGGAGGGAATAAAACATTAAAAAAACGCAAAGCTAAGGACCAATTGAAAAGGCAGTTGTGTGAAATTCATGGTGTAAATCTCATTGAGATAAGCCATGAGGAAGATCTTTCTTTGAGTCTACTAAATCAAAAGCTAAATATTAAGAAGTGACAACATGAAATATAGACTCGCTGGCGTGGACTTGCAGTCCATACCGCACTTTAGAACGCACAAGAATAGTATTCAATTCCAATCGTACTTTACCGACTGAAATCTTCTATGGCTTTCATCACATCGCGTTGACTAATTTGTCCTACTAATTTACCATTTTCCAATACCGGAAAACGTCGAATGCGCTGTTCTAGAAAAGCGATAGCAGCTTCCATAATGGTATGGTCAGGTTGCAAGGTTTTTACTTCAGTTACCATGTGGTCTTTTACCAATCCATTAAGTGTAGGGGAGTTATTGTATTTACCCTTAATAATTTGCTTCAAGCAATCACCTTCAGAAATAATTCCGACTAACTTATTCGAATCATCTAGAACTGGTCCTCCTGAAATGCCTTTGTAGATTAAAATACTTACGACTTCATCAATTGATTGTGTTGGTTTAAAGGTAATCAACTGCCGTGACATATACTCTTTCACCAATGCCTGTTTCGGCATCTGTTTTTCCTCTTTTGCGCGAGCGCCTGTAAAACTCTTAACCATAATTTTTTATTGAAGGTATGGAATATTCATCAATAATGAAAATAGGCATGAATGGAAGCTACTATTTGGTGAGCGGTCTAAAGCAAAAAAAAAGCTCCCTGACAGCAAAGGTTAGGGAGCTTTTATATTTTATATTTTTCTTGCTTACGCTACCTTTCCCAAGTGATTTAAAAACTTGGTATGGCTCACAATAGCACCTAAAAATGAAGGCTCTGAGTTGTATGGTAGGCCAAACTCTTTCGCTGTTTGTTCAACAATCTTAGCTAGAGCAGGCAAGTGCACGTGAGACACATTCGGAAACAAGTGATGCTCTATTTGATAATTTAATCCTCCAACATACCAGGATAAGATTTTGTTTGAAGGAGCAAAGTTAGCCGTTGTTACCAATTGGTGAAATGCAAAGTCTCCGTCCACTTGGTCTTTTTCATCTGGAATAGGGAATTCTGTCTCAGGGGTAATGTGGCCTACTTGAAAAATAAGCGCTAATATTATACCCGCCAAAAAATGCATGGAGAACCAAGCTCCTAAGATATGGTACCAAGGCACATCTAAAACATAAAGAGGCAATGCTAATATAATAGCGTAATAGGCAATTTTTCGAACAATTAGGGCAAACATTTGACCACCAAAAGTTTTTCCTTGAGATTTTAACAACCCCATGTCTCTAAAATGATACAACTGTCCAAAATCTTTAATGGTAGCCCATAAAAATGTCATTAAACCGTAGAAGAACCAAGCATAATAGGCTTGGTATTTAAAAAATTCTTTTCTTGGTTCTTGAGGTGAAAAACGCATTACTCCTTTTGGATTAACGTCTTCGTCGAAACCAGCTACATTGGTAAAAGAATGGTGCAATATGTTGTGCTGAATTTTCCAATTGGTGGTTGAACCAGAAACGAAACCCAATGCAATGGCTCCAATTATTTCGTTTACTTTCTTGTTTTTTGACAAACTATTGTGACACGCGTCGTGCATCACACTTAGTCCACAGCCTGCAATTCCAAGTCCCATTAATAACCATAGGCCATAAAAGGTTAGCATGCTACCACCGAAATTATTTGTAACGATGAAAAGAAACGGAACAATATACATCAAAGGCATTACGATTACTTTGATCCAAATGCGGTAATCCCCTGTTCGATCTATGTCCTTGGTTTTGAAATATTCGTTCACTCTTTTTCTAAGTGTGATTCCGAATTCTTTGGTATTATTTGGTTTAAATTTTAGGATTTTGAATGCTTTCTCGGCCATAATTTAAATTAAGATGCAATGATAGTAGAAACGAGTTGAAATACTACTAAAAAATCAAAGTTTTTATTAAAAAATAATTGTGAATTCCTTAAGTAATTATTAACTATGATTCTATAGGTGGTTTTACTCAGTGTCGCTTTACACTCTTTGATTTTACAAAAACCAATAAGAATACAATCGAACTAGAAATTGTTGCCTCCTTAAAAAAAAGCCCGTCGTTTAAATAACAAGCGATAATCCAAGCCCCTAAAATGATAGCTGTTAGGGTTGAAACAACTACTTGTCGATTTAGTTCAAATGTTCCGAATTCTGTATTGTCATTAGTTTCCGAATAATCATTAGGTCGTAATACTTGTGGCATAATGTTAGATTTAATGCTGCTCACTAGCAGCAGTTTTGAATAATTTGATAGTATATAGGAATTCCGATGGTAATGTTTACAGGAAAAGTTACTGCAAGCGCCATGGGAATATATAATCCTGGGTTTGCTTTGGGTACCGATATTCTCATCGCTGCGGGAACGGCGATATACGAGGCGCTCGCGGCAAGTATTGAAAGTAATAGTCGATCGCCCATAGAATCTAAAAAGAAGCTACTGAGCATTGCCATTAACGATCCATTTACTAATGGAGTTAGTATAGCAAATAGGATTGGAGATAGTCCGTTTTTCCATAGTCCGCTTAGTTTTTTCCCGCTCGTAATACCCATATCTAATAAAAATACGGCAAGAAACCCTTTGAATAGTTCTGTTGTAAAAGGTCGAATTCCCTCTGCCTGTTGCTCTGTTGCTACAAAACCAATGATTAGACTGCCTACAATTAGTAAAACGCTACCACTAACTAAGGAATGTTTTAACAATTTACCAAGAGACATTTCTACCTCATTGTTTTTGCTAAATAACTTAACTAGTAATACTCCCATAATAATTGAAGGTGCTTCCATCATCGCCATAATGGCAATCATATGTCCGCCAAAGGGTATGTTGTGCGATTCTAAAAATGCTACTGTGGTTACAAAGGTTACTGCGCTAACAGAGCCATAGGCTGCTGCTACTGCTCCGGCATTTGCCACTCCCAGTTTTTTTCTTAGGAAAAAGAACGTGAGAATTGGAATAACAATCGCTGATAGAATCCCAGTTAACACGGCCGTTATTACCGATGCTGAAAGTTCACTGTGTGCTAATTCTTGACCGCCTCTGAACCCAATAGAGAATAATAGATAAAGGGATATAAAATTAGAGGATGTCTTAGGTATTTCTAAATCACTTTTCAGTAAAACCGCTAAGATTCCCAGAACAAAGAACAGTAGCGCTGGATTCGTTAAGTTCTCAAAGAGTAGACTTAAGTCCATTGTCCTTCTTGCTCCTGTTTAACCGTCTTGTTGGAGCTCTTTGTTGGAACCAATTGAACATCAATTTTACAATTGATCAACATTTCTTGTTCCTCGTCGTCAGTTTGGTTTAAGAAAAAATCTAAAATCTTCTTGACACTTTCTTAATTCAATTACTCTATTTTCTAAAAATGGAGAGTCCGTGCCAAAACGTTCTTCTAATTTGAAGATTTGTTTTTTAAGGAAATTGATCTTATCGGCTAAAAGTTGCTCAATAATCGTTTTCCCTTCACTAATGTTGCAAGTGTTTCTAATCAGTTGCAATGATAAATATTCATTTTTCATGATGCTAGATTTTAGTTTGAGACAAAGTTGTGTCACTTTATTTGATTACGAAAATTTATATTTCTTATGTTTGTCATAAACGGAAATTATGAATTATACTTTAAACCAATTGCGTATTTTTTTGAAAGTGGTAGAGCAAAAAAGTATCACTAGAGCCTCTGAGGAACTGCACTTAACGCAACCGGCCGTATCCATTCAAATTAAGAACTTTCAGGACCAGTTTGACATTCCTTTGTTAGAAAAGATTGGTAGGCAAATACAGGTTACCAATTTTGGAAAAGAGGTGGCAGGGTCTTGTCGCGTCATTTTAGACGAGATAGAACGAGTAGAGAACAGAAAAATGGCATATCTGGGTCATGTAACAGGTACGCTTCATGTTTCCGTTGTATCAACCGGAAAGTATGTTATGCCCTTCTTTTTTTCTGAGTTTATGGAAAAGTATCCAGGTATTCAGTTGAACATGGATGTGACTAATAAGTCTAATGTAGTTCGGAGTATTGAGAAGAATGATGTAGATTTTGCTTTGGTTTCTGTTTTGCCTAAGGGTTTTGCTATAGAACAAATTAAACTGATGAAGAATCAACTTTTTCTAGTCGGGAAAAAGGGGAAGAGTAGTAATATAAGTATAGGGTCTCCGAAAGACTTGGAGGGCGTTACGCTACTATTTCGTGAGAATGGTTCAGCCACGAGAATGGCGATGGAAGCTTATTTGAAAAAGCAAAAGGTACAAGTGAATAGAAGTATGGAGCTAACTTCTAACGAAGCAGTGAAGCAAGCCGTTTTAGCCGGGCTAGGTTATTCGATTATGCCCATTATTGGAATTATGAACGAGCTGAAAAATGAGGAGTTAGAAATCATCGACTTATACGAGCTTCCGTTGGTGACAGACTGGAATTTGATTTGGTTAAAGAGTAAGTCTTTGTCTCCTGCTGCTGCTGCTTATTTAGAGTATATTGAAGAGAAGAAGGAGGAAATTATTCAGCGTCATTTTTCATGGTATGCCGCCTATTAGATTTTTGTCATAAAAAAAGCCCCGACAGTGTCAGGGCTTTTAAGTAAGAATGTTTTATTACTAAGCTTACTTATAATCGAACGACATTTTTCCTGTGTTACCACAGTTACAAGTATTATCAGCAGGATCAATTGCTGTTACCTTGATTACGATAAAGTCACCTGTAGCAGTTTTAACAACATACACGTCATTTACTGCAGGAGAGTTATTAGTTGTAACAGCTGTTCCAGCATTATAAGTTGCTTCAGCAGATTCAACTGTTGCATTGTCGTAATTAGCTGCAGAACCTACTACCATGGTAGAACCCATAGATAATTCAAATGCCCCCGTAAAAGGAGTGCCTGCTACATCTGTATTTTCTAATACAGTACCTGAACCTGCTATTGAAGTATCTGTAGTTACATTCCACCTTCCAGGTAAAGATCCACCAACATGGTAGAAAGAACCAGACCTCATAGTAGACAATGGAGTTGCCGGAGCCTGAACAACAATATCAAACGACTTTGTTGTTGCTACACCATCTCTATCCTTTACAGTAATTGTATAAGTGGTTGTTCCAACATTTGCCGTAATGCCCGGAAATGTTCCAATTACTTGAAATGTTTCATCATCAGCATTTCTAATGGTCTGCTCTGCTGAAGTAGAGAAGTCATACGTGTTGTTTCCAACTGTGAATGTAATTCCGTTAGATACATTAGCTCCACCTTGAGTAATACTAATTACATCTAAGTTTTTACCTGTTCCAACTTTGTTGGCTGTAATAGAAATAGTTACAAATATCGTTTACTAACGATTTAATAATTGCTCCAAAATAAGTTGCCATGATCAGACCTACGGCCATTTCCATCACGTTACCTTTACTAATAACTTTTTAAATTCTTCCATGAGTTTAGTTGTTTGGTTTAAATAAAGCGATTAAAATAATATTAATTCCTGGAATTACCTCATATTAGTTATAAAAAAAAGGGAACCGAAGCACAGGCTCAATTCCCTTTTATATATGTAATTAATGCTTCTCCTTTTTATAGCTTAAGTAGTGCCAAAATCTAGAAAAGTTGATGGTTATTTTCTGAATTTAATATCGTCATCGTCGTCCACAACGAGAACGTCGCCGTTAATAGCATAATTGACAAAATCATAAGGGTCTGTTGAGGTTTCACGCACCTTAAAATTGAGTGTTGGACACTATACTGTATTGAAATGTACTAGTATCCGAATAGTTGAACGTGCTCCATAGCCCGTAGCTAAAATCACAAGTAGCTGCATTGTTTACTGTGTATGTTCTATCTTCATCAACGCTTCGATAAATAATAGTGACAGTGCTATCTGACTTAAAATTATAAGTA
>Ga0228674_1000216_pt1 | contig 43900 bp, 57 predicted proteins | sample 1D_rmetaG_FD_189054 | JGI IMG/M metagenome (GOLD analysis project Ga0228674, IMG submission 189054) | Seawater microbial communities from Monterey Bay, California, United States - 1D_r | ecosystem: Environmental > Aquatic > Marine > Coastal | place: USA: California | collected 2016-09-26
GGTGGTTTCCTTGGCCAGGCGCTGTGCCGTGGGCTGGTCGAGCGTGGCCACCAGGTGCTGGCGTTCAACCGCAGCCACTACCCGGAACTGCAGGCGATGGGCGTGGGCCAGATCCGCGGCGACCTGGCCGATGCGCAGGCGGTGCTGCATGCGGTGGCTGGCGTCGATGCGGTGTTCCACAACGGCGCCAAGGCTGGCGCGTGGGGCAGCTATGACAGCTACCACCAGGCCAACGTGGTCGGCACTGACAACGTCATCGCCGCGTGCCGCGCGCATGGCATCAGCCGGCTGGTCTACACCTCCACGCCCAGCGTGACACATCGCGCGACCCACCCGGTGGAAGGCCTCGGCGCCGACGAGGTGCCGTACGGCGAGGATTTCCAGGCACCGTATGCGGCGACCAAGGCGATTGCCGAACGACGCGTGCTGGCCGCCAACGATGCGACGCTGGCGACGGTAGCGCTGCGCCCGCGCCTGATATGGGGGCCCGGCGACCAGCAGCTGGTGCCTCGCCTGGCCGAGCGTGCACGGCAGGGGCGCCTGCGGCTGGTCGGCGACGGCAGCAACAAGGTCGATACCACCTACATCGACAACGCCGCGCTGGCACACTTCCTCGCCTTCGAAGCCCTGGCACCGGGAGCGGCCTGTGCCGGCAAGGCGTACTTCATCTCCAACGGCGAACCGCTGCCGATGCGCGAGCTGGTCAACAAGCTGCTGGCCGCCGTGGGTGCGCCGACGGTGGACAAGGCGATCAGCTTCAGGACCGCCTATCGCATCGGCGCGGTCTGCGAGCGGCTGTGGCCGCTGCTGCGCCTGCGGGGCGAACCGCCGTTGACCCGTTTCCTGGCCGAGCAGCTGTGTACGCCGCACTGGTACAGCATGGAGCCGGCACGTCGCGATTTCGGCTATGTGCCGCAGGTCAGCATCGAAGAAGGGCTGCGCAGGCTGAAGGCTTCATCTGCCGCATAGATCGCCATCACCGGTTGCACACCGCCAGATCGGGAGGATGGACCCACGCCATCCAACGGCCCGGACATCTGCGAGGAGCGCCATGCTGCATTACGCCGTCATTTTCTTTGTCATCGCCATCATCGCCGCCGTGCTCGGCTTCTCCGGCATTGCCGGTGCTGCCAGCAACATCGCCTGGATCCTGTTCGTTGTGTTCCTGGTACTGGCAGTGATCTCGATGTTCCGCAAGCGCGGGTAGAAGACCGCAGGGTAGTGCCGGCCGCCGGCCGGCACGCCCTTTTGTAGAGTCGAGCGATGCTCGACTCTACAGAAGCTGCCTGTCAGCCCCATGGCGCTCCAGCGCCAGTTCAATCAGCCGTGTGATAAGCGTGGTGTAGTCCACCCCGCTGGCGCCCCACAGTTTCGGGTACATGCTGATGCGGGTGAAGCCCGGCAGCGTGTTGACCTCATTGATGACGATATCGCCGTCTGCGGTGAGGAACACATCCACGCGTGCCATGCCGGCACACTCCAGCGCCTGGTAGGCCTGCAGCGCGATCTGTTGGATGCGCGCCTGGGTTGCAGCGTCGATGTCCGCCGGTACCACCACGTCGGCACCGCCTTCGTTGATGTACTTGGTGTCGTAGGCGTAGAACTCGTCGTGCACTACCACTTCACCGCACAGGCTGGCCTGTGGCTGCGCGTTGCCCAGCACCGCGCACTCGATCTCGCGGCCGACCACCGCCGACTCCACCAGTACCTTGTGGTCGTAGCGCAGTGCCAGTTCCAGCGCCTGGGCAAAGCCGGCCGCCTCCTTGACCTTGCTTACGCCGACCGATGAACCCTGGTTGGCCGGCTTCACGAACAACGGCAGGCCGAGCTGCGCGATCACCGTCTCGACATCGACGGCCGCCGCCTGATGGCGACGGATGCACAGCCACGGCGCTACCTGCAGCCCGGCATCGCGCAGCAGTCGCTTGGTCACATCCTTGTCCATCGCCACCGCGGAGCCCAGCACCGGCGAACCCACGAAGGGCAGGTTGGCCATGCGCAGCAGGCCCTGCAGCGCACCGTCCTCGCCCAGCGGCCCGTGCACGATCGGCAACACCACATCGATCTGGCCCAGCGTGGCCGCCGCATCGGAAGGGCGCAGCTGCGCCTGCTCTGTACCGGGAAGCACTGCCAGCGACTGGCCGGAAGGATGCAGCGCGATGCGCGACGGATCATCGCCATTGAGCAGGAAGGTGTCCGGCTGGCTCAGATGCCATTGGCCCTGCTTGTCGATGCCGACCAGCACCGGCTCGAAGCGCTCGCGGTCGAGGGCATCGAGGATGTTCTTCGCCGACTGCAGCGAAACTTCGTGCTCGGAGGACCTGCCCCCGAAGATGATGCCGACCCGGGTCCGTGCCATGGTGTTGCGATGTCCTGTGCGTTGCATGGCCTCATAGCATGAACCTTCGTCGGCCCTCCGCGTGAGGCAAAGATGAACCAGAATTCCATCCACGCATGGCATGGACCCACCCCGCCAACCCACGGAATGCCCGCTGTTGCTGTTGCTTCGGCTATTGCCGTTGCCGTTGCTGTAACGGCGCGCGATAAATCGCCCGCCGCTGGTGAGATAAACGATGGGCTGCCAATGTTGCGCCCAGCGGAATGAAATTGCACGGGGCGGAACCGCCCCGTGCCCTGGCTTCCCTACCAGGTCGTGTAGATCAGCTCCCGCCGCTGAACAGCCTGGCGGCCGATCGTGTAGCGGATGGGGACCACCCGGTTCCTGAACGGACTGAAGACCTCCCGCATCGCGGGGTGATCGTTGATGGTCAGGATCGCAGCCCCCTTCAAGGCAGCCATGCGGGTGGCCAGCTCCTGATACTGCTCCATGCCGAACGGTGTCCCGTACCCTTCGGTCTCCCAGTACGGCGGATCGAGGAAGAACAGGGTGTCGGTTCCGTCGTACTTGGCCAGGCACTGCTGCCACGCCAGGTGCTCAACGGTCACCTTGTGCAGCCGGAGGTGTGCTGCGCTGAGATCCTCCTCGATGCGCAGCAGATTCAGCCCTTTGCCGCCTCGGCCAAACCCTGGCGTCTGCCCGGTTGCTTTCCCACCCCACGCCAAGCGCTGCAGGTAGTAGAAGCGCGCCGCCCGCTGGATATCAGTCAAGGTCTCCGGGTGCTGCAGCTGGCACCAGCGAAACATTTCCCGACTCGTCAGCGCCCATTTGAACTGGCGGACGAACTCCTCCAAGTGGTTGGCTACCACCCGGTACAGTCGCACCAGCTCGCCGTGGCAGTCGTTTAGCACCTCAGCCCTGGCTGGCTCCCTCGCGAACAGCAAGGCCGCGCCGCCGGCGAATGCCTCGACATAGGTGCGGTGAGGGGTGTCAGCCACCAAGGGCAGCAGGTGTGGCAGCAGACGGGTCTTCCCGCCCGGCCAGGGGAACAGCGTCGTGGTCTTCATTCTCAGCCTCTGCGATGGATCTAGGCCAGACTCAGCCTCCCCGCGCGAGGGGGCTGGGCCTTGGCCAATTGCACGCGGGCTGTCGCGTGTGTTGCGGCGCCGGCCGGTCAGTTCCCGCTGACCGTCCGGCGCCCAGTTCTTGAACTACTTTCCGGACTCAAGGACAGCCAGGCGCTGCTCGATGCTGGCTAGACGCAGCTCGACTGCCTCCCGCTCGCGACGGTCACGTCGGGCCGTCGCGGCCAGAATCCACGCGTGCAACTCGGAGATGCGGAAGCTGTAGCGGTCACCGGCAGCAATCGCAGGCTGGACCAGCTCGCGCCCTGCCTCGATAGCCTCCTTCAGCACAGCGCGCCCTGCCTCGATGGCTGGATGCACGAACATGCGATAGGCCGGCACCGCTTCCTGGACAAGCTCGCGGCTGGCGGGGACGGCCTCCTGGACCAGTACACGGTGTGCAGGGGACAGCGTATTGCCATCGCTGTCCAGTTCCGCCGGAATATCGACCCACTGCTCTGGCACCTCCGGAATTTCTCGCCACTGCTCCGGCACTGCAGGAACGTCGTGCCACTGCTCCGGCACTGCGGGCCATTCGACGACCTCCTCCGGCTCAGCTGGCCACTCCCGCCACACCTCGTCCTGTGCGGGCCACGAGTCGTAGCAGAACGCGCTGTAGGAGAACGGTACAAGGCCATGCTTCTCCATGACAGCGATAGCAGCCTGCACCGACGGGCCTGCGTGCCAGCGAGCATCGTCGCCCTCCTCTGCCACACGGACTTTCCACTTCCACTTCATTGGCAGGGAACTGATTTCCAGGAATGCCGCTTCCTCGGCGTCCGTCATGTGGTCGAGCGGCGTTTTCAGGCGCGCGTCAGAGGTGTTGATCGTGCCGTTGGTCGAGCACACCTGCGTCCAGAGATTGGACGGCGTTCCGCACGACATGGTGTTGTTCTGCACCGGGTAGAAGTGCGCATCCATGCGCCAGCCACCGGCCGGCGCAGTCGACCCTACGGCGGTGCTGGCCAGCATGCGCACGAACCCAGCCCCGAAGTGGATGTCGTGACGATATTGGTTGTTAACGTCTGCCGGGTCGCCGTTGCGGCCGACAATGCCTGGGAGTCCGGTGGGCGACTGGATCTCTACGCCACCCACAGTGCCGGTTCGCTGGGTGATCGATCCCGTGAAGAGCGATGCGCCGGAGAATGTTTTGTTGCCAGCAATCGTTTGCGAACCGGAGTCGTTGACCGCTCCAAGGCTGGACATGGTGGCCAGCTTGGAGGCCGCATCACCACCAAAAGTAATCGCACCCGTCCCGATGATCGTCACCTGCCCCGTGGTCACCGTGTTGCCGTTGGGACGGAAGATGATCTGCCCCGTGCTGCCCGCCGTGCCAGGGCCCGCCGCCACCACCAAGGCGTTGGTCGTCGTTGCGCGGATAGAGCCGTTCTCGATCGACCCGTCGCCCATCACCAGGCGTGCGGTGTCGCCAGGCATGCGCATGCCCAGGGCAAACACGCCGGTCTGACTGAAGGTCTTGGTGCCCGCGATGGTTTCGTTGCCGATCAGGCCCACCGCCTGGATGCTGGCACGGCTGCGTGCCTTGGCCGCATCGTCGCCCGTCAGAGTCAGCTCAGCAGTGAACGTGTTGAGCCAGGCGTTGCCGACAGTGCCGAGGTTCAATGTCCCCGGGATAGTCGGCCGCACATGGGCCGGGCCGATGCTGACCCAGTTCACAGGCGCTGCGTTGTCCGATGCGGAGCCGCAGCCGAGCAATAGGTCACCGGATCGTGCGCGAATGTCCGAACGGCGCGCAGCCCCAGCATTCCAATCACCACGGAACAGCGAAATACCCGCCGAGTCGCCACCGGGTTCGCCGTACACGATCCGGCCGTTGGCGGAAAGGTTCCAGTTGCTGTTGGCCGTGAAGGTCTTTACGCCGCCGATGGACTCATCACCCGTGGTATGAACCACGCTGCTGTCCGACGCCATTCCTGCCCGAATCGCGCTGACCAGGAGCTTCACGGTGCCGCCACCTTGCACGCCAGGAATCTGCTCGTTGCCAGTGAGAGCTGCGGCATTGGGGAGACCAGCGATCTTTACGTCGACCATTTTCGTTACTCCAGAATCAGGGGGTCGCCCGCTTCGGTGACCAGGCGATCGCCTGCCTCGGTCACCAGCTGCGCGCGGTACAGGAAGGTGTGCTGCTGGATCTGCCAGCTGCGGTAGCCATCACGAATGGCTTCGACTTCGACACGGATCTGCTTTCCACCGCTGCCGGCGGGCGGCGTGTAGGTGTCGGTCGTGCCGCTGATGGCGGCCTGCGTCCGCACCAAAGCCCCGGCGAGGTACCAGCGAACGGTGTAGGTGGTGCCAGGCTCCGGCCCGATGTTGCCCTGCGTGGTGTCGACCAGCTGGTCGGCCTGCAGGATGCGATCGCGGTGCGCCCACTGCACCGTCAGTTCGGTGCCGAATGTCCACAGCTCCGGCGGGTAGGCCTCACCCTGCACGCGCAAGCGGCCGGGCGGATAGGGCCGGATCTGGCGACGCTGCAGCGTCAGCCCGATCGTCGTAGCCAGATCCGGATTCAGCTCGCCCTGGCTGGTGCGGGTGATCAGCTTCGCCTGGGGCGATTCGTTGGCCAGGTACTCGCGCCCGTCGAAGCCGACGTATTCGTCGGTGAACCACACCCGCGTGCCCACGGCATGCGGCATCGGCACCGTGTCCACGCATCCACGGGCCACGGTCAGCGTCGCGGCCACCGGGTCGATCGAGACCACGCGGACCAGCTCGTCATCGATCAGCGCCTCGGTGCCGACCTCGATCATGTCCAGGCTGACGCCGGCGGACAGCGCGATCGCCGTTGTGGTGGCCGTCATTGCGGTGATCAGCAGGCCAGTGGGGGCGAAGTCGGCCGCGCCCGCCTCGGCGAACGGCGCGCTTCCCAGCCGGGTCTGCAGCGTGTAGCCGAACGCCACCGAGGTCGGCCGCACACCGATCGAAGTCAGGTAGCCCACGTCAGGCGACACAGCAGCCAGCTCCGACGCCCCAAGCGTCGTGGCCAGGTCGCGGTAGCTGGCCTCCTGCAGGCGCTGCACGGTGACCGGCTTGGGCTTGGTGTCCGGCTCCACCCAGGCATTCTCAGAAGGCTGGATGTAGCTGGCAGCGGCCATGCCGGCGACGTCCTGGACGACGGTCAGCACCACGGCTGTCTCGGTCTGTGTGCCGTCGTCGACGTCCAAGATGCGCACTGGCATGCGGGCAACGCCGCGCCGTGGCCACGACAGGGCACGCACCTGCCCGCGCTTGAAGGGGCCGGCATCCTGCCGTACCCGGATCTTCACCCTGCAGGGCAAGCTGCTCACTGCCGCCACTTCGCGCGCCGCAACCCGGCCCGCGAGCGCAGCGTTCCACAGGCCGGGATAGTTCTTGCGACTGCTGACGACACGGCCCTGCGCCTGAACGCTGGCCAGATTCTGGTAGGTGACAGCTGCGTCCTTGTTGGTGGCGATATCCCGGTAGACGACCGTGATCTCGTTGACGCTGCCTTCCAGCATCGGCTGCTGCCACTCCAGCAGTTCGATGATGTTCGCCGGGCCGATCTCTTCCAGGGTGGCTGGGTCATAGTCCGGCCGCACCAGCACCAGCTCGGTCAGCCCCGTCACCGGATCCTCGATGCGCATGCCACCAATGTGGTCGCACACCATGTCCATGAACTCGCCTGCAGGAACTGATCGGGACCACTTCAGGCACAGGCCGAACCCTTCGTTCTTCAACGTCTGTGCCGCCTTGCGGAAGCTCTCGTCGTTGATCACGTCGATCGGGTGGCCCATGCCCTCAGTGCGCACCTGGTAGATGATGTGGGCCGGGTTCATCCCTTCATCGATCTGCACCAGGTCGCCCTGCCAAAGCCCCTTCTTCCAGCCTTGGCGCCAGCGCGAGACCTTCTTCGTCCAATTCTTGATGTACGGGTTCATGGCCGACACCTGGCCATTGAAAACCGTCGTGAACAGGCCACGGGCAGCTGGCCACGGGCCGGGCACCAGCGACTGCAGATAGGTGCTTGGCATCTGGGCGGGCTCGCCCATGCGCACCTCCAGTGTGCCGACGATGCCGCCTTCGCCCTTGTCGCCGCCGAAGATCTCCGGCGCCAGAATGGTGATCGATCGAGATGCTGTAATCGGGCCGGTGGCTGGCACCGTCCTGGGGATGTTCATCCCGAGTACCTTGGTCCACGCCGTTTGCGCGCTGCCGTCCCAGACCTTGCGATCGCCCACGCGGATCTCCCGCAGCGCGTCGACCGGGCCAAGGCATTCGCCCATGTAGAGGGCCATGTAGTAGCGATAGCCTACGGTCTGTTTCTTGCCACTACCCACGGCCAGCCTCCTCGCGGGCGATCGCCGCCAAGCGCCGTGCGAAGGCGTCGTCCAGCGCTTCGAACTGCTCTACCGGCAGGCCTTCATCCAGGAAGCGACGCAGATCCAGACCGTGACGATCCATCCAGGTGCGGATGCCGGCGGCGCACAGCACACCGCTTTGCTCGCCCAGCTTGGCCGCGCGGGCGTGCTCGACGGTAACCAGGACAGGACGATCCATCACTTCTTGCCACCCTTGACCTTGATCGGTGTGGTGCGCAGATCGCCGTAGAACAGCACGTTGGGATCATCAATCCAGTTCGTACCGAAGACCATGCTGCACTCGCGACCGTCCTCGGCGGTGGGGACATTGAAGTCCTCCAGGGCGGCCGGCTTCGGAACCGTAGGCTTCGGGCGCATCACGTAACTGACGATCAGCGCCACGATCATTACGACGATTTGAACCCACATGGGAGGCTCCTTTAGAAGATGGGATCGGGTCCGAAGGGGTTCTTCGGCGGGATGGTGTGCTGGCCGCCGTAGTTCAGCGCGTTGTTGAACTTCTCGTGGCAGATCTGCAGGGCATGGCCACAGCCGGGGTAGGCGGACACCAGTGCGCCCGCAGCGAGCGGCGCTGCGGTAAGCAAGGTGAGGGTCGGCCCAACATGGCCCACCACGAAGCGGTACTCGATGGCCGTGCCCTGCACCCATTTGATGAAGCCGCCGACGAACCAACCGTCCGGCTTCGCCGCGAAGGCAGTGGACGTGATCGTCTGAGCGGATGCGGCCGACAACACGCCATCGACTCGGAACAGCTCCGGATTCAGGCCGCAATCGGCATCGAACAGCGCGAACGGGCACTGCGCCTGCCAGCATCGGCGAAGGCCGTTCGTCGCGGCGGCGCCGGCATTGCTCTGGCAGGTCAGGATCAGATCATTCTGTCGCTCGCTGAAGTCGCTCAGCACGCCATTCCAGGTGCCGCGGATCGCGCCGTCGCTCTTCCGGATCCGTCGCCACCGAACAATGATCCGATCGGTCGGCGGATAGGGCCGCAGCACCGAAGCCAACGTGAGGGACAGCGGTACGGTCACCTCAAGATTGGACCTGGCCTCCTGGGCAGACTGGCCAAGTCGGCCGCGCTTGATTGCCTCGGGGCTGAACGACTGCGAGTCGTAGATCTCCACCCGATCGCTGGACGTGTAGCGCCAGCGCTGGGAACCACGCCCAAACTCATACAGCTCAACATGGCGGGAGAACAGGCTCACGGTTCGCTCTCCTCAGCGCCAATGCCGGCGAAGGACACGCGGCAACGCGCGACGCCCTCACCATCGGTTTCATGGGACAGCTCCACGGTGTCGGAACTGAGGCGGGCCAGCACCATCCAGCTGATCAAGCGGATGGCACTCGGCTGCAGGGCGATGCCGTGCGGCGCGTCCAGCTGCAGGAACTCCCGCTGTGGATCCAGCTCCGTGGCCTCAATCAGCTGCCGGTACAGCACCTGGCCACTGAACAGCTCGATGCGTAGGTGACGACGACCTGCCTGGGCGCGCCCGAAGCGGGCCACGCCTGCCCACGCCACCACGATGCCGCTGGAGGTTGTCAGGGCTGGCTCGACCAGCTCCAGGTCATCGGCCCAAGACGGCACCCACAGCGCAGCCGCGCGGCCCTGCAACCAGTACAGCAGGCTGCGCAGGTTGGCCTGCTCGGTGCGCCCCCAGGTTTGCCAGGCGTGCGACTGCAGTGGCCATGCCTTGCCGGTGATGTCATCGACGGCAACAGGGCCGATATCGCCATCGATCACCACCAGCTGCCGGCCGAACTCGGCCGTCTGCGCCTGGTCGAGGTCGGGGCGCTGCTCCAGCACAGGTCGACCGCGATAGACCGCCGCCGGCGCCGCTGCTGGCCAGTCGCAGGTCTCCACCGCAGCCAGGCGCACGGTCGACCGCATGACCTGGTCGGTCACGCGTTCCAGGCTGGGGGTCTCGGCAATGCGAGCTGTCCTGCAGGGAAGCACCCGTGTGCCAGGTGCCCAGGCGTTGGCCGTGGGGCGGGCCAGCTGCAGACTGTCGGCGGCAATGTCGGCCACTTCCACCAGCTCGTAGGTGGTGACGTCCTTCCAAAGCATGGCCAGGCCGCCGGGGCGGTAGTCGCGCTGCGTAGCGGCCTGTACCGGGATGGACTGCACACCCAGCGCCAGGCGCGCACTCAGCCACGACACGTCGTTCCAGACCGGCAGCGCCCAGGTACGCGCCGACCAGTCGAACAGCGCGTGTTCAAGCACCTGGCGCTCGCGCCGGTCGGCCAGCACGCTGAACTCCCAAGAGCGCCTCGGCGAGCCACGCAATGGGAATCGGGCTTCGCCGCCGCCGATCGACTGCTGGACGTCGGTCGCCCAGGCCAGCGTTTCGGTGACAGGCCGCTCCCAATCCGGCGGCAGCATCCACGCCGACATGCGATTGCCGGTAATCGTGACGGTGCGGCGCCCCAGGGCCACGAAGTCGTAGGACAGCGACGCCGCGATTACCGGCGGACCTTCTGTCGTGACCGACAGCTGCCAACGGCGCAGCTGCAGGGCCGAGAATGCCAACGGCGGGGCGCCAGGACCTACCAGCTCGACGCCTTCGCCGTTCTCAAGAGTCACCGACGCCAGGGTCTGCTGCTGGAGGTATGAGTTCCAGACCTGGACGTAGCGCACCTGGTTGGTGACCAGGTTGCCCAGGTCAATGCGCAGAGGCAGGACGTGGATCTTGTAGTACCAGTCATCGAACGAGCTGCGCAGGTTCGGACCAGCTGACCGCTGCTCGGGTTCCACCACCGTGGCCTCATGGCCAGGCCCCACGTGGAAACCAACGCCTGCCAGCGCAGCGCGGAACTGCAGCGGGATCCTGGTGCGCGGGAGACTCAGGTTGGCGCTGCGCCAGTTCGGTCCCGTGCTGCTCTGGGTGGAAAGAATGACGCCCATCAGGACTTCCGCACCGCCCAGCCATAGTTGCCGCTTGCTGGCGGTGAATTGGTGACGCTGCTCATCGCCAACTTACGCAGCCAGGGGAACACCACCCAAGTCTCGTCTGCGATCGTGACTTCCTGCTCGGGCTCCAACCTATCCATGTAACAAGCGCGCAGGCCGATGACATGGCCGATCGGGGAGTGGTAAGGCGTGGTGCCAGGCCGCCGGACGGTCAACTGGATCGGCTGAAATACGCTGCGGCCAGAGAACGTGTTGTCATCCGCGCCCGCAAGCACGTAGCCAAGCCACATGCTGTCGTAGCTGTCGGATGTCGTTGCTTGGTAGATCGACCCGACGCCGCTGCCGGCCTGGCCCTCTACACCGAGCGCTCCGCTGAAGTAGTTGCACAGCTGGTGGTAGCTGTTGCTCCTTCCATCCTCAATGCAATCGGCACGAACATGGCCACAGCCGGTGTTGCTGGTGTTGTTGCCAAACAGGACCACGTTGGACCCGTTGGGGCCGATCAGACCGCTCCAGCCACCGGTGCGCGGCCAGTAGGTTCCGTCAACATAGGTACCGCCGGCGTAGCTGCCGGCCTTCTCCAGTACGCCGAATGCATGATGGCGGTACTCGCCAGCGACTGCCTGAGCGATCGCGGCATGGATCGCGGTCCCGTTGGAGAAGAGTTTCAGGCGCGGGAAGGGGCCGGTCAGCTCGTAGGACAAGATGTCGCGAGGAGATGCCAACGGCTGCTGCGCCGGGGTCGCGCCTCCGTCGTAGCCAATGGAGATGCGCGATCGCAGGCTGTCCTGACCGGTATTGAACAGGTGCACATAGTCCGAAACCCCAGGAATGCGGACCGTGGCAGTGCGATTGGCACCTGACAGCGTGTTGCGTTCGACGGTCCAGCCATTGGCCTGCGCGAACTGCACGACCAGGTCGATCAGCGTCTGAACGTTCGGGACATTGTTGAACTCGGCGTATGCCATTTTTCACTCCAAAGCAAAGGCGGCGTATTCGCCGTCGCCGGTTCGATACACGTTCGGCACCAGCAGGTAGTCCACACCATTCACGGTCACGATCTGCTCCGCCGTGGCGCCAAAGGCTGGTGTGTAGAAGACGCCATCGAAGCTGCCGAAGAACTGCCCGCGCTCTGGCATGTCGCCAACCTGCCCACCTCGGTCGTAGTTGCCAGGCACCCAACCAATGCCGACGAGCTGGCCACGTTGCAGCCAACGCTGACCGTCAAGGCAGTTCCGGAAGTTCTGCTGACGGACGCCACGTGACCACGGCAAGGTCATTCGCGCGGTCGTCAAGGTGGTGCCGCTGTAGAAATTCCGAATCGGCATCCACGCCTGGACCGGACTGAACAGATACCCCTGACTCAATGCCAGGTTGCCGCTGCCATCAGCGTTCGCGTTCCAGAAGTTCGAATGCTGGTAGGTGTCCAGCGACGCCTGCGCGTTCCTCCCCAGGAAGGACGCGCCGATGAACAACGGATAGCTCCAATCCCCCGGCAGGTGCTCAGGCAGGATGAAACCGCCATACATGGCGTCGTAGCGACCATTGATGCGGGTGATCACCTTGAAGCAACGACCGTTGGCGATGAACCAGTACTTGATGGGCGAGTTCACGCCCAAGATCGAGATGTAGTTCGAATTGGTGCCAGGCGGGTCGATGCTCGGCAGTGCGGGGTTGTACGCAACGTGGCCGCGCAGGGTCATGTTGTAGTAGTTGCTGGCCGGCACCACCCACGCCAGCAGCGACAGATAGATCTCATCTTCACCAGCGAGCCCGCGTCCCTTCAGTGACACGAAATCGTTGGCCGCGATCGGACCGCTGGCTACGCCGCCGACGACCTGCCATTGCTGGTTCGCTGCCACCAGGGCCGCGTTGGTGGTCAGGAAATCCCGAAGGCGGGCCATGAGGTCGGTGATGTTGGCTGCGGTGTCGGTTGCCCAGGCCATGTTCAGAGTCCCAATACTTGGCGGATCGCCGCAGAGTTGCGGTTGATCTTGTTGATGATGGTTGTGTCGCTGCCGGGGTCATCCAGGTACTCGCCGAACAGCTCTGGCGACACCTGGTTGATCACTCGCAAGCCCAACTGCGCGGCAGTGCTCGGCGGCGCCGAAGCTGCGCTGGTGAACACGGGGGACCGTTGCAGCATGGGCATCGATGCCACATGCCCTCCGTCGGCATAGCCGCGCCAACGATCGATTGCCGCCATACCGACCTGGTTGAAGGCCGACAGGAATGCCAGCGCACCGGGCTGGCGCACCACCTCCTGTCGGTGGACGAACTCACCGGCGTGAACAAAGCCCGCCAGTTGGTACTTGCCACCCGGTCCGGTGAAGCCGCCGCTGGAGTAGCCGGCCGCGCTGGAAACGGCCATTGCCGCAGCAGCAGCCTGCATCTGACGGGCCGCCTGGGAAATCGCCTGCGCGCCGACAATGAGTCCCACGCTGGACGAACCAAGGGTGGTGGCCGAGGTCTCCAGTTTGGAGGCACCCACACTGACGATCGCGCCCGCGGCCGCAGTAGCTGCCGCAGCCTTGGCCATGTCCTGCGCGCCGTCACCACCGCCATTCCCTTTGTCGCCGGCGAAGAGCCCCATCAACTTCATGGTCGCGGCCTGCGCCAACTGCGCGGCCGCGAATTCGGCAATGCCTTGGGCGATGCTGAGGAAGAAGTTCCGCACCGACTCGGATAGCGAATCGGTTTGCATGATCAGCGAGGTGAACAGGTTCGAGAACGATCCTTCAAGCGTGTTACGGATGGACTGTTGGAGCAGGTTTGTGGTCGCCTCCATCTCCTGCAGCTTGAGTTTGATCTGCTCTACGTTTGCCACGGCAGCAGGATCACCCAGCGCCTGAGCTGCGGCCTCCATTTGGGGAACCAGCTCACGGAGGGCACCTGACTGCTGACGGTAGAGATCGACCACGCGCTGCTGCGCGCCCGCCTGAGTGATCAGGCCAGCCTGCAGCTCCAGCTGAATCCGCTGCTGCTCCAGTGCAATCCCGCCAATTACCCTGTCGTAGGCCTCCTGCAGATTCTTGAGGTCAGTACTGGCCTTGCTCAGATCCATCAGTTTGGAAATGTCGGCGGCATCCGCTGCTCGGCCCGCAGCCTCCAGCTCTTCCTTCAGCTTCGTCAGCTCGCGCGTGGTCTTGGCCAGCTCTGCGTCGGGACCACGTCCTTGCAAGGCTGCAATGCGATCACGGATGTCCAGCATCTTGCGGTCGGCTTCGACCCGGAGGTTGGCCAGATCCAGCTTCTTGGCTTCGTCCAGCAGGTCCTGCTTGGTCTTCGCCGAAGCGTTCTGGAAATTCCCCTCGGCAATGGCCGCCTGGATGCGGGACGTTTCGGTCGCCTTCTTGCGGGTCTCATCCAGCGTTCCGACCAGATCGATCTGCTGCTTGAGCCGCTCCAGCTCCCGCTGTGCGGCGGCCTCATCTTTCTGGCTCTCGGTCTTGGGCGTCTTTCGAGTGCGCTCTTTGAACTTCTCCTGCAGCTGGGCGACCCGCTTGTCATAGGCGCCGCCGCTGACGCTGCCATCGTCGCCGAAGCTGACACCCTTGAGGAGGTCGCTTCCTGGATTGGCCTTGCGCAACTCGCGGAACTGCTTGGCAACCTCTTCGGTTGCCTTCTTCAGCTTCTCGGCCTTGCTGGCACCCTCTTCGAGACCTGAAGCGATCGCCTTGGCGGCTTCGACGCCGGCATCTTGGACCCGCTGGGCCTGGCCGGTGCTCTCGGCGGCATTGACGTCACGATCGTAGGCGGCCCGCGCCTTGCGGAGCCGGTCGATCTGCTTGATCTGCTGGTCGTAGTAGTAGCCGATGGCTGGGGCATTACCGTTCTTCAACGCCTGCTGCAGTTGCTCGGTCGTACCACGCATCGCCGCAGTTTCTGCCCGGAGCATCGCTTCGGAGTCGGTGCGACCGATGTCCTTCAGTCCTTGCCAGACGCGCTTAAGCGTACGAGCAACGGCATCCCACGCCTGCTCCAGATATCCGGCCCGCGACTCCATTTCTCTGACACGCTGGTCGCTGACATTGGCGATGGCCTCCAGCGCTGTCTTGGCGGCGTCGGTCGCCTTGCCCTGGTCCTCCAGTGCCCGAACCTGTTCGTACACCGCTGCGGTGAGGAAGTGGTACTGCTCGTTGAGCTTGGCCAGCGTGGCCGAAGGCGCCTTGGAGACCTCGACCACCTTGGCGGTGGTGCCCTCAATCGACTCGCCCGTCAATTTGGCCAGGTTGACTGCGACGCTGATCGCTGTAGACAGGGTGTTGGCGGTCAGCTTCCCGCTGGCCGCAAGTTGCTGCGCAGCTGCCGTTGCATCGGAGTATTCGCCAGTGACCGCACCGACAGCATTCGCCTGGGCATAGAGCTGACCACTGGACACGCCAAGTGAATGGCCTGTCGAGATCACAGCGGCGTCGAAGGCTCGCAGCTGCTTGTAGCCCTGCAGCGCGGCAAAGCCAACAACACCCAGTCCGGCGGCCACACCGCCCAGGACGACCACCGCGGGATTGAGCGCACTGGTGAGCGCGCGCGCGGCGGGGACCACACCGCCGAAGGAATCCTTCAGCTGGCCACCCTGCTGGATGGCCACCATCCAGATCGGCATGCCGCTGACGATGCTGGTGGTGATATCGGTGATCTGCGCCGGCAGTTGGCGCATGGCCATCTGGTACTGGCCGGCCGAGATCGCCCCGGCGCCCAGGCTGCGGCTGGTCGCTTCGGCAACCTTGACGGCGTTGCGTTGGACATTGATGCCCGCGAGGGCACGGTTGTACTGCTCGCGGCTGATGCGGCCGGCATCCACCGCCACCTTGAGCTCCTGCTCGTCCCGCTCCAGCTTCTGCAGCTTTACCGATGCACTGTCATAGCGCCCCAGGGCGCCCTCAACAGCACGCTGGCGCTGTTGCTCCGACCGAGCCAGGCCTGCTTCCTGCTTATCCAGCGCCTTGAGCGCGCTGTTGTAGTCCTCGGTGGTAATCAGGCCGCGCGCCATCACCCGATCAAGCATCGCCTCGGTGTCGGCCAGATCGGACATGCTCGCCGCGCCGCGCTCCAGACGTGCATCGAGCTCGGAGATGAGGCGGATCTCATCGGCCACTGTTTTCTGCACCGCCGCGCCGGACGTTCGGACGCGATCTGCGGCGGCCGCCACATCCGTCGACATGGCCTTGGCTGATTCTCCTGCCGCGGCCATGCCCGCCGCACCGGCGGCCGCCTTCTGGCCAGCATCCTCCATTTGGCTGCCCGAGGCGGCACTGTTGCGGGCGGCCCGATCCAATGCGTCAGCGGCCTTCTTCGCCTCTTTCGTGACGTCGCCCAGGCCGGCGCCGGCATCCTGGCCGGCGCCCTTGACCGAGGCGAGCCCCTTCTGGACCACTGGCAGCGCCTGGCGCACCTGCTCGATGTCCAGGGCGATACGCATCGCCAGTTCGAGGTTGCGCGAGGAAGCCATTGTTATTTCAGATCCTTCAGCAAGGTGGTCATCGAATTACCGCCGGCATACGCAGCGTTGACGTCGGTAATGCGTTCCCGCCGTGCCCGCCGCTGCTGAGCCTGGACGTGCTCCCAGGCGAGGGATATCTGGCGCTTGGTCATGCGACCGATATCGCCAAAGCTGTGGCCGTAACCAGCGTTGATCAGGTCGGTGAAGACGCGTCCGTAGCCGACGGGACTGCCTTTTGACTGACGGCGTTTCGGAGCAGGCGGCGGAGAAAAAAACTGCTATTGGCCTGCCACCACAACAGCAGCATCTGTTCACCGTCGGATTCGTTGAGCGTCTCCAGCCACGCTTCCTGCTCCCGCACCTCGGCTGCGTGATCCTTGGCATCAGCCGGCGGCGCTGCGATCGAACATGCCAGTAGATGCCGGATCAGGTCCGGGTGGGACATAAGTGCATCCATCACCTGCAGCATGGAAGGCGGATCGGTGCCTTCGAACATCGGCTGCAGATCCCCAACCAGTGGTGCGGCGGTCTGCAGGATGCGAGCGGCCTCAAAGAAGCCGTATTCGCGCACTGTGATGGTCTTTCCGCCGAGCTGCCCCTGCTGCTGGCCGGCCAGCACGTCCAGCTCACCGGCTACGGCCCCCGGATCCTTAGAGCCGGATCCGGAGGGCTGTTGACCGACATTGCCGATCACCTTGGCCATCAGGCTGCATCCACCAGCAGGGCACGGGCGTACAGGCCGAAGCGCGGATCTGCCTGGCGGACCGGGTCGATCTTGGCCTCGCCGGTGAGCGCAATCTCACCGAAGGTGTCGTTGATCAGCGACAGCGTCTCCGAGGCCGGGAAGGTGACGCGGTGCACCTCGCCGCGGAAGCGCATCGTGGTGCCGTCAACGCTGTTGACGCCGTCGAAGAGCACGTAGTACTCGGACTTGGTGCTTTCGAAGACCTTCACCAGGCTGTGCGCAGCGTACTCGTACGTCTTGGCCACCACCGCCGTCTTAGCGGTGAGGAAGGTGATGATGCCGGTGGTCAGGTTGACGGTGTAGTCGGTGTCCAGCACCAGCGGTGCGGCCGGGGTGCCCCCTTCCAGTGCCAGCGCGCTGATCGCCGCATACTCCAATGCGACCACGTCACCCGGCTTGACCGTACCAATGGCCTCGTTTGCCGCTGAGCCGGCAGCCAGCTCCATGCGGGTGCCGTCCGTGGCCAGCGCCAGGTGATCGGTGTTGAGCTGGCCCAGGGTCAGATTGACGCCGAGGTTGCGCTCGGTGGTCATGGTAGCGCCGACGCCGCGCACACCCGACCAGCTTTCCTTCTTGGTTTCACGGGAGCTGGACATGGTCAGCTCCAGGACGCTGGCATCGTACGCCCAGCGCGCCGGCGCGCGGCTGCCGTCGGCATTGCGCAGGCCCAGGTACACGCGCCCCTGCAGGGAGAAATATTCGGTCTCGGACATGGCTTACTTCGCCTCCTGGGCGCTGGCAGTGGTCGGCTGGCCACTGGCCTTGCGCGACGTGTTGGGGAAAAAATCAGCCTCGGGGGCGTCGATGAAGCCGCGTTCGACTGCCCAAGGCACCAGGTCGGCGGGAACCTCGACTGTTTCGCCGACGGCAATGGGCTTGCGCGACAGCGTCAGGCCCGGCTTCTTGATCGTGTATTTCTGGGTGGTCATCGGGGGATCTCAGGTTGAAGAAGGGCCTGGGTCTTCCATACGTCGACCCACAGGGCGGTAGCGGCGTCGTAGTCCTCGAGGTTGCCCTCGATGAGCTGGCAGGCACGGCCACCGGCAATGGGCGGCGTCCAGCCCAGCAGTGGTTGGCGAACCTTGCCCAGCAGGATCCGGAGCTCATCGATCACCTGGGCGCCGCGCTGTTCGCGGTAATTGCGGCACACGGTCACCACCGCGAAGTTCACTTCGACCAACTGCGCCAGGCGCGTCTGCTGCCCGGGAAACGAAGCGCCGGTCTTGGTCTCCAGCGGCATCTCGCGGGCCAGCAGCACGTAGCAGCACGGTGCAGGGAAGTCGCGCAGCGCCTGGACTGCGGCATAGTCGGCGCTGCCCTGCACCTGACGCAGTTCCTTGTCGCTGACGCCCTGGCGGATGCGATCGCGCACCAAGCCAATGTCGAAGGGCTGCGTGCTCACCGGCCGTAGTCCTGCAGGGTGCCGTGGCTGAACTCCCGCGGCGGTGCGCAGACCTCGGGGGCGCCGCCACTGGGCGCAGGCAGCGGGTCATCGGCACCGAGGCTGAACTTGCCATCGCGCACCAGCTCCAGAAAGCGCAGTGCTTCCTTGTAGTCGCGCACCACCGGATCGGTCCGCTCCTCGGTGTTGACCCGGTCCTTATGCAGCAGGTAGCGCGCAATCCATCGCGCCCAGGTGGACACGATGCCCGGTACCGGCGCCGGCAGTGGCACCGGATAGGGTTTGGGTTTGCGCATGACCAGGTAGCCGTTGATCACGCCGTCGGCGTCGTCCAAGGCGCGCTGCACGTGCGCGGCCGCCTCATCGGCGACCGCCACGTCGGCCGGGTCGAAGGCACTGCGATCGCTGCCGAGCAGCGTGGCATCCATCAGCGCATCGTCCACGACCGGATAGCGCTCCGGTGTGGCCACCTGCGCCAGTTCCTGGGCGAGCTTGGCCGCCGACAGCAGTGCGAGCGTGCAGTAGGACATGACGGCCAGTTACTCCAGCTCTTCCGGAGTGGCCGGTTCGTCACCGAGGACGCCAGCATCCTGGTAGTCCTCGGCCTCGTCCCAGGTCATCTCGATCCATGCCGGCGGCTTGATGACCACGCCGTTGTGCTTGAACGGACTGAGTACTTCGAAGCACCAGGTGCTCGGCGCATCATCGTCACCAGCTGTGGCGGTAGCAGGCGCAGCAGCATCGAGAGACGCAGCATCAGGCGCAGACGCTTCCGCTCCGTTGCCGTCGTCCTGATCAGCCGCTGCCTGATCGCCCTGTGGCTGGTCCACTGCGGCTCCATTGGCTGCGGAGACGGCCGACGAGGCGGACTCTGGTTCGCCGCGGCCTTCCTCCGGCACCGAACCGTCCTTTGCCGGCGACGCATCGGCCGCCTTCTCTTCCGCGACCTCCGGCGCATCGGCCGGCTTGTCGTCCTGGACGGTCTTGGGTGCGCTGGGCAGTGCGGTGCGGGGCTTGGCCACGACGGGATCTCCGAATAGGTGTGGTGCCGTGCTCTCCGGCTGTCACGCATGGTTCTCCGTGCTCCGCACAGCCAGGCCCGCGTTCGCCTGGTGCTGCCGCTCGCTGGGTTGTACGGATGAGCGGCAGCCAATCCGGCGACGTCCTGTCGCCGGCTGCGTATTACAGGCCGGCGCCCTGAATCAGGTAGCCGGCAGCCATACCGGCCAGAACCGGGGTGGCGTCGTTGCTGACGCCGTAGATCCAGCTCTTGGCATTCGCATCCCAGTACGGAAGCTCGACCAGCGGCATGCCTTCGATGCGATAGCCATAGCCATAGCTGGGCTCCTCCACGTTGGCGTTCACGTCCGCACCAGGGCTGACGTAAGCCAAGACAGCCGAAGTACCCCAGACGTCACCGAAGGCACCGTTGTCGTCGGCCACCACACCACCACCGACCACGATGTTGTCGATCTCGAAGATCTGCTTGAGCAGGTCCAGGGTGACCTTGCGCACGCCTGTGTTAGCCGAGCGATCGATCAGCTTCGGATGCTGCTTGAGCTGCTTGAACGACTTGGCAGACAGCAGCATGGTGTTGGGATACAAGCCGATGCTGTCACGCACCGCTTCCTTGCCGGTTTCGACATCCTGCGCCGGGTTTGAGGCGGCGTTGGACCACACGTTGTTGCCAGCCAGTGTCACCTTGTGATCGTTGTCGTAGTTGCTGGCGGAGGTGGCGATCTTGGCGCTGTCCACCTCGTACTCCAGCAGCAGCGAGCGCAGCGCGGTGTTGACAGCTCGCGTGCCCAAGTTGATGCCAGGCACCTGGCTGGCGTCCTTCATGTGCTCGCGTGGCACAAGGGCTTCCAGTGCACTCGGGATGATCGAGTAGGGCTTGCCCTGGTAGCCAAAGCGGATCCGCTTGGTGTTCGAGCCAGGGGCACGCTTGGAGTTGTAGATCTTGAAGGATTCCTTGCCGAACTCGATCACCTGGCCGCCATAGGCGGCGACATCGGCGAAGGGGAACAGCGCGGTGGCCACGAGCTGCGCCTGGCGATAGCCACGGGCGTGCTCGGAAAGGATCGGGTCAACGACGCGAACCTGGCCGGGGGTCATCTGTGCGGACATGTAAATCTCCTGCGGCGCTTGCCGGTCAGTTCGGGATGAGGATCACTTCGAGCACGTCGCCGTCGGCGGCGGCCTTGGCGCCAGGTGCCGCGCGGGCGACGACCTTGCCCGCGTCAGCCGTGACGGCTTTGCCGTCGACGCCGACCTCAAGGGCAGCGCCCGCAGCAATGGCGGCACCTGCGGTCACCTGGGTCGTGCCCAAGACGTCAACCGGAGCCAGTTGTCCGATCGCCGCATCGGAGCGCGTGACGCCGTAGGCGTTGCCGCCGGCAGCTGCTACGCCGCCCGCCGGGGAGACGAAACGGTTGTTGGTAAGGGCTGCCGTGGCCAGCACGGACAGCGTAAGCAGAGCGATGTTCTGGGACATGGTGGGCTCCTGGATAGATGAGTCAGCCGCCGACCGCGGCGACTGCAGCTGCCCAAGACGTGCCAGGGTGCTGCTGCTGATAGGCCTTGGCCTTGTTGAAGAGATCCGCGCGGCCTGCATCCACATGCACTCCCGCAGGCGCTGCGAAGTTCGCGGCTGCGTTCGGCGCGTCGCCAGCGGACTTCTCGCTGAAGTCCACCGCCTTGGGCAGGCTGGTCAGCAGCTCGCGCAGCACCGACTCCGCCGGTTTGGTCACCGTCGTTTCGCCCTCGGCAAAGTTGAGCGGTTCCTTGCCATTGGGCTGGGCCAGCAGCAGCTCCACCACCGCCGGCTGCTGACGGGGCAGCAGCTTGCCTTCCTTCACCAGGCCTTCGGCGAACGCCACTGCATCTTCGCGTCGCGCGGCCTGCTCACGGGCGGCGAGGGCCTTCTCGCGAGCGTCCAGGGTGGAAGCCTGCTGGTCGAGCTGCTGCTGGCGCTGTGCGTGCTCGGCGTTGTTCTGCTGGGACATGGGGTCGATCTCCGATTTGACCTGTTCACGAGTGGGAGGCGTTGCCTGGACGGGCGCAGGCGCACCGAGGGCGCTGCGCGGGAACTGGGTGAGCAATGGCGATGCGAAGAGGGCCGACGCGCGCGAGTTGTCGTCATCGCGTGTGCTGCTCTCGATGCCGCGGATCTGCCAGTCCGGAATGACCTGGTCGGCTGTCTCCAGACCCTGGGTATCGATCAGCCAGTCGCGGAAGCGGCGGAACAGATCCGTCAGCGTCCAGCCCAGCGGGGCCAGCGACATGGCAAAGCACGCAGCGTCATCGCCTTCGGCGAAGGAGGCCGACTTGAGCCCCTTTACTGCCGGCGGCTGCGCACCCAGGAAGCCGATGTGGCGCAGGTAGTACTTGCCCGGCGTCGGGTTCCCCGGCGAATCGGGCATGAAGATGGAGGCGCTGATCTTCTTGAAGCGGCCGTTGTTGACCAGCTCCGCGAAGGCAGGATCTACCTCGTGCGGTTCGGCCATCAGGAGGCCGTCCTTGGCCTGAAGCACTTTGCTCCAGCCATAGGCCGGGTCGTCGGTTTTGGGATGGCCCACCACAATGGGCGCTTCGTGCAGCGCCGGATCGTAGCTGTCGGCGATCTGCTGCACATCCGCCTCGCTGAAGGTCAGCGTGCGGCCGTCTTCGGCAACGTGCGTGCCGGCTTTGAAGATCTGCAGGGTGGCGGCGGGCTGGTTCATGCCGCCAGTTTTCCCGCGCCAGAGGTCGCTGTCTTTGAAACTGGTTTCCAACTTTCGAGGGCGGCAGCGGACTGGCTCATGCCCTCCTTTTTCCCGCAGTACCGTCTCACGTCTTGGGACGGTGCATTGCAGAGAATTTCAACCGCAGATGCACGATGCGCGTGCGGTGATCGTCCTGCGTGGAAACAAGTGCCAGTATCGGCCGCACAGGTGTGTCAGACACCAAGCCGGTGTGGGTGACGCCCGAGTGTGGCGGCGCGCCTGTAGCGGCGCGCAGAGCGCCGCTTATGCGTGAGCTACTCGAAGGCGCCGCTCACGTGATCCTGGGCGATATCCAGCAGCTCCTTCTCATCTTCGCGACTTACACCCAGCCACGGGCGAGCGGCGATGGTGTTCGTGTACGCAGGCATTGTGACCGAGCGCTTGAAGCGCGCGTTCCTACGACTGGCTTTGACGAACCGGCTGCCGCCCTTACCCGTCTTCAGGTGGATATTGGCCGGACGCGCGGCGTGTTGGATGGTGCCGCCGAATTGGTGGATGGCGCCATAGGGTGCATTGGTACCGACCAGGACGGCGTCGTTCCCATCCGTTTGCCATGAGGCCATATCACCGAGCATGTGGAAATCGAACTTCAGAATCGGCACGCCGGGGCGCTTCTTCTGTTTCCAGCGTTTGTAGCTTGGCTCCAGTGCACGCCATCGCTGTCCGGTCGGATCACGCTCCTTCTTGGCTCGCTCGCGTGTCGACCTCAGCAGGTACTCGCCCCAGTCTCTCAGGATCAGTTGCCGTGCTTCGCCCTCCAGCTGGCGCAGCGCATCAGCCAGCGCAGGTGTTGCCGAATCCAGGGTGACTTCGAGCTGCGCCATCAGAGTGCTCCCTGCAGCAGCTGCAGCGTGCCATCGGCGACGCTGCGCTTGAGATCAGAAGGCATCAGCATCTGCAGCTGGGGCTGGATGGTGCTGACGCCCGTTTCCGAGATGGCCACGTCGACCACCATGAAGGCCGGGCGCCCCACCGCAAGGACATACCGCAGGTGGCCTGCGGCCACGTCCAATAGGATGGCCACCGCATCGAGCAGGCGGATAGGCAGCTCGGCTGCGGCGATGGCGACCGCGCCAGGCCGAGTGATGGGGAGCTGCTCAGCCAACACTGCAAAGGCCGCCGTCGCTGGTCGAACGGCAGCGCGCTGCAGCTGCGACACCAGACCGGGAGACAGTGCGCCGGCCAGGTAGCGAGCAGCGTGCGCGGCATCAGCGTCAATGCTGGCCAGCCAGCTGGCGTAGCCGGCCTGCAGGGCGTCCCTGGCACGCGGCCGCGCCAAGGCCCGGGCGGCACTGGCGGCAGCGGGCGCCGCTGGCAGCCGCGCGCCCGTCTCCAGTGCACTCTGCAGAGCGGAGGTCAGTTGGCCTGTCAGCGAGGGCGGTGTGACCGGACCACCACGCCCGCCGGGCCAGTGGTCCGCCGTTGCTCCAGGCGCGTAGCCGAAGCCAGGATCGACGCCTGCCGGCGTCAGCACCGTGCGCGGTCCACCGGGACTGCGCTGCCCGACCGTCACCGACTGCATCACAACCTCAGGGGCCGTGTCGGGGCCGTCCTTGCCCAAGCGGCGCAGATCGCGTTCGTTGAGCGCATCGACGTAGCACTGGCAGCCCCAGCCGTTGGCCGGATAGTGATAGCGCCACCAGGGATCATCATGGCGCAGCACCATGCCATTCCAGGACACGTGCAGTGGCCGGGGGTGTTCGACGGCATCGTTGTGGTTGTAGCGCCAGAACGGCCGTACCTTGATCAGCTGCTGCAGCTGGGCCCAGCGCCCGGCGTTGTAGCTCTGACGCAGGTTGGTTTCGTAGATCACCCGCGAGCGCCAGTTCCGGCCGCCGTTGTAATCCCAGCCATGCGTGGCCACGATGCGGTCGAAGTCTTCGCGGAACTGCTCCAGCGTGCGGCCTTCGGCGATGACACGGTCGATGGACTGCCGGAAGTCGGCCAGCAGTGCGTCACGGTTGGCACCGGCCACCATGAAGCTGGTGTCGTGCTGGGCGTCCCACACGTCCAGGTAGCTCTCGGTGAGCACGTTCTTCTTGCGACGGAAGAACTCGATTTGCTCCTGGAACGGCAGTTGAGCGTAGGCAACCCCAGCCATTGATCAGCCTCCTGCGCCCTGGACGTCGCTGCGGCCGGCCAGCGTCGCTGCCGTCATCGCATCGGCCATCACCGAGGCGTAGTCGTCCAGGGTCATGTTCGGATGTAGCTCGAACAGCCGGTCGCGCAGTTCCTCCAGCGAATCGACCTCATCGACCAGCTGGCGGATCTGCTCCACCCAACCAGCACCGAGGGGCGACAGTCGCCGATCAAGCTGCTGGCCCAGGCCGATGGCAGGATCAGGTGCCTTCGGGGTGCTGTCGGCAAAGGCCGCCGGATAGTGCCGGCGCAGCAGGCTACCCACCGTACCGCCGGCATCAGCGAACTGCGGCCCATCGATCGCTGTCGGTACCGCAGGTGGCTCCGGCAGCGCCTGGACAGGCTCGTAGTTGTCCCCATAGGTCTGGTCCATGTAGACCTGCTTGGGCTTGTAGCCCAGGTCGAGGATCTTCTTGTCGCGACTGGCAGTGGCGTCCAGATCCTCCGGCTCTTCCGTGACGCGGTAGACCCGTGGGATGGCTGCGCCGGGGAAGTTCCATTCGGTGAGCCAGCGCGCCGGCCCCTTGTTGAAGGACTCACACACCAGGTCTGCATCGGAGGTGATGATGTCGCGGCGCACTTCCCGCTGCAGCTGGTCGTTGCCCAGCTTGCCGGGTGTGCCCTGGGTGCTGGCGGTCTGGCCCAGCACCACCTTCTGGATGGTGGCATCCATATAGTCCTGCAGGGCCTTGTAGTCGGCCGTGCCACTGCGCCCGGCCTCCAGCAGCGCCAGCTCCATGCCCTTGGGCATGATGATGCCGCTGTCGGTCTGGATCGCGCGGGTGGCCTGCAGCAGCTTGGACTTCTCCGGATCGGTCGCCTCACTGTCGTACTTGCCCACTGCGGTGGGCATGCCGAACTTCTCCAGGAAGATCAGCCAGAACTTGAGCCCGTTGCGCTTGAACAGCACCGGCCAGTACAGCCAGTGCGCCAGCCCCAGGCCGTAGGGCTCATCGTCGTGATCGGCACCGGAGCAGAAGTTCCAGAAGTACGGCGCGAGTGCCGGGACGCCCTCCGTCATCTGGGTCTGGGTGAGCAGGCGCAGGTCGCCTTCCTTGCCGTAGCGGAAGCGTCGGCGATTGCGGACCTTGATCGCCTCCAGGCCGATGCGGGTGCCGTCGACCTTGTACAGGATCTCGGCCACGCCGTAGCCGTAGAACACGCCAAACAGCATCTTGCGGGTGACGTTGTCCCACCCGATCCCGTGCAGCTGCTCCTGCAGATACTCTGCCGCCTGGCGGTCGATGCGCTTCTCGCCACCGGGCTCCACCTGCCATTCGCAGGCCACCACCGAGTCCTGGCGCGATCCGAAGGTGGTTTTCACCTCCGGATCGGACAGCACCTGCTCGTAGATCTGCAGGTCATAGCCGCCCCGATTGCGCAGCACGCTATCAAAGGGCAGCAGCAGCGGCCCGGTGTAGCCACGGGTGATGTCGATGCCATCGGCGGTGGTGGCAATCTCGCGGCCGATCTCTGGGCGGGCGATGGTCATGCGAATCCTCCAAAATCATTGCCGCCGCTGACCGTGCCGAAGGCATCATCGGTCACGACGGTGGCCACGCCGTCGGCTCGGCCGTCGCCGATGTAGGCGCGAGCGCCGGCCGCCTGGAACTCGATGGGTACCGAGGTGACGTGGTTGAGCGCGGCAAACTGCATCAGGGCGCCTGCGATCGCGCCGTCGCCGTGGCGCACCAGTTCCGGATCCTGCAGGTCCTTGCGCTCCAGGCGCGGCACCATCGGAATGCCATCAACGTACTCCACGGCCCGATGGTCATCCTCCAGCGATGCGTCCCTGGGCACGGTGATGAATCCGTCCTCGAACAACGCGATGTACTTGGGCATCCATTCGCTGTACCAGGGGCGCGACAGGGTGACCTCGTGGATTGGGCCACCGCTGTAGCGGCCCGTCTCGGCATCGAGCTCGGCACGGCCGTAACGGTCGCCTGTGTACTCCATCAGAGTCTGGCCCGGCCCGGTGGCGTCGCCAGCGAACGACCAGCGGCCGCGGAAGCCCTCATTCAGCGCGTCCAGAAACGCCCACAGGATCTGCTCCTGCTGGCGGGTGGGCGCGTTGGCCATCTCGATCAGGAACGGCACATCCCGGCGCAGATCCTGACTGACCTTGGCCGGCTTGATGACCGAGAAGTGGCGGTGGCGCGCAAAGTCCATGCCGACCGCCCAGCGCCCAGTGAACCCGGCCACCGCAGCACGCAGCACCGGCAGCAGCGTGGTGGCGATCCAGACCGAGCACCAGATCTCGCGTTCCTTCTCCGAGCGCTTGGGGAAGTCGTCATCGAAGACCAAGCGCAGCACAGGGCGGACCTCGGACATGGCCCGATCGATCCAGACTGAGGGGATGGCCGAGCCATCTCCGTCGCGCGGGATGACATCCAGCTCCTCGCGCATGGCGGCCTTGCGCGGGCCATAGGCCGAGCGGATGGCGGTGTACCACTCCTTCTTGCCCTCGGCGGTGGCCACCTTGCCACGCATGGCGCAGACCCGCTCGTACAGGCCGTTGGACACGGCATCATCGAAGCTGATGCGGATCACCCCGGCCTTCTTGCCGTAGCGACCGGCCTGGACGTCCTGCACCAGCTGGTTGAACGGATTCTTCTTGCCGCGGTGTGTGGACCACACGCGGATCCGGCCACCCCAGATCAGCAGCGCGGTGGCTGATTCGAGCACCTTGGCCACGTCCTTGTGCAGCGCCGCTTCGTCCAGGTCGACCACGCCCTGCAGGCCGTGGATGTTCTCCGGGCGCGAGGACAGTGCCGTGATACGGAAACCACTGGCGAAGCGAACCCGGAAGGCCTGGATCTGCCGGCTGGTGCCGTCAGGCTGCTGGTCCTGGAAGATGTGCTGCTCGATACGCGAGGCTTGGCCTTGGGCAATGATCGGCGCGAACTTGGCCACATAGCCAATGAACTCCAGACCCTTTTCCTTGGTGTCGGCCATGTACCACACGTTGTCGCCGCCGGCGTCCTTGGCAGAAGCGGCGGTGATGGTGTCGCTCAGCGCCTGGGCGAAGGTGATGCCAGTGCGGCGCCCCTTCTCGCAGACCGCGATATCCAGCCCTTCCTGCATCCGGATCCATTCGGACTGATGAGCCATCAGCACACCGGCCTTGCTCGGATCGAAGTTGGTCGAGATCGAGCGCACGCTCTCAGGCAGCTCATCCCAGTCCAGGACGCGCTCGGTATCCGGCAGGGGACCCAGTGCACTCACTTAGCCGACTCCATGCAGCACCTTGTTGCGCCAGAACTCCACGCCCTCGGCGTCCAGGCCCTTGGCTCGCGCAGCCTCCTCGACCCGGCTGGCCGCGTCGACGAGCGCCTTCTGACGGATCTCGCCGGCCCACTTCTCGCGCACGATGGAAGAGCGGGTCAGCTCGGCAATGGCCTTGGCCGCCTTGCTGTACAGAGCAATACGGTCGGCGGGGGAGATGCTTTCATCGTCCTGGTCGGCGGCCTCCTGGAACTGCAGCAGCGCCTCGAACAGATCGGTCTGCAGCAGGCCCAACAGCGCGCTGCCGCGCTCGGCGGCATTGTCGGGCGCCTGCTCAGCAACCAGCTTCATGGCTTCGGTGCTGGCACTGATCGAAGCCAAGCGGCGCTTGAGCCGCTTGGCGCGTTCGTTGACGGTGGTCTTGCTGATCTCGTAGCCCTGTTCGCCCAGCCATTCGGACAGCGAGATGCTGCCACCGAAGGCGTTGGCAACCAGGCGCCGATCCAGCTCGTCACGCACATCGGCCGGCAACAAGTCGATCTTGCTCACGGGAGGCATGGGGTCACCAGTACTTCGGCGGGCGGGCGATCCCCGGACCGCAGTCGATGCTGTACTCGACGATGTCCACACCGTGGCGGGTCAGCTCCGCCGACCACGGCCCCGACGGGGATTTGGTGATGTCGATCAGGCGACGGGTGTCCAGGTAGTCCAGTTCCCGGCGAACCTCCAGCGCGGTGGCATCCGGGTACATGTCCTGGGCCGCGCCGGCCAGGACGGCTTCACCGATCGGATAGGGGCGTGAGCGATCCAGCACCAGCAACATCAGCCAGCGCAGCTGCTCCCTGCGCAGCTTGCCCAAATCCGGGCCTTGATTTCCGTGACTCACGGCGTGTTCCCCTTGCTTTGCATGTTCGTGATCTTCGAAGCCACTGCATCAAGCTTTGCCTCGATAACGCTCTGTCCGCGGGCATAGTCCTCGCGGCGGACGTAATCCTTCGCAACTTCCAGGCGGAAGTCGGTGAGGTGACTCTCAACCTCGCGCCAGCGCTTGCTGTCGTTGATCAGAATCGCCAGCTGCTGATCAGTGCGTTGTTGCAGCTGGTTGACCAGCCAGCGGCCGCCGGCGATCAGGCCGCCAAGCAGCGTGATGCCGATGCCTGCGAACCACACCAGGTAGAGCGGTTGCACTTCAACGATCATGGGTTGGTCTCGACGGGTAGGCGCTGTCCGGTGAGGACGCCGATGACGCGCTGGCAGGAGCGGACGTGGTCTTCAGCTTCGGTGACGATTTGAAGAGCAGTGCCTGCAACCTCTGGACGTAGTTGGGCGCTCGCATCACGTTCGACGGCGCCAGAGACGGCTTGGGACAGGCGGGCGGTGTGACAGGTGGCGAGGTCGTCGCGCAGCTGGAGATTGCCAGCGCGCAGGTCAGCCACAACAGCAGCAGGGATGGACGCGGACGCCTCCCGATCATCTTCATGTTGGTCTCCGATCTGGGCCATTTCCCTGGCCTGGGTATGCTCGGTGTCGCGAGCATTGCGCTCGCTTTCCAGTTGCGATTGAAGCGTGGTCACGCGCTGCTGCGCCCTGGCATCACGGGCTTGGGCGTCCAGCGCATTGCCGCGATAGAGAAGTGCTGCGGCAATGGCGACCAGCAGGAGCACCAGCAGCAGGGCGACCGTTGCGGTCAGGGTGCGGACCATCAGTACCGGCCCTCGCACATCGCGCGCTCAGCGGTGCGGCGGCGCTCCAATCCCTTATAGGACTTGCCGCCGGCATTGGCCCAGTTGCTCAGCTGGGCACATGCGAGGTCCCAGCGGCCTTGATTGGCGTAGACACGGATCCGCGGCTGCTGACCGTTGCGCAGCGTGCACAGGCCGTCCTTGACGCCAGCACCACCCGGACCGACGTTGAAGGCGAACGACGTCAGCGCGGCCGCCTGGTAGTCCGTCATCGGCACCTTGATGCAACTCTGCACGGTGTTCCAGGCGACGCCGAGGTCCGACTGGAGCAGACGCTCGCATTCGGCGCGGGCGTAGGTGCGCTGTTCTACCTTGGCCGTATGGCCGTAGCAGACCGTCAGCTTCCCGACGACATCACGATAGGGCTGGGCCGAGTAGCCCTCGAAGGGCTGCACCAACCCGAGCAGCAACGCCAGCATGGTTGCCAGCATTCCGCCCGCGATGGGCAGTGCCTTGTTACCGGGTTGCTCTGCTGCCATGCGCCATCTCCAGGGAAAGATGGCCGACGGGCAGACGAGGATGCCCGCCGGCCAGGTGCGCCATGCGCACACCAAACCGATGGGCAGAGTTTCAGTCTTTGACTGATCGTCGTCTTTGAAACTGGTTTCGAGGAATCTCACGCGCGCGCGTGGGACTGTGCAGATCCCTTCGCGACGTGCGTAGCTGCAGAAGACTATTCGCCCTTGGGCTTATGCGCTTCCCACCAACTGTTGACAGAGGCAGCGGGCGGTGTTTCCGGTTTGGAAGGTTGATAACCAGGATTTACAGCGGAAGGTGCGATCGCCGCAGGACCCGGGGCTTCTACCCTGGGAATTTCAACGTCTCCACATCGCTTGGCGGCAAAAGCCCCCTGAAGCTGAGCTCGCCTTTCCACTGACGTCCTCTTTGCTTCATTCCGTTCGATCACATTTCCGATCCCAAAGTCACCCAAAAAGCTGGCAATGGACATGCCGCTGAACTTTGCTTGCTGCTCGACCTGCCTATCAAAGGCATCCACCTTGGATAGTTCAATTCGGATCTGCTCACAAGAATAGTTCAGCGTCTCGTAGCTCGTTACCGGCTGCAGACGCCCATAACGCTTGGTGGCACACCCACTCAAGGCCGCTGCCATCAGCACGCTGGCGATGACGAACTCTACTCGCTTCATTACTCCCCCTTGCTTGAGACCTGTCATTAGCGCGCTCTTCGTAGCACTTAATGCCTATGTGATTGGTCGCTTTCGTATCCCCCGGGCCACGCCGTCCTCAACGTCTTGAGTCAGCAGAGCCATCAACAGACGTGACGCCGCCGCTCGACCGGCATCGGAAAGTGCCCAAAACGTGTCAATCACTTCGTTGAACTGCGCAATCTGCTCCTCCTCCATTCCAGGCCTAGCAACGCTCCTTTGCCCGGTCAGCACGTAAAGGGGATCCAAACCGTTCTCGGACCAGCCAGCAAGCTGGGCTGCCGTTGGCGATGTTGCTCCCTTTTCCCAATCGATGACGGTGCGCTTCGACGCCCCAACTACTTCCCCAAAGGCGGTCTGACTCAGACCGAGGCGAATTCGCTCCTCACGGAGCCGAAAGCCAAGAGTGCGAATTAATTCACCCATAAGTGTTGACATGTGCAGATTTCTGCACCAGTCTTATCCCGTCCGGTTTAAACAACACCGCAAGGATACGACATGGCTCAGCACCTGCCGCCCGGCCGCGACTTGATGAACAAGGTTCGCGCCGGCATGACCCTCCAGAACACCACTGTCAGCGCTTGGTGCCGCAAGAACGGCATCAATCCCAGCGCGGCCCGCCAAGCCATCTACGGCACTTGGGCTGGGCCGAAGGGCAAGGCTCTGCGCGCCACTCTGCTCAGGGCAGCAGGCGTGAAGGACGTCGCATGAACGCCCCCGGCCGCCCCCTGGACGAGGTGCCCACCCGCGAACTGGAGCTACTGCTCGCCTCAGCCCGCGACCAGTACGCCACCGCCGTGAACAACTGGCAGCGCGCCGTCGAGTCAGACGCGCCTCTGGCCAACACCCTGCCGCTGGCCGGCGCCGTCGACGCAGCCGACCGCCGCGCCGTCCGGATACTGAAGGAACTGGCGCGCCGCCAGCAGGACGCTGCGGCATGAGTGAGCAAAGCATCTTCGCCCGCCTACTGTTCGCCCTGGCCGGGCACAGCCGCACCGGCCTGCGCCTGAAACCGATCGCCGACGGCATCGGCGAATCCCCCAGCACCACGCTGCGCAACCTGCAGCGCCTGGCCGAAGACGGCCTGGTCGAACGCTCTCCCTTCGACCAGGACAACTGGCGCCTATCCCCCCGAATCGTCCAGATCGCCTTGGCTCATCAAGCAGAGGTGGCCCGTGAAGAGCGCCAGCTGGACGACTTCAAGAACCGCTACAGCCGTAGCCCCAACTGATGACGAGGACCGAAATGGCAGAGAAGCAACCCAACAAGCGCGGCGCCAAGCCGCTCGCCCAGGCCGAGCCAGTTGTCCAGGATCTGGACGCGGAAAAGCTGGCCGAGCGCAGCCAGGAGCTGGTTACCCTCGGTGAGCACCAGAGCGAGGTGGTGGATCAGTTCGGTGACGGCCTGCCGTGGCACCCGGACCACTACGAGAACGCCATCCGCAGCGAGCTTCGCCGCGGCTGCGAAGCCTTCCTTCGCGCCGGCCGCTACTTGATCGTGGCGCGCGAATGCGCCGCGCATGGCGAATGGGACGGCATGCTGGAACGTCTGGGCATTGAAGGATCTCAAGCACGCCGGATGATGGAGGCGTCCAAGCGCGTAGCCGCGCTGCCAAATCGTGCGACGTCGCACGATTTGATTGCAGCCGCCAAGTCCGGAAGCAAGATCATCGAACTGCTCTCTCTTCCCGAGGAGCAGTTCGCGGAACTGGCAGAGAAGGGTGCGACGGATGGCCTCTCGCTGGACGATGTCGAATCCATGACGGTACGCGAACTCCGGGCAGCCATCCGCGAAGCCCGTGCCGATGCCGACGCAAAGGATCAGCGCATCAACAAGTTGAGCGACGATCTCAACAAGGCGGAGGAGAAGACAGCAAAAGCGCAGCGGAAGTGGAAGAAGGCCACCCCCGACGAGCAGTCCCAGGAACTGCTGACCCAGCTGGAGCTGGCCGCCTCCCAGGTGCGCCTTGCCATCGCCAGCGGCAGTGAAGAAGCCGGCTTCAGCGGCGCGGTGATCACGCTGATGCAGCACGCCGAGCAACACGACCTCAACGTTGATGAGCAGGTGGCCGGGATCATCGCCAGCCTGATCAACGACCTGCGCCTTGTCCGCGACCACCAGGAGGTGGGCGTCACGGTGATCCATGACCGTCGCCTGGCCGACTGGAAGCGGGAGGGCTGACATGGCCCTCAGCGCCAGCTTGATCGAGCAGGCCGCTGCTGACCTGCTCTGCGCCGGGCACGGCCAGAAGCGCGCCATTGCCGAGCGATACGCCGCCGAATGGGGCTGCAGCGTACAGACGTTGTATCGGCAGGTCTCGAAGCTGACCTGTTCGCTGAAGCCTCGCAAGCGCCGCAGCGATCGGGGCAACTCCGACTGGACCCAGCAGGAACTGGAAATGATTTCCGCTGTATTGCTGGAGTCGCGTCGCGGCACTGGCAAGCGCCTGGCCAGCATCGGCGAGGCCATCGACATGCTACGCGCCAATGGCATGGTGCGCGGCGAGACTGTGGATGCCGGTACCGGCGAGATCCGACTGCTGAGCGAGAGCTCCGCAGCCAAAGCCTTGCGCACCAACCGCTTGCACCCTGATCAGCTGTCGGCACCTGCACCGAAGGTTCAGCTGGCCAGCGAACATCCCAACCAGGTGTGGCAGGCCGATCCCAGCCTGTGCGTGCTGTATTACCTCAAGCGCCAGGACGGCCTGCATGCGATGCCGGCAAGCGAGTTCTACAAGAACAAGCCCAAGAACCTGGCGCGCGTCGAGAACGAGCGCGTCTGGCGCTACGTGTTCACCGACCACACCAGCGGCGCCTTCTACGTGGAATACGTGCTGGGCGCCGAGAGCGGCGAGAACCTGTGCCGCACCTTCATCAACGCCATGCAGTACCGCGGTGCGGCTGATCCGTTCTGTGGCGCACCGACGATGGTGATGGTGGACCCGGGCAGCGCCAATACGGGTGCGATGTTCAAGAACCTGTGCGCGGCCCTGGGTATTCGCATCTGGATCAATCAGCCGGGCCAGCCGTGGGCAAAGGGCCAAGTCGAAAAGACCAACGACCTGATCGAACGCAAGTTCGAGCACCGCCTTCGCTTCGACAACGTGCAGAGCTTGGAGCAGCTCAACGCATCGGCGTGGCGTTGGATGCGCAACTTCAATGCCACCGCTCAACACACCCGGCACAAGTCCTCGCGCTACCAGGCGTGGATGACGATCAAGCCCGATCAGCTGCGCCTGGTACCGGCGACCGAGGACTGCATGAAGCTGGCCACCCGCGCTCCGGAACTGCGCAAGGTCAACCCGCTGCTGCGGATCAGCTTCCTGGGCAAGACCTACGACGTGTCGGGCGTGCCGGGCGTGATCGTGGGCCAGAAGCTCACGGTCGCCCGTAATGCCTTCGGTAGCGAGTTCGGTGCGCAGGCGCTGTTCACAGACGATGCTGGCCGCGACACCTGGTACACGATGGAGCCGCTGGAAGCAGACGCATACGGGTTCACCGGTGCGGTGGCGGTCGGCACATACCACGCGCACGCCGACACCCCGGCGGACACAAACCGCAAGCGGGTCGAGCGCCTGGCGATGGATGCCGAGACCGACGAGCAAGCCAAGGCGCAGCGCAAGGCCAAGGCAATGCCGTTCGGTGGCCGTATCGACCCCTACAAGTCGGTGCAGCAGGCGCCGGAGATCCAGCACCTGCCGCGCCGGGGTCATCGCGTCGACGTCGCGGTCCCCGATGTGGTCGAGGCCCCTCGCTTCACGGTCGATTCGGTCACGCCCATCCGCGCGGAATTGCCGCCACTGAACCATGTGGAAGCGGCCATGCGCTTGAAGCCGCTACTGGAGGCCGCCGGTTCGGCTTGGTCGCCGGACCACTACGCACGCACCGCCCAGCGCTGGCCGGAAGGCCTGCCGGTGGATCAGGTCGAGTCCTGGGCGCACGCCCTGGCAACGCCTGAGCGCGGTGGTCTCCGGCTGGTGGAAGGAGGTGCCGCGTGATGGCTTCGCTCGACAGCATCAAGAAAGACGCACGCCTCATCCAGGAACGCGACGGATTCGGCTACTGCCAGGCGCTGGAGATCGCTGCGCGAAAGGCTGGCTTCAACACCTATGCAGCTGCGAAGGCTGCCTTGCAGGGGCGGAGGGCTCGCCCATGACGTTGCGTCTGAAGCGCCTGCTCACCGAGGCCGGCATCAAGCAGGGAGACCTGGCCAGTGCTGCAGGTCTGAGCCGTCCGGCCCTCAATGCCTTGATCAACCACGGCCAGTTGCCCACCAGCTGCGATCCGGCAGTGGTGCGCGCTGCCATCAGTTCCTGCCTGACCCAGCACGGCGTAACCGACGCCCACTGGCATGAAAAGGAGGGGCCGACGTGCGGGGTCACGCCAGCCCCGGTTTCCCCACCGCAAGACACCGATAACGACAACGACATTCACGACGAGGAAGATCCCATGCTACTGCGTTTTCAGGCTTTGACTCCACAGGCCAAGCGTCACTTCGGCCTCACCAGCAATCCCTTCGCCGATCCGGCTAGTGCCGAAGAGGTGTTCCTGTCGCCGGATATCCGCTATGTCCGCGAGAGCATGTACCAGGTGGCCCGCCACGGCGGCTTTGCTGCGGTGATCGGCGAAAGTGGTGCTGGCAAGAGCACGCTGCGCGAAGACCTGGTTGATCGCATCCAGCGTGAAGAGCAGGCCGTCATTGTTATCCAGCCCTACGTGCTGGCCAGCGAAGGCAGTGATGCCGTGGGCAAGACCCTGCGCAGCCACCATATCGCCGAGGCGATCATGGCCGCTGTCGCCCCGCTGGCCAAGCCGAAGAGCAGCCCCGAGGCCCGCTTCCGCCAGCTGCACGAATCGCTGCGTGACAGCGCCCGCGCCGGTCACAGCCACGTCCTGGTGATTGAAGAGGCCCACAGCCTGCCGCTGCCGACCCTGAAGCACCTCAAGCGCTTCCGCGAGCTGAAGGACGGCCTGCGCCCGCTGCTGTCGGTGATCCTCATCGGGCAACCCGAGCTGGGCGTGAAGCTCTCTGAGCACAACCCGGAGGTACGCGAAGTAGTACAGCGCATCGAGATCATCACGCTGCCGCCGCTGGACAACGAGCTGGGTGCCTACCTGGCGCACCGCTTCAAGCGCGCCCAGGTGCCGCTGGACAAGGTGGTGGAACAGAGTGCCATCGACGCGCTGCGCGCCAAGCTGGTTCCTTCGCGCGGCGCTGGCTCGTTGCTGTACCCGCTGGCGGTTCAGAACGCCCTGACCGCTGCGATGAACCGCGCCGCTGACCTGGGCGTGCCAACCGTCACCGCTGACGTCGTGCGGGGGGTGTGAGATGGCGATCCGAACCGAAGGCTGGCCGGCGGTAGAAGGCATGGTGGTTGAGCCAATGACGGCGCAGTGGCCGCTTGCAACGCGTGTTGTGGCGGTTCCCTTTGAAATGCAGGACCGTCCGGCGCCGGTGAATGTGGACATCCTGCAGGTGGTGATCGTGCCGCGCGCCAACTGGGAGCGCATCACCGCGCATGTTCCGGCCGATGTGCTGCAGCGTGAGGGGGTGGCTCATGGCTGATACGCCCCACAGCAATAACGGACTACAGCATCTGCGCTGGTTCGCCGAAAGCCTGATGCGCGATGCCGAGCTTCCGGATCGTCAGGTGACGGTGATGCACCGAGACCTCTTCCGCCGTGCCGGAATCCAATGGCGCGACGGACAGGATCTGGTGGAACTCTTGGCATCACTGGACCTGCAGCAGCTGAGCGGCCTGATCAGCCAGCTGCGCGACGGCGATGACGACGAGGAGGAATGATGGCCGTTCCGACCCTCCAGCGCTGCCTCGGCCAGGTGCGTAACCGCCAGCGCCACAGTGCCCAGCACCCCCAGCGGAAGAAGTCCATCGGGACGCTGGTGCAGGACTGCCACACGTTCCCGACAGCGTCGCGTGTGGGAGAAGTCCAGGTGCACGACCCTGAAACCAGGCGCGAGTACTCGGTCGAGGTCTGGATCCACAGCGGCGTGGTGGTGATCGCGCACAGCACCAGCAAGCGCTGGCTGCTGGAACTGGACGAGATTCTCGACCTGGCCATCGCCGCCGGCATTGATCGGGGGGCCATCTGACATGCAGCTGGCCCTGCTACCGCAAGAGCTGTCCCCACAGACGGTGCTTTTGCAGCTGCAGGGCCGTCGCGGCGCCGTCAACGGCATCACTGCCCGCGACCTGGTGCAGCAGATCACTTCACGTACCAGCACCGCCGACGAGCGCCGCCTGCGCCAGATCATCGAGCAGCTGCGGCGCGAGGGGCACCCGATCTGCGCCCACCCGGCTCACGGCTACCACCTGGCCGCCAGTGCGGCCGAACTGGACCGCGCCTGCACCTTCCTGGTCGGGCGCGCCATGACCTCCCTGGAGCAGGTCAGCGCGATGAAGCGCGTTGCGCTCCCGGATCTGTACGGACAACTCGGGCTGGACAAGCCCGCTACCGACGAGGAATCCAACCATGAACCATGAACGCAATTCCGACGTGCTGTATGCCGCCGCCAACACGGCACGCGAGCTGGAGAACAGCGGCATCGAGATCCTGGGCCTGCACAGCAATGGCCGTCGCGCGGTGCTGATTCTGGACCGCCCTCCCACGATGGTGGGTGGCCACCTCAAGCGCCGCCAGCCCAACGGCAGCGGCGGGCAGGACCGCGTGATGGCCGCTGAGTACCAGGGCGTGCAGCTGGAGTGGACCCAGCGTCCTCCGATGCTGCGGGAGGTGGCTCATGGCTGAGCGCGGCCAGTTCCTGGTGGTCCCTGCTGAGTGGGTGGGTGGCGACACCTTCACCGACTCGGACAAGGCGATCGAAGACGCCCAGGCCCGCAGCAAGGTCGACGGCAAGCACCGCGCGGTGGTTTGCGTGGTCGCTCGCACTACGCCCAGCCCTGCACCGGTCATCGTGCTGACGCGTACGGAAGCCGGCATCACGCAGCCGCAGGTTGTTCAGCCATGAGCGCCGTCCCCAGCGTCGCAATGCAGCACGCTATCGCCCTGTCACTGGGCGCCAGCGTGGTCCGTTCTGCGGATCTGATCGATCGGGTGATGGAGCACGGCTTCCATTACCGCGGCTATGTGTCCAACGCGGTCGCCAAGGCGGTGCGGTGCGGAATGATCCTGCGCGTCGGCGAAGGGCTGGCCCGCAACTACCGCCTCAACCCCGACTGGAAGATCGACCAAGCGGCGTTGGCTGCCGCGCAGGCGCAGCGTGTGCGTGGTACCCGGCCGGGTATGACAGGGGCGCAGAAGGCTCGATCTGCTGCTGGGGGCTACGAAGGTCCCGCCTTCGACAAAGGCCCGCTGACGCCCTCCATCGGCACCGTGTGCCAGTCCCAGGAGGATCTGGAAGGTGAGTTACCGCCTTACCTCGGTGGTCGCCTGGTCGATTCGTTGCACAACCACTTCGATCGCATCTTCGGCGGGGTGGAGTGATGGCTCGCACCGGCCGCCGGCGCTACGACCACCTGTGCGCGATGCGCTTTGCGCTGTGGGCTCGTATGCAGAACCCGCGCCAGCTCACCCCGCAGCGCATTTCCGGCCTGCTCGGGATCTCGCTGGATGCCGCCCGCCGCTGGCGAGCCGACTGGTTCACCGCCAACAGCCCTATCCATGTCGAAGGCGTCCCCGACGTCCTTCGGCCCACTCAACCGTTTGTCCCCCCCGCCGCCCAAGGAGGCGCCCAATGACCCCATCCATTCCCGAAGGCTACCGCGAGGACCGCAATGGTCGGCTGGTGCCAGAGGCACAGATCAAGCCGATCGATCTGGCCCGCGACCAGCTGGTTCAGGAGAAGATCCAGCGCGCCCTGCAGCTGCGCGAAGAACTGCGCACCTTCAAGGCGGACACGTTCGCTGACATTGCGGCCTTCGTGCAGCTCAGTGGCGAGCAGTACGGCGCCAAGATCGGCGGCGACAAGGGCAACGTGAGCCTGTACACCTACGACGGCCGCTACAAGATCCTGCGCGCCTGCCAGGACAGCATCCAGTTCGATGAGCGGCTGCAGGCGGCCAAGGCCCTCATCGATGAGTGCCTGAACGACTGGACCGAAGGCTCCCGTGCCGAGCTGCGTACCCTGGTCAACAGCGCCTTCAAGGTGGGGCAGGACGGCAGCATCAAGACAGGCGAGGTGCTCTCGCTGCATCGCCTCAAGTTCGATGACCCCCGCTGGCAGCAGGCGATGAAGGCCATCAGCGATGCGGTGACGGTGGTGGGCAGCAAGACCTATGTGCGGTTCTACGAGCGCGACGCACGTGGCCAGTATCAGCCCATTTCTCTCGACGTGGCGGGGGTCTGACATGCCGAAGATCCGAGACACCTGCACCTTCCGCTTCGACGGTGTTCGCGGTGCCCTGAATGCCAACACCCTGGCGCTGGCGGTGGAGATCGCCGACCAGGCTGCACGGGCCGACGTGGAGATCCACGCGCCGGCCGTGGAGCTGGATGGGCTGCGCTTCTTCGACGCCACTTGCGGCAACATCCAGGGCGAAGACGCGACCGCTGCTCGCTATGCCATTCGCCAGGCGGTGCGGTACATCGAAGCGCGCGGGGACGCACTCCCTTGGCGCCTGAAGCGTCATATCTCCCAGCCGGGCCTGCTGCACTTCGAAGAGCGTACGGACGTTGAGGTGGCCACCTCCGGGCCGCGCCACGCGTGCGTCAACTGCGACATGCCCACCGGCTTGGCGGAATCGCCGATGTGCGGTCCGTGCGCCCAGCAGGCGGTAGGTGCGATGGCGTCTACCACGGCTGACGCGATCCGGCGCATGGACGGGCTCGACTTCGTGTGTGGCCTGCGCGACCCGCAGACGAAGCGGAACGTGGCCACGGCCATTGCTCGCCAGGTTGGGCATGGCATGGCCGAGAAGTGCGAAGCCCAAGCCGAAGCGGCCCTCAACGCCATTCTCGAGCTGCTGCTCCACCCGCCGGTGCTGGTCTTGCAGCGCAGTGGCCCAATCAACCTCCTGGGGGTGCACTCGTGATCGCGTACTGCTGGGCCAATGGCCAGATTGGGTTCGGCAACAACGTGCCGGAAGGTGCGATCTTCATCGCCGAAGGGAGCAACGGGCAGCTGCGCAAGGTGATCAGCGTCGTAGCCAGGCACGGAAAGGGACTGATGCAGGGGATGCTGGTTGTCCCGGGTGTGCCAGAGGCGCAGACGCAGCGGGCAAAGGGTGACGCGCTTGGGGATTGGCTTGCGTGGTGTTCCCAGCATCCGCGTCGGCTGCGCTGGGGCGCACTGCGTACCAGCAACCGCAACACCGACTCAAAGGAGAACCGCCATGTTCATGCGTAACCTGGTGCTGTTCCGCTTTCCAACCAGCACCGACTTCTCCGAAGTCGAATCCGTGCTGCCGTATGGCGTTCTGAAGCCGGTTGGACCGCTCGAAATGAACTCGCGCGGCTTCATTTCCCCCTTCGGCCGCGAGGAGCAGGAGCACCTCTGCTGCAGGCAGGGCGCGTTCCTTTGGCTGACCGTGGGCGGCGAGGACAAGATCCTGCCCAGCGCGGTGGTCAACCGTGCGCTGGACACCCGTCTTCAGGTCATGGAACAGGAACAGGGGCGTCAACCGGGTGGTCGTGAGAGCAAGCGCATGAAGGACGACATCCTGCACGAGCTGCTGCCCAAGGCCTTCGTCAAGAACAGCCGCCACGACGCCATCTTGGACCTTGCCAACGGTTATGTGGCCGTGGACACCGCCAGCCGCAAGGTGGCTGACGCCTTCGTGTCCGATATCCGTGGCCTGCTCGGCAGCTTCCCGGCGATGCCGCTGAACGCCGAAGTCGCGCCGCGCTCGATCCTGACTGGCTGGATCGCTGGTGAGCCCCTGCCGGATGGCTTGTCCCTCGGGGAGTCGGCCGAACTGCGCGATCCGGTCGAGGGTGGTGCCAAGGTGCGCTGCAGCGACCAGGAGCTGCGCAGCGACGAGATCGACAAGCATCTGGATGCCGGCAAGCAGGTCACCCGTCTGGCCCTGGTGCTGGAGGACGCGCTGTCCTTCGAGCTGGGCGAGGACCTGGTGGTGCGCAAGCTGAAGTTCCTGGACGGAGCCCTCTCCCAGCTGGAGCAGGTCGACGCCGATAGCCACCGCGCCGAGTTCGACGCCCGCTTTGCCCTGCAGAGCGGCGAGATTCGCCGCCTGTTCCTGGTGCTGGAACAGGCCTTCCACCTTTCAACGAACCCGTGAGGCCCGGTATGACCATCAAGCGCTACAAGATCGAACGTGACTGGGGCGAAGGCCAGGTACAGCTTGAGATCGACCACAGCATCCTGACGCCGGAGCTGGCGGCGGAAATCAACGAGTTCTGGACAGGGGCCGATGAGCGGCTTGACGCCGCCGACGACAACCCCGTGCTGGCCGTCATCAAGATCGCCGGTGCCGAGTTCATGGGTTGGGTGCTCGATGCGAACTCAAGCTACTCGACCGAAAGCATGCAGCGTGAGTTTGACCAGCTGGAAGGGTGGCCATCGCCACACGGTATCCGCCTGGTTGGCTGGGATGACCGTCCTGACCTCGATTCCTCCCTGATGCAGGTCGAGGAAATTGAGGTGCCACATGGATGAGACCGTGTACGACGCCGCATGGCGGGCCTACAAAGCCGCGCCTCGCGCCGTGGCCAACGGCCCGTCACGCTCAGCCGTTCGAGCGGCGGTGGATGCGGTGCTTGGCTACCTGATGCCGCCTGGTTCGACGCCAGCGTTCTTCGCCGACCGCGAACTGCGGCGGGCAGTGGCGGCGGACCTCATGGAGATGGGCAGTGAGAGCCAGCGCGGCGGCTGGCCGGCCATGCGGGCAACCTACACCGTCCCGCTTTTCCAGGTCCCGCCAGGCCCTTTGCAGACCGACGTCCTGAAGCGGCTTCACTGTGTGCCGCCGATGTGGTTGAGCGAACAGGTTGGAGGTCCGTTTGATGACCTGACTCCCGGTCAGGCATGGCGCGACGGGTTCAACGAATGCCGTAGGCGTTCGCTACTGCTGATCGAGCAGGAACTGACCGAAGCTGGCCGCGAGGAAGGGGCTGTTGATGCGCCGTGATCCGCTGACAAAGAAGTCCCAGGTGGCCACCGTCCTGAAGGACGGTGGCCGTATCGTGCCTGGCGTGCGCGAAGGGCTGCTGCAGTTGCTGGACCATGCGGGCCAGGAAGTGCCGGCATGGCAGACCGCCCTCCGGGCCGCTCAGGGCGCAAGGAGCAAGGCATGACGCGCGTTCGCAAGGCCGGCGACGGCCGTAACCGGGTGCTGGCCGCGATCCACGCCGGCGCCAAGAAGCTCAGCCTCTCCGACGACGTCTACCGTGACCTGGTCGAGCGTGTATCCAGAGAGCACGGCGTTGCCCAGCGCAGCGCCGGCAAGTGCGATCGCCGGCAGCTCGATGCGATCGCCAACGAGCTGCGTCGCCTGGGTGGAATTCCCGCCAAGGCGGCGTACGCAGCCAAACGTTGGGCAGGCCGCCCCAAGGGCGACCTATCCCCCCAGCTGTCCAAGATCGAAGCCCTGCTGGCTGATTCGGGGCGTGAGTGGGAATATGCCCATTCGGTGGCCCGCCACATGTTCAAGGTAGGACGCCTGGAATGGTGCAACCCGGATCAGTTGTTCAAAGTGATTGCCGCTCTTCAGATCGATGCCAATCGCCGCGCCCGGCGGGAGGCCCCTTCGGCATGAAGTCGATGGAGGCCCGCCGCAACGAGCTCTTGGCCAATGCCGCTTCGGCGGCGGCTACGGCTGCGCGTGCGCTCGGCCTCGGCGACGACTTCGCAGAGCAGATCGGCGCGGCGGTGGCGGACACCTTGGCCGAAGACTGGGGCGGCCAGACCATCTACTTTCCCCAGGACGCCTCATTCAAGCTCAGCCCACGCGAGCGTGAGATACTGAACGCCCACCGCAATGGGGCTACAGTTCCGGGCTTGGCGAAGCGATACAGAATGTCTGAGCAAGGGATCCGCAAGCTGCTCGCCAGGGCGAACTTCCGGGATCGTAACCTCAATCAGATGAGTCTGTTCCGTACAGCACCCTGATTGCACCAGGCGCAATGGCTTTCCATCTTGATCCGCCATTGCCAGCTTTCTTCCGGGGTCTTCCGGCTAGATATCTCGCAGCCCCCCCTGATATATCTCACCCCTGAACACGTTGCCTCTGCGGGTGCCGGGCGGCAGCCCGGCCCAAGCCCCCCACCCACGCAGGTAGAATGCGTACATGGCTCTCTCCCTGCTCAAGTCCCTCAAGCCGGTCGCTGGCCGCGCCCTGCAGATCGCCCTGAACCGCGCCCTCGCGCTGGATCCGGATACCCGCCATGCGCTGGCCAGCCTCGACGGCCGGCATATCGACCTGACCCTGGAAGCGCCTTCGCTGGCGATGCGCATCAGCGTCGAGGGCGATCAGCTGCGGGTCGGTCCGGTCGACACGCAGGAAGCCGATCTGGCCGTGCGCAGCAGCCTGGCCGGCGTGCTCGCGCAGCTGCCGCTGCTGGCCAACGCGCGCCGCACCGACAGCACCGGCAAGGGCCGCGTGCGCGTAGCCGGCGACGCCGAGCTGGCGCGCCGCCTGCAGCAGCTGGCCAAGGGCTTCGATCCGGACTGGCAGCAGCCGTTCGTCAGCGTGTTCGGCGAGGTGCTGGGCGTGCAGGTGGCCAACACCCTGCGCAGCGCGCTGCAGCAGGCGCGCCAGGGCGCGATCGACCTGGCCCACAGCGCAGCCGAATTCATCACCGAGGAGTCGCGTGATGTGGTGCCGCGTGCCGAGCTGGATGCCTTCCATGACGACGTGGACGTGCTGCGCGATGACGTCGAGCGCCTGGGCGCGCGCGTGCAGCGCCTGCGGGGTGCTGCATGAAGGCCGTGCTGCGGGCCAGCCGCATCGGTCGGGTGATCCTGCGTTACCGCCTCGATGATCTGTTGCAGGGCACGCCGGCCGAGCGCTGGCTGCGCCTGGCCAAGCCGTTCGTGCCGCGCGCCTCGGCCGATATCGCCGCACAATCGCGCGGCGCCCGCTTGCGCCTGGCGTTGCAGGACCTGGGCCCGATCTTCGTCAAGTTCGGCCAGATCCTGTCGACCCGCCGTGACCTGGTACCGCCGGACGTGGCCAACGAGCTGACCCTGCTGCAGGACCGGGTCAAGCCGTTCGATGGTGATACCGCGCGTCGCATCGTCGAAGAAGCGCTTGGCCTGCCGGTGAGTGAGGCGTTTGCCAGCTTCGACACCGAGCCGCTGGCCTCGGCCTCGATCGCGCAGGTGCACGCAGCGACACTGGCCGATGGTCGCCAGGTGGTGGTCAAGGTATTGCGCCCAGGCATCGAGAAGCAGATCGACGCCGACATTGCCCTGCTCAATTCGCTGGCCGCGCTGGTCGAGCGCACCCATCCACGTGCCGACAAGATCCGCCCGCGTGAGGTAGTGGCCGAAGTCGAGAACACCCTGGCTGCCGAACTGGACCTGCAGCGCGAAGGCGCCAATGCCAGCGTGCTGCGCCGCTTCTGGGAAAACAGCGACGACCTGTACGTGCCGGAAGTGATCTGGAGCCACAC
>Ga0228674_1000221_pt1 | contig 42947 bp, 41 predicted proteins | sample 1D_rmetaG_FD_189054 | JGI IMG/M metagenome (GOLD analysis project Ga0228674, IMG submission 189054) | Seawater microbial communities from Monterey Bay, California, United States - 1D_r | ecosystem: Environmental > Aquatic > Marine > Coastal | place: USA: California | collected 2016-09-26
CCTTGCCTTCAGCTAACACTTCCCCTTGCCGGGTGTGTAGAGGACTTTCACCTCCAAGTCGCCAGGCTCACCACCACAGTGAACCCGACAGCGCCAGTCACGGCGCTACGCGCCATGCCTGGCGCACCATAAAAAAACGCCAGCACATGGCTGGCGAAAATAGGAGCGTGAGTGGTTGCTAGGGGCGCTTATTGCCTCAGAAGTAGTAACCGATATTGGTATACAACTGGTTTTCCCAGCGTTCGCTACCGCCGGCGCCCAGGCTCTGGGTGTAGCTACCGCCACCGATGTTGGGATCGTGCTTGCCGTGCAACCACTCGACGGCGATCCATAGGTCTTTCAGCGAGAAAGATGTGCCAAGGATGAAGCGCTGGGAATCCTCGAAGCTGGACTCATCCTTGTCGAACAGGCTGTAGTTACCGTAAACCTTGACACCAGAGAGCCACCCGAGTGAGCCAGGAATGTCATAGCTGAGGTCGGCTACATAGAGGTTACCCTTGGCGGCAACGTTAAAGGTGCCGTCGAAGCTGCCGAAGCTAACCAGCTTGTCTCTGCCGGGATTCTCCGGGCTCATGTCCTGGCGAGTGGCTTGCAGTTGCACGCCCCAGGGGCCATTCTTGCCCGAGTAGTGGACTGCTAGGGCATTTCGGCGGCCGCTATCACGACTGTCCTGGTTCTGCAGCGTCGAGGTCAATGCCGAGGCGCCGATCTCCGACTGCCAGCTCCCAAGCTTTAGGTTGCGGGCCAGACGCCCGACTAAGATGTCGCGCTCGTGGTTATCGCTGCCGTCGACGACGTAGTCATCTGCCGTAGCAACACTGGTTGCATAGGTCCGCCCGCCGCGGCTTGTACCTTGACCCTGATCAGCCGGGCTTAGGTAGTAAGCGAGTTGGAAGTTCCAGTCATCCTGCTGCTGGATGTATTTAACACCAAGGTTCGCAATGTCTTCCAGGCCGATCACGCTGCCCAAGGTCAAGAAGAAAGTGCTGCCGGCATAGGGCAGCAGGCCGAACGGAATCTTGTTTAGTCCCACCTGAATCTGACGCGACTCATCGAACTTGTAGCCGATCCATGCATATTCGGCGAAGGCGATGTCACCGATCTTGTCGGTATAGTCGAAAGGGTAAGCGTCGCCATAGAAACGGTATTTAGCCGCGCCGATCCAACTATCGGAGTTGTAGGTAGCGGTGAGAAAGGCAGTATCGAAACTCAGCTTCTCGATATCCCGGTCGGGGTCGTAGTCGATACGCGCACGCACGGCGCCGCCAATGTCCAAGTTGTCATTGATAGCCACCGCACCTGCGGGTAGCGCGAGCGATGCCAACAATGGAAGTAATATGAGAGTTGCTTGTGGGTGCAGGTTGATCATTTTCATGAATTGGCTCTTAGCATTGTTAGTCTTTTTTTCAGCTACGCAGCACTAAGCCGCTGCGGTGTTGCGGCTTAGTTTTGGATCGGGTTTGGTAGCTGCAGCAAGTTGCCGGAGCCGAATACATCGGCCCGGTGGGCGCCGATATTGGTTTCAGCTGCAGCTGGTGCGGACAAACCAGCTGCGTTTGGCGCTGTTGAGTAGCAGCCAGTAGCTGGCGAACGCGCAGACAAAGGTCACCGGCGCTGAGAAGGTCGCCAGCGTTGCTCCGCCGAAATTCAGCAGCACTATCCCCAGGCCAGCGGCAAAGAACCAGGCGATCAAGCCGCACGGGTTGAAGGCGTTGACTCGTTCGAGAGCGAATTCAATATTGCCCTCGAACAGCTGGGTATATTTCGGCGAGAAAATATGCGCCAAAGCGATCGCTACCCAAGCCACTACAAAGATGCTCTGGTATGCCAGGGCTTGCAGAATGTAGCTGAACACATTGAGCAACATCATTGTGTAGACCACGATGCCAACTACTACGGCCCATGCCATATAAGGCACAGCCGCCAAGCCAAAACGGCCGAAGAACGCATGCATGTTGCTAGCGGCCATGAAGAAATTTGCGGTATTGATACGGGTCTGGCTGACCCAAACGAACAACAACCCCCAGATACCCATCAGCTCGACAATGGCCAGCACCACCGAGACCTCAGACAGGCCGCCCTCTGTGGGAATGGTGGCGGCGAGAAAGATGCCGACCAGACCGTTAATAAGAAAGGTGAAGATATAGAATGGTAGGCCGAAGTTAAATTTAGCGTGGTAGCTGGCGTCCTGCTTACGACCGAAGCGTGCGTAGTCCCAGGTGTACATCATGAGAATCCACACTCCCATGAAATAGGTGAAACAGTCCCACCAGCCATTACTTACTGGCCCGCTCTCAGGCCCCATTTCCAACCAGGCAGAACTGTAGCCGTATTCACCGACGGCCATCGCTACTACGGCAATCAGACCAATCAGGTAGAGCGGCAGCAGCACGCCATTGAACTTATCCAGCCAGGTCTGCACGCTACCGAACACCAGTGGCACGCTGTATAGCACCACTATTAGGTAGGCTTGATTGAGCGTGATGTCGGACACGTAGTGTTGGATAGCAATGGCGATCACCGAGCCTTCAAACACGCTGTAGTAGATCGCCGTGGCGAAGAAAATCAGGGTGGCCAGTGCTGCGCCGGCGCGTCCGAATAGCACCCGGGAGAAGAGTGCGACCGATAATCCGGTCTTAATGGCGTAGCGGGCAATGACCCCGTTGATGGCCGCATAAGTTACGACCGACAAGAGTAAGCCGATTATGGCATTCATCGTACCAAAGCTCATTGCCAGGGTGGCGGACACCACCAGCCAAAACATAGCACTGCAGATGGCCCACCAAGCCATCGTCAGTGAGCCTTTGCTCATGCGGTGTTCTTCCGGAACCGCGACGGTGCTGTAGTCGATACTATCGACCTGTTTTTTGATGTTTCCGGCCATGGCTCTTCTCTTGTTTTTGTAATGAGTGGAGTCATGATCATAAGTACTTCAGGCGGGCGACCACTTGCTGCTGAGCGCACTCTCTTTTGTCATACCTGAAGCTTCTTGCTCTCTGGAAGATGGCCCACCCAGACGAAACTCCTCCAGCGGAAAGCGATGAGAAAATCTCTCAGGCTGTCCAAGTCAGAATAAAAGACCTCAATGACGCTATGGCTTACATCTCTTTCCGAGAGAGCGTTATTAGCGAGCGAGTCACCTAACAACACCTACACTCAGCGTGATAGCCAGACAGACAACATAGCGCTTAAACGTTTCAAGCCAGTAGGACTACAAGCAAAGCACTCAATGACGGGATCGAGGCCGATTCAATCTCGGCACAACCACCCTAAGCCAGCAACCAGCACTACATGCTACAAGAAGTCAAAACCGGGTACAAAACCGGGTACAAAGAATAACGAAAACAACCAGAATGCCTAAGCTCAAACGCTCAAGCATCAGACTTACCGCATAACGTGTAAGTCAAAAAATTGTCTTTCCCGCACGTCAACTCTATGTTTCAAATGCATTAGCCCTGAAACCCGCACGCCACTTGAGTATGCACGCATAGCACAATTCTATAGGTATTGCAACACATTCCTTTAGGGCTTCAGATCACTTGCTGCAACTGCGGCACGACCTCGAACAAGTCACCCACTAGACCGTAATCCGCCACCTGAAAAATCGGCGCCTCTTCGTCCTTGTTGATTGCCACGATGACCTTGGAGTCTTTCATCCCGGCCAGGTGCTGGATGGCACCGCTGATGCCGACGGCGATGTACAGCTGCGGCGCGACGATCTTGCCGGTCTGGCCAACCTGCATGTCGTTGGGCACGAAACCGGCGTCGACCGCAGCGCGCGAAGCACCGACGGCGGCGCCGAGCTTGTCGGCCAGGGCATACAGGTGCTTGAAGTTGTCGCCGTTCTGCATGCCGCGACCGCCGGAGACGACGATCTTGGCCGCGGTCAGTTCCGGACGATCGGACTTGGCCAGCGCCTCAAAGACGAAGGCCGAGATGCCGGCGTCGCCGCCAACGGCCACGGCTTCCACGACAGCACTGCCGCCTTCGCCGGCCACCGGATCGAAACCGGTGGCACGCACGGTGATCACCTTCACCGCCGCCGAAGACTGCACGGTGGCGATGGCGTTACCGGCGTAGATCGGCCGCTTGAAAGTGTCGGCGCTTTCCACGGCGATGATTTCGGAGATCTGGTCGACGTCCAGCTGGGCGGCGACGCGCGGCAGGATGTTCTTGCCGTTGCTGGTGGCGGCGGCGAGGATGTGGCTGTAACCCTTGCCCCCTGCTTCTTGAACAAGAGCAGCTACCAGCGGCGCAACGTTTTCCGGCAGCTGATGGGCGAAGGCGGCGTTGTCGGCCACCAGCACCTTGGCCACGCCGGCGAGCTTGGCAGCCGCTTCGGCGGCGGCGCCACAGGCGGCACCGGCAACCAGGAGGTGGATGTCGCCACCGATCTTCTGCGCAGCGGCCACGGTGTTGAGAGTGGCCGGCGCCAGGGCGGCATTGGTGTGTTCAGCGATAACCAGGATAGTCATTTAGATTACCTTCGCCTCGTTCTTCAGTTTCTCGACCAGTTCCGCCACCGACTTGACCTTGATGCCGGCCTGGCGGGCAGCCGGCGCTTCGACTTTCAGGGTCTTCACGGTGGACGCGGTGGCAACGCCCAGGGCGTCCGGGGTGAGCACCTCCAGCGGCTTCTTCTTGGCCTTCATGATGTTCGGCAAGGAGGCGTAGCGCGGCTCGTTCAGACGCAGGTCGGTGGTGACGATCGCCGGCAGGTTCAACGCCACGGTCTGCAGGCCGCCGTCGATCTCGCGGGTCACGTTGACCTTGTCGCCCGCCACTTCGACCTTGGAGGCGAAGGTGCCTTGGCCGAAGCCGGTCAGCGCGCCGAGCATCTGGCCGGTCTGGTTGTTGTCGCTGTCGATGGCCTGCTTGCCGAGGATCACCAGCTGCGGCTGCTCCTTGTCGACCACGGCCTTGAGCAGCTTGGCCACGGCCAGGGAGTTCAGCTCGTCAGCACCCTCTTCCTTGACAGCCTCGACCAGGATGGCGCGGTCGGCACCGAGGGCCAAAGCAGTACGCAGCTGCTCTTGCGCCGCCGTCGGGCCGATCGACACCACGACGATTTCACTGGCAACGCCCTTCTCTTTCAGGCGTACGGCTTCTTCCACGGCGATTTCGCAGAAGGGGTTCATCGACATCTTAACGTTGGCGAGATCGACGCCGCTGTTGTCCGCCTTGACGCGAACCTTGACGTTGTAATCGACCACACGCTTGATCGCTACGAGGACTTTCATAAAGGCTCCATGGGAAAAATTGCCCCGGCAAGCTGGCTGGCCGGGGCATGGCAGGTTCAGCGTTCACCAAGCTGTTCGATGATGCCTTGTGCCTTCAACTCGGCCAGGCGCTCATCATCGAGACCCAACTGGCGCTTGAGCACCTCATCGGTATGCTCACCCAGCATCGGCGCGGGGCGCAGGTACTCGACCGGTGTGCGAGACAACTTGATCGGACTGCCGACCGTGACGAAGTCGGCTTTCAAGGGATGGGGAATGTTGACCAGCATGTTGCGCGCCAGTATCTGTGGTTCGTCCAGCGCCTGGGCAATGCTGTTGATGGCCCCTACCGGTACGCCCTGCGGGTGAATGCGCCCTACCCACTCATCGGCGAGCCCTCCGAGAAAGTGACGCGACAGGATGGCAACGATCTCCTCGCGGTTGCTGACTCGGTCGGCGTTGCGCGCGAAACGCGGATCTTTCGGCAGCTCTGGCAGGCCGATGGCGTCGCACAGTGCGACGAACTGTGAGTCGTTGCCGCAGGCAATGATGAAGTCGCGATCACTGGCGCGAAACACCTGGTACGGCACAATGTTGGCGTGGGCGTTGCCATAACGCCCGGGCGGCTTGCCGGAAGCCAGATAGTTCTGGCTCTGGTTGCACAGTGTGGCGACCTGAACATCCAGCAACGCCATATCGATATGTTGACCAAGCCCGGTCTTTTCTCGGCTGAGCAGCGCAGCTTGGATAGCCACCGTCGAGTACAGGCCGGTCATCAGGTCCGCGAAGGCAACGCCTACCTTTTGCGGGCCGCCACCGGGCAGATCGTCGCGCTCGCCGGTGATGCTCATCATTCCACCCATACCCTGAATGATGAAGTCGTAACCCGGTTCTGCGGCGCGCGGCCCGGTCTGGCCGAAACCCGTCACCGAGCAATACACCAGGCGTGGATTGAGCGCAGCGAGGCTAGCGTAATCCAGCCCGTACTTGGCCAAGGAACCGGCCTTGTAGTTCTCGATCAGTACGTCGCAACTGGTAGCCAGGGCCCGCACCATTTCCTGCCCCTCGGGGCTGGCGATGTTTAGCGCCACCGACAACTTGCCGCGATTGGTGGACTGGTAATAAGAAGCCTCGCCGGTGGACTCGGCGTTCTGCCCCTTCATCCATGGCGGCCCCCAGCCACGGGTGTCATCACCCGCGCCCGGCCGTTCGATTTTGATCACTTCGGCACCCAGATCGGCCAGAGTTTGGCCGCACCAGGGACCAGCCAGAATGCGGCTCAAGTCGAGCACGCGATACCCAGTCAAAGCACCCATTTCATTTCACCTTTGCTTGCGCGCACTTACACACGCTCCATCACCATGGCGAGGCCTTGGCCCACGCCGATGCATAGGCTCACCACAGCGTAGCGTTTGCCGCTCTGTTGCAGCGCGCGAGCGGTGCTCAGGGCCAGGCGCGCACCGGATGCACCTAATGGGTGGCCGACGGCGATGGCGCCACCGTGTGGGTTTACCCGCGGGTCGTTGAACGCAACACCCAGACCTTTCAGGCAGCCCAGCACCTGGCTGGCGAACGCTTCGTTGATCTCGATAATGTCCATATCCGCCAGGCTGAGCTGCGCGCGAGCCAATGCCTTATGAATAGCCTCCACCGGGCCGACGCCCATAATGCGCGGGGCCACACCCACGGCGGCGGCCGACAGAATGCGCGCCATCGGAACCAAGCCGTGCCGTTCGCCCGCCGCGGCCGAGCCAATCAGCAATGCCGCCGCGCCATCGTTGACGCCTGATGCGTTGCCGGCGGTAACCACACCACCTTCGGAGAGAGGATTCAGGCGAGCCAAAGCGATCAGGTCCGATTGCGGGCGCGGGTGCTCGTCCTGCTCCACCACATTGGGTGGCGTCTTGCGCCCGGTGGGCACGCTGACCGCGAGCAGTTCTTCCTGAAAGAAACCTGCGCTACGTGCGGCTTCATAACGGGCCTGAGAGCCGGCAGCAAAGACGTCGGCCTCAGCACGGGAGATGCCGTACTCCTGAGCCACGTTATCGCCCGTTTGCGGCATGCTGTCGTTGCCAAACTCGGCGACGATCTTCGGGTTGGGAAAACGGGCGCCAATGGTACTGTCGAACACCGTCAGTTCGCGGCTATAGGCCGCTTCTGCTTTAGCCATGACAAAGGGTGCACGGGACATACTCTCCACCCCGCCGGCGACAAACAGTTCGCCTTCGTTACAGGTCACTGCGCGGGCGGCATCGATCACCGCCGCCAGACCACTGGCGCACAGGCGGTTAACTGTCTGCCCAGGTACGGTCACGGGCAAGCCTGCAAGCAGTGCGGCGTGACGCGCGATGTTGCGGCTGTCCTCCCCTGCCTGGTTGGTATTGCCCAGAATCACGTCCTCGATGGCTTCGCCAGGGATGGCGTGGCGAGCGAGCAATTCGTGGATCACATGGGCGGCGAGGTCGTCTGGGCGTACCGAAGCGAGTGCGCCGCCGTGGCGGCCAAATGGCGTGCGCAGTCCCGCGAAGATGTAGGCGTCGAGCATGGGAAAATCCTAGCGTTGAGGTTCAGTCGGGAGTGGTTCGTTGTGACGCAATGAAAGGCCCAAGGCGGCCCGTCGCCGCAGCCAGGGACCCGGCCGATAACGGGGATCGCCCGTCAGTTCGGTCATGCGTTCAAGAGTGGTGAGCAAACGCTTGGGCCCGACACTATCGCCCCAGGCCAGCGGACCTTGCGGATAACCAAGACCACGGCGCACGCCTTCATCCAGGTCATCGACACTGGCGATACGCTGCTGAACGATATCGCCCGCCAGGTTGACGATCATGGCCAGTACCCTTTGGGCCACAAAGCCGACACTGTCATTGATCACACTGACGCCCACGCCATCGCGGCCCAACAGCGCATGGGCGGCATCGCGCATGTCGGCATGGGTAGCGGGATTTAGCATCAGCGTGCGGTAGCGGGCGATATCCAGCAGCGGGTCGATGCACACCGTGCGCTCAGGATCGGTGCCAAACAGGCCGACGGCGCCGGTGGCATCCAGACCGTAAGGTGCCAGCAAACACAGGGCCTCGCTGCTTGGGACCGTGCCCTCTTCGACCCGCGCGCCCACCTGCTGAAGAAGCTCGGTGAAACGTGCACGATCCTCGGGGTTTTCAGTGCCAAGCCAAACCGGCGGAAATGCTTCCAGCGCAGGTACTGCCTGTGCGGCGGGTGGATCGATCATCTGGCCGTCGGCGTATCGGTAAAACCCACGCCCGACCTTGCGCCCGACGTAGCCGGCATCCAGCATCTGGCGTGTTAGCGCTGCAGGCCGATACCGCGGTTCCTGGTAGAACTGGTTGTAGATCGACTCAATGACTGGATGGGAAACATCAAGAGCCGTCAGATCAAACAGCTCCAAGGGCCCCATGCGAAAACCCAGACCCTCGCGCAGGATACGGTCTACCTCGGCGGGTTCGGCTACGCCTTCCTTGAGAATTTGCAAAGCCTCAGTGCTATATGCACGGCCGGCGTGATTGATGATGAACCCTGGTGTGTCCTTCGCCCGAATACCCCTATGCCCCATGCGGGCAGCCAGGGCTCGGAGGCTGTCGCCTACCTGCGGGTCAGTCGCCAGACCATCGATGACTTCCACCACTTTCATCAGCGGCACAGGGTTAAAAAAATGAAAGCCAGCGATGCGTTGGGGAAGTCGGCAATTGCGAGCAATGCTGGTGACGGAGAGCGATGAGGTGTTGGTAGCCAGAATGCAGTCATCGGCAACCACGGCTTCCAACTCGGCGAGCAAGCCCTGCTTGGCGTCGAGGCGCTCGATAATGGCTTCCACTACCAGGTCGACGTCGCTCAGTTCCGTAAGGGCGCTCGCCACTTGCACGCGGGAGAGCGTGGCCAGCGCATCGGCGTTGGCAATCTTGCCTTTGTCGACCAGCTTGTCCAACGTGCCTTTCAAGCTTTCGCGGGCGCCCTGCGCAGCGCCTTCGCGACTATCAAACAGCGTGACGCGAATGCCCGCCTGAGCGGCGATCTGAGCAATACCTGTACCCATGACTCCGGCGCCAACAACCGCCATCCGGTTAATTTCACGTGTCATCGCTCATTCTCCTGAGAAGATCGCTTTGCGTTTTTCCAGGAAGGCTTGAGCGCCCTCTTTCTGGTCGCTCGAATCGAATAGCAATTGGAAGGCCTTGCGCTCCAACACCAGCGCGCTCTCCAGCGGCAGGTCAGCACCGGCCAGCATCACTTCTTTGATCTGCGCGACGGCTAGCGGCGGCAAGGCGGCGATTTCAGTGGCCAGCTCTAGTGCACGGACAATGGTCTGCTCGTCGCCCACCACTTCACTCAGCATGCCCATGGCCAAGGCTTGCTGGGCCGAGACCAAGCACCCGGTAAGGGCAATGCGCATTGCCTGGAACTTGCCGACCGCGCGGATCAGACGCTGAGTACCGCCGGCGCCCGGCATCAGGCCGAGTTTGACTTCTGGCTGGCCAAAGCGCGCCGACTCGCCGGCGACGATGATGTCGCAGTGCATGGCCAGCTCACAGCCGCCGCCAAGGGCGAAACCATTCACTGCAGCGATGACCGGCTTGGGGCAGCGGGAGATGGCTTCCCACAGCAGCTCGGTATGGCGCAGGTACATTTCAATCGGGCGCGCTTGGGCAAACTCGCGGATATCGGCTCCGGCCACAAAACAGGTGTCACCGCCGGTAAGTACAATCGCCCGCACCTGCCCATTGCGAGCCAGTGCCCGAAAGTGCTCGGCGAGTTGTTCACGCACCGCGCTATTGAGCGCGTTCTTGGCTTCTGGCCGGTCGATGCGTACGACGGCAACGCCGTCTTCTCGAATTTCCAGGTTCACTACAGATTCAGGTTCGTGACTCATACCCACCTCTAAACACGTTTCGCTATACGAAATTGCATTTCGTATTTACGAGATATCATAGGTAGGGTCGCGAATTCATGTAAATCAGAAATCTGAACTATTTTATTATTTCTTTATTAATCAATATATTATCTATCTAAAAATGAGCGTTTTGCATTTCATCTCGGCTCAAATATAATTTCGCCTGACGAAACGTACTTTTATTTGCTTGCAATTTCCAAAAATGAGGTTCTACCATGGCACGCAACAAAGCGGATCAGCAGAAGGCTGAGAGCAGCACTGGAGCGGATGAAATCGCTTTACTGAAGATGGGCATGCTCGACCCGGCCAGTGCGTCGAGTGAGGACGAAACCAGCGGCCAGTTCGTGACTGCGCTGGCACGTGGGCTGGAGCTGATGCGGTGCTTTACCCCGCGCGACAACGTGCTGGGCAATCAGGAACTGGCGCGGATGACCGGGCTACCCAAGCCGACCGTGACGCGCTTGACCAACACCCTGATGCGCCTTGGCTGCCTCAAGCGTGAGGTGCACTCGGGCAAGTACCAGCTGGATGTCGGTGTGCTGGGGTTCGGCTACGCCATGCTGTCGAATCTGTCGATTCGCTCGGTGGCGCACCCGCTGATGGAAGAGCTGGCCAATCACGCTCAAGCCGCAGTGGCAATGGCGGCCCGGGATCGCCTGCAGATGGTTTACCTGGACGTCGTTCAGGGCCAAGGCAATACCACGATGCGGCGGCAGATCGGCAGCTACTTGCCACTGGCGCAAAGCTCGGCGGGACGCGCATGCCTGGCGGCGATGCCAGAGAGCGAGCGAGAGTTTCTCCTCGACCACATGCGCCAACGCGAAGCAGCACAGTGGCCGGTGATCCGCAAGGGCCTGGATCGCGCGTTTCGCGATTACACCGATTACGGCTTTTGCCTATCGATCGGCGAGTGGCACCGCGACGTCAACTCAGTCGCCGTGCCGCTGTTACACCCGCAGTTCGGGTTACTGACCTTCAACTGCGGTGGACCGAGCTTCCAGCTTCCACGGGACAAGCTCACTGACGATATCGGGCCTCGCCTGATCAACATGGTTAACAACATCGGCGCCGCCGCTCGGTAACCCTTCAGGGTGACGGTGCACCGTACTACATCGGCCCACTTCCGGGCCCAGAGGAGCGCACATGATCCGTGATACCGAAACCCTGCAGATTCTGCTGGATTCTCTTCGCCAGTTCGTCGGTGAGGTACTGATTCCTCGGGAAAACGAGGTGGCTGAAACGGATGCGATCCCTAAGGACATCGTCGATCAGATGCGCGAGATGGGCCTGTTCGGGTTAACGATTCCGGAAGCCTATGGCGGCCTGGGCGTGACTATGGAGGAAGAGGTAAACATCGCCTTCGAGTTGGGTCGCACCTCACCGGCTTTCCGTTCCTACATCGGCACCAACAACGGCATTGGCTCAATCGGCATTTTGCTTGACGGTACAGAGGAGCAGCGCAACCAGTACCTGCCGCAACTGGCAAGCGGCGAGCTGCTCAGCTCGTTCTGCCTGACCGAGCCAGATGCCGGCTCCGATGCGGGCTCGTTGAAAACCAATGCTGTGCGTGACGCTGACAGCTACATCCTCAACGGTACCAAACGTTACATCACCAACGCGCCACACGCGGGCATTTACACGGTGATGGCCCGTACCAACCCGGAAATCAAAGGCGCCTCCGGTATCAGCGCCTTTATCGTTGAGCGCGGCACACCCGGCGTGTCGCTGGGCAAGACGGACCACAAGATGGGCCACAAAGGCGCCCATACCTGCGACGTGATCTTTGAAAATGCGCGAGTGCCCGCCAGCCAGTTGATAGGCGGCGTCGAAGGCGTTGGTTTCAAGACCGCGATGAAGGTGCTGGATAAGGGCCGCCTGCATATCGCTGCACTGAGTGTCGGCGCAGCCGAACGCATGCTGGACGATGCCCTGCACTATGCGCTGGACCGCAAACAGTTCGGCCAGCCCATCGCGGAGTTCCAACTGATCCAGGCGATGCTGGCTGATAGCAAAGCCGAAATCTACGCGGCCCGCTGCATGGTGCTGGATGCCGCGCGCAAGCGCGACGAGGGCAAGAACGTCAGTACCGAAGCCTCCTGCGCGAAGATGTTCTCCACCGAGATGTGCGGTCGTGTCGCCGACCGCTGCGTGCAGATCCACGGTGGCGCCGGCTACGTCAGCGAGTACGCCATTGAGCGCTTCTACCGTGACGTGCGGCTGTTCCGTATCTACGAAGGCACCACACAGATTCAGCAGGTGGTTATCGCCCGTAACATGATCCGCGAAGCGCAGCGGTGACACGGCACCTGCTCTGACACCAGTTGGGCTCCAGTCGCGCCGAGACTCAATAGCGCCACATCCTGGCTTCAAGGTAGTTGTTCGACATGAGTGCGTGTTCCACTGGTGTGGTCCCGAAAGCCTCAGCCTGCGAGCTTCCCGTCAACCTACCCCCAGATGAACTGCGGGGTAGCTGCACGAAACTGGAATTCCAACTACGCCACAGTAGGTCGCACAGCACAGTGCAGGCGCTGCCAGCGGCAACGATGAGGCTATAGGGAAAAGTCGAGCTGGCAATACCAGCAAGATTCACCTGGCGGTGGACGCCCACGGCTTGCCCATCGAGTTTGAAATCACAGGTGGCCAAATCAATGACTGCACTCAGGCACCCGCGTTGATTTCCAAGCTCCCGGCGGCAGAAACCATCGTCGCGGATAAGGGCTATGACAGCGAGAGAATCCGGGAGCAGGTTGAGCTACAAGGGGCCAAGGCCGTGATCCCGAGAAAGCGTAACTCCGTGAAAGGCAACGCGGATCTGGACAGAGGTCTTTACCGCAATCGGCACCTGGTGGAAAACGCCTTTGCCCGGCTGAAGCATTACCGGGCGGTGGCATCTCGATTCGACAAGCTCAAGAGAAATTACGAGAGCGTGGTGGCCATGGCCTGTGCCTTCCTATGGCTACCCATGTGAAATGGCAACAGCCCCTAGCGGTACTTAGCAACTGTTGATCGCCGGTGCGCCGGTAAATGGCGGGCTGATTGGAGAAATAATTTCTACATATAGGCGATTTACAGCGTGTTTATCGCCTTCTGTATCTCTCCTATTCTCTCTCGACTGCTCTGCTGCATTGATTGGCTGAGCCCGGACTGACCGCATGGTTAGCCCTAATCGCGCTAAACCCAACCTGAATAGAGGATCACTCCATGCCCGTTGTACGAGTCAGCTGGTTCGAAGGAAAAGACCACGCCGCGAAGGAAGCTGTCGCTGCAGAAATCACCCAGAGCATCGTGAAAAACACCGGTACCGATGCCAATTACATCTACGTCATTTTTGAAGACGTGGCGCCATCGGATTGGGCCGGTGCAGGCAAGCTGTTCGGCGACGATCCGAAGAAGACCTAAGGTCATTCGGCGTTAATGGCCAGTGGGCTGCAAGGAGTGTTACATCTTCTTTGCAGCCCGGGCTTGGCTCTTTTGTGCTGGGTAGCCGGACTCCCAGTCGACCTGCTCAAACTGTTCGACCAGAAAATTGATAAATGCCCGCACCTTGGATGCCAGGTGTTTGCGGGTTGGGTAGACGGCATAAATACCCAGTTCTACCGAGCGATACTCCGGTAGCAACTCCACCAGATCACCCCGCCGAAGATCCTCACTTACCATAAAGCTTGGCTGCAGCAAAATGCCGCCAGCAGTCAACGCAATAGATCGGCATGTATCACCGTTATTGCAGCGAATGACCGAACGCGTGTTGACCTTATGCTCGCCATCGGGCCCGGTAAAACTCCATTCGTTCCCACTGGAAAAGTTGCTATAGGCAATCACCCGGTGCTCGGCCAGGTCTTGCGGCACTTCTACTGGTGCATGGCTTTTGATGTAGCTCGGGGCTGCACACAGGCGCATCCGCGTGCTGGCAAACCGGCGCCCCACCAGTGAAGAGCTTTCCAACCGGGCGATGCGCACCGCGACGTCATACCCCTCCTCCACCAAATCGACCTGGCGATCGTTCAGGCTGATATCCAGCTCAATCTTCGGGTTTTGCTCCAAAAAGGCAGTCCACAGCGGCGCCAGGTGCAACACACCAAAACTCACCGGCGCATTGACCCGCAGCACGCCGGCAGGCTCATGGTTGCCCGAAGAAACAGCGCTTTCCGCCTCCCCCATCAACGCCAGCACTTCCCGCGCTTGCTGGTAGAAAACCCGTCCTTCTTCGGTCAGTGATAAGCGTCGCGTGGTGCGTTGCAGCAGGCGTACGCCCAGGCGTTCCTCCAGCGCATTTACATGCCTGGAAACGGCGGCCTTGGACATTTCCAGCGCATCGACGGCACCGACAAAGCTGCCCTTGTCGACCACGGCGCAAAACACCTGCATCTCCAACGCGCGATCCATTATTGCCTCACTTATCGGAACTATAAGTCACATTAAATCATGTTTATCTCGTAAATCGAATCTTTAAACTGGATCCCATCACACACAGCACGAGGCAAAAGACATGAACATTACCCTTATCGGTACCGGCAACATGGGCTCGGCTTTCGCTCAACAGTTGTCCCAGTTTGGACACCATGTTCGTATCACCGGCCGTGATCTGGACAAGGCGCACGCCCTCGCCGCGCAGCATCAAAACGTCGAAGCATTCGCCGCTGATCAGGCCCTTGGCCAGAACGAAGTGGTGATCGTCGCCACTGCTTACCAGGACGCCTTAACCGCGCTGAAAAGTCTGGGCAGTCTCGAAGGCAAAGTGGTCATCGACATCACCAACCCGCTGACAGCCGACTACATGGGTCTGACCATCGGCCACAGCACCAGTGCAGCGGAGGAAATCGCCAAGGCGCTGCCAGGTGTGGAGCTGGTCAAGGGCTTCAACACCCTGTTCGCCCAAGTGCTGGCCAGCGGTCCCACATTTGCCAACGAGCAGCAAGGCAGCGTGTTCCTGGCCAGCGATAGCGCACGAGCCAAACAAACCGCCGTTGCTCTTGCGCAAAGCCTGGGTTGGAAAACCGTGGATGCCGGCGGTTTGGTAAACGCGCGTTATCTGGAAGCGTTGGCCGGGTTGAACATCTACCTCGGCTATGGCGCAGGGCTCGGCACGCAGATCGCGCCGGTCTGGCTCAATCGTTAATTCCCACTTACCCAATGCCTGGCGCCACGGCCGAAACAGCTGTGGCCCCGGGCAACCCACACTCCCCGTATTGGAAAACACCCATGACCGCCGCTAGCCGCACCCTCCCCTATGCCGCCCTGGTACTACGCCTAATCCTTGGCGTGATGTTTCTCGCTCATGGCCTGACCAAGCTGCTGGTGTTCACCCCGGCCGGCACAGCAGGTTTCTTTGAGTCCGTTGGCTTCTCCGGCTTTCTTGCCTATCCGGTCATTGCCTTTGAAGTGGTCGGCGGCCTGTTCCTGATCCTTGGTGTACTCGCTCGCTGGGTAGCGGCCCTAGCCACCGTGCAACTGCTGGTGGCAGCAAGCGTGCACTTCGGTAATGGCTGGAGCTTCACCAACGCCAATGGTGGCTGGGAATACCCGGTCTTTCTGGCATTCACTGCACTGGCCTTGGCGCTGCTGGATGACGGAGCCTTCGCCTTGAAACGTTCAGCACGTAACTAACCGCTCGCTGCTTTCGGCCAGGTTGCCTTTGCCGGGTTCTCGCCAAACTTGGCAAGGGTAAAATCCAGAAAGCTTTTCAGCCTTGGTGTCATGCCCCGGTCCGGCGTACGCAGCACATGAAAGGGTCGAGTGGGCATGGGATATCGAGGCAGTTGGACGATCTATCCGCTTGGCTTTCAAGTCTTAAATAAACAAGGTAATCCCCCGGCTTAGCCGAGGGACTCCTTGAGGTTGACCGTGTGATGCGGTCATCAGGAACCTTCTATCTCGACCAAGAGATAGGGGTACCCAATGAGAGATTACCAAAGCCTTGCTCACACGAAGTGGGACTGTAAGTACCACGTTGTATTCATCCCGAAGAGGCGTAAGAAGGCGATCTTCGGAGCGATCCGCAAGCACCTGGGGGGAGGTGCTACATGAGTTGGCGAGGCAGCGTGAGTGCCGGATCGTGGAGGGTCACTTGATGCCAGAGCCGAGCCCGAACGATAATTTCAAGATGGAGCCGGACTAATGCGACGCGTCGTTCAGCCGACGCGTATCCGGACTTTCAATCCGTAATTCACTAACCCACCGACTTCAGTCGGTGGTTGTTTAGTGCTACCACCGGCGTAGACGAACTGATGATTGATGCGCGCATCTACGACCCGACGGCGCGTTGCCGTTCGTATCAACTGGCAGCGGAATCGATTGGAGATCTGCTCACTCACTGACAGCGTGCGCGCCGGTGACCTTCAGGTCACCCGTGCGGAACACACGTGCCAGGTAGTCAAGGGTTCAGAGGATATCGTCCACCACGCCGCCATCGACCCGCAGCGCAGCGCCGCTGGTGGCTGACGCCTGGGTGGAGCAGATATAGACGACCATATTGGCGACCTCATCGACCGTGGCCGCACGTTGAATCAACGAGGTGGGACGGTGGGTCATGACGAATTCGGCAGCGACGGCCTCCAAGGATTTGCCGGAGCGGGCAGACTCTCCTTTGAGCAGCTCAGCCAAGCCATCAGACAGTGTCGGGCCTGGCAGCACGCTGTTAACGGTTACGCCGCTGCCGGCCACACGTTTGGCCAAGCCACGCGACAACGCCAGTTGCGCCGTCTTGGTTACGCCGTAATGAACCATATCGGCCGGGATATTTCGGGCTGACTCCGAGGAGATAAACACCACCCTACCCCAACCTCGTTGGACCATGGCTGGAACCAACGCGCGGCTCAGGCGAACACCGGACATTACGTTAGTTTGCCAATAGTCTTCCCAGCAGTCGTCATCGGCCTCGAAGAAATCGGCCAAACCATAGATGCCGGCGTTGTTGACCAGAATGTCGATGGTGGGAAGCGCAGCTGTAAGAACGCCAACGCCGTCGGCATTGCCCAGATCAGCCGCGACTCCGCTGAAGGTGGCCTGCGGTACCGCTTCGCTCAAACGTGCCAGGGCTTTTTCGACCGAGCTGTCACTCCGCCCGTTGATGATCACGATAGCGCCGGTGAGCGCCAGGCCATGGGCAATGGCGAAGCCGATGCCGCCTGTGGAGGCAGTAACCAAAGCGGTCTTGCCGGCAAGATTGATGTGCATGCGTATTGACCCTCTAGCGCCAGGTAGTACCCGGCAGGTTAGATCGGTTGCTGAATAGTCAGCGGTCTTGTCCGCCGGCTACTGACTGGCGGTGTCAGGTCCGGGTAAACCCATCAAACGGATTCATGTACACCGCGCCAAAGGCATCCAGGTGCTTGCGCGTCGGCGCGTCTGGGTTGCCATAAACTAGCAGGCTGGTGATTTTCACCAGCTCGAGAAACTTTTCGCCGAACGGCGCGAAGGTTTCTTCAATATGGTTAACGACAGCATCGGCACGGTAACGCTCGATAATGTGCACCTCAGTGCGAGCCTCGTTGACGCTGTATTCGTACATCAAGGTGCCAGGCTCTTCGCTCGTAGCGGCGACAATCTTGGCAACCAGCGTTTTAAATTCAGGGAAGTCTTCCGGAGCCAGGCTTAGGGTAAAAATGCTGATGACTTCGTCTTTCATGGGGCGTCCTCACAGAAGTAAATGACCAACCCCATGCGATAGATGCAGAGGGTTGCTGAGTCAGCAGCCATGCTAAGGTAGAGCAGCAAGCTGATAAACAACCTTGAAATCACAGATAGGTAGCGTAATTTGCTACCAACTCTTGCGCCTAGGAAAACGGCAATGACCTCCGAAGATTCCTTCAGCGGCATCCATATTTTTCTCGCCACCGCCCGCTCTGCGACCTTCACAGAGGCAGCCGAGCGCCTGGGGCTGTCCAAGTCGGCCGTAGGTAAGGCGATTGCACGGCTGGAGGCACGGGTGGGTACCAGCCTGTTTTATCGCTCGACCCGCCGCTTGTCCCTGTCTCCGGATGGCGAGGCCTACTTCACCGTGTGGTCCAATGCGCTGGAGGAGATCAAGGCCACCGAGAGCAACCTCGGCAACAAGTTAGGCGTGCCCACAGGGCGCTTGCGGGTGGACATGCCGGTCGCGTTCGGTAAACAGGTGGTACTGCCGGTGCTACTGGAGATGAGCAAACGCTTCCCGCAGTTGCAACTGACCTTGACCTTTAGCGACCAACTGGTGGACCTGACGGAAGAAGGTATCGACCTGGCCATTCGTTTTGGCAGCGTCGACAACGTCCCCGGCCTGGTGGCCAGACGCCTGACGTCACACCGCTGGGTAACCTGTGCAGCGCCGGGTTATCTGGAAGAATATGGTACGCCGTTGACGCTCGAGGACATGGGCCAGCACCGCAGCATCGTCGGCTATCGCCGCGGCAGCCTAATGCCCTGGAAAATGGCCCAGGCCGGGCAATCCTTGAAGTTCTCGCCACCACCGACCTATCAGTTTGACGATGCCGAAGCGATGATTGAAGCCACGCGAGCCGGCCTCGGTATTTGCCAGATGCCGCTCTGTCTATTTGAAAAGGACATCGCCCAGCAGGTTGTTGTTACGGTACTCGAGCCCTTTGAACCGGCGCCTGTCGAGGTCCACGCACTATGGTCGAAGAGCAATCATCTGCGGCCCAAAATTCGTTACCTGGTCGACGAGTTATTGAAGCTGTATGGCCACAGCTAACGGCAGAACGGACAGCTACTGCGCGACCTTGGCGCGGGGTTGATCAACGCCAGCCCCATTAACTCAGGGTGCCACTCAGCAGCCATAGCGATGAGCGCGGACTGATCTGTAACAAAGCCAGGGAGCCCCCAAATACTAGAGCCCGCCGACCAGGGATCTACTCACCAACCTGCGTTCTGGCCAGGCGCAGGGGGCAATATTGGCACCTTGATGTGTAGCTCAGCGCTCCGGCTGGCAGCGGCCTGAAGAGTCGACAAGTGACCGCCAATTATCCCGGTTTTCGAGATAGTTATTCACCAATATCTGAGTTTATCTCCAAAATCGAATCTATAAACTTTGAGCCATCCCCAGCCAATCAGTGCGCTGTGGGTAGGCAGGTCAGTGAGCGGCGCACACGCTTTGCAACGCCGATCAGTCCACCTCTTGCTGCTGCGGCCCCAATATCTAAGCAGGATTTCAACCATGAGTCTGGCCTATCCAGTGTTGTTCGTGTCCCACGGAGCACCAACCTTTGCCATCGAACCCGGCCAGGCCGGGGCACGCCTGGCTGAGCTAGGCCGAGCGCTGCCACGGCCTAGCGCCATCGTAATCGTCTCTCCTCACTGGATGACCCGTGGGAGCGTGCGTGTAGGCAGCAGCAAGGCGCCGGAAACCATTCACGACTTCGGAGGCTTTCCGCAAGCACTGTATCGCCTGCAATACCCTGCAACCGGCAATCCTGCATTGGCCGAGCAAATCTGCAACCTGCTTTCCCGCAATGGGATTGCCGCAACTACCGAATCGAATCGAGGCCTGGACCACGGCGCCTGGGTGCCGTTGCTGCACCTATTGCCCACTGCGGATATCCCGGTGGTCCAAGTGTCCATGCCCCACCCGCTCAATCCATTGGGTGCCTGGCAGCTTGGCCAGGCACTCAAGCCGCTGCGCGATCAGGGCGTGCTGATCATTGGCTCCGGCAGTCTGACCCATAACCTTTATGAGTTCCGTAGCAACTACGGCGACCCGGCTGAGTACGTAGCGCGTTTTTCCGACTGGATCCGTGACGCCCTGCAAGCCGGTGACCTGCCAGCGCTGCTCGCCTACCGCCGCAATGCCCCGGAGGCCGAGCGTGCGCACCCCAGTGAAGAACATTTGTTGCCGCTATTTCTGGCGCTCGGTGCCGCAGGCGAGCACTACGCCGTGGATGTGCTAGAGGGCGGTGTCGCCGACGGCGTACTGGCTATGGACAGCTACCTGTTCAAAAGCCCAACCGCCACTCAGGAGATTACTCAAGCATGAACCTGCCACTAGCCATTTCAGAACTGCAGCAAGAACCGCAATCCGGCCTTGTCTATCGTCGGGTAATCCGTGCTGCTGCCCCTCGTGCACGTCTCCTGCTATTGCATGGTGTAGGCGGTAATGAAACCAATCTGGCAGGCCTTTCCGGCTTTATCCCAGAAGGAATTGAAATATTGCTGGTACGCAGCCGCCTGCAAATCGCAGCTGAGGGCTTTGCCTGGTTTCAGGTAAATTTCACCAACGAAGGCCCGGTGATCGTTGAAGAGCAAGCGGAAACCAGCCGCCAGAAACTAGTGGAGCTTGTAACTGCCTTACCACAAATGCCTACAGTGATAGCTGGCTTTAGCCAGGGCGGTATTCTCAGTGCAAGCGTCGGGCTTAGCGCCCCTCATTGCGTGCTAGGCTTTGGCTTGTTCAGCGGCAGAATTCTCCCTGAGCTGGCACCACACATTGCCAGCGCTCAAGCATTGAGTTCGCTATCGGCGTTTATTGCTCATGGCTATGGTGATAACAAGCTCCCCGTGTCTTGGGCACAAAAAGCGGATGCCTGGTTGCACCAACTGAACGTGCATCATGAAACATACCTGTACGACATGGGCCACGAAATCACCAATGAAGAAGTGGAAGATTTCATTCAGTGGCTGAAGCCTGTATTGAACATCGCCTGAGCGACCTTGATGGTGAACTCCCGCAGTAAACTTACGGAAGTGGATCTACTTCTTAAAGCGTTAGCCAGCCCCCAGCGCCGGTTGATCCTTGAGTGGCTCCGTGACCCAGAGAAACACTTTCCGCAGCAGGAACATGCATTCCTGCTCGGTGTGTGTGCCGGCCAGATTGAGCGCAAGTGCAAGTTGGCCCAATCGACCGTGTCCGATCACTTGCGCACGCTGCATCGCACAGGATTGATTACTTGCCAAAAGCTCGGCCCGATCCATTTTTTTCAAACGCTGCGAATACACCATCGAAATGCTGGTGAAAACATTGAAAGCGATGCTGTAAAGGGGATTTGAGAGCTCTGCCATGACTATTCGCGAGGACACATTTGCATCCATCGATCTCAATTTATTGGTGGTTTTTATGTGTATTTACAAGGAACAAAGTATAACGTTAGCAGCCAAGAGTCTTGGCGTAACACAGCCAGCCGTAAGCAATTCGCTGGTCAAGCTACGTGACAAATTTAATGATCCGCTCTTTACTCGTTCGGGCAGGGGTATTGTGGCAACACCGAAAGCGAAAAAAATTGCTTCTGAATTATGTCCAGCGATGAGACTGATTACAGCCACACTAGCATCGAACTTTAGATAATCCTCTTTGCAGCAGAGCACTATTGGCCTGCTCTAACCTCTCATGACTGGCGGTGTCAGGTGGACTGACAGATGACTGGAGTCTATGTCGCTGGTGGCATCATGTTATGCCGACGCAAGCTGAACATTCCTGTCTGTAATTGAGCAATCATCTGATGGCGAACTCTCATGGTTTACCGTCGCCCTTTCGATACGTATCAATAACACCAGCCACATCAAGGCCAAAGCCCAGCATTGGGTGTAATTGCTCCGCGGAAACAAAGCAGCCATCACCGGAAGTGCTGAATGGCTTGAGGCGGTCAACTGCCCGGCAGTGCAATTGGACGAGGCAAACTCGACAAAGCCTCCGCCTCCAGGCCTGGCACCATCGGCCGCAGTTGCCCGGGGAAAAAGCCGGTGCTGTCCACATAGAGCAGTACCGACTTGGCATCGCGCCAACCGACATAGCCCATCAACGCCTTCTGGTCCCAGCCACTGCGCGTGGCCCAGGTGGCAAAGCCACGGCGTAGGGAGTGGCTGCTATACAACTCGGCGGGCAATCCGGCCGCTTTCAGTACCGCCCGCAGCAGCGGGATGACGCTGTGCGGGTGCAGGCCCTGCTCGCGCAGGTGACCCCAGCGGTCAATGCCGCGGAACACCGGACCGCGGGCGATGCCGGCGACACAGATCCAGTCGTTGTAGGCCTGCACCGGGCAGAGGCGGGCCAGCGCCGGCGCACTGTAGGTCTGTCCCTGGTTGTCACGGTCGCCCTTGCTCCACGGCAGGAACAGCTGCATGCCCTCCCCCGGCCGTACCTGGATGTGCTCGACCTGCAGGCGGCACAGTTCGTCGCTGCGAAAGGCGCGCCAGAAGCCGATCAGCAGCAATGCGCGATTACGCCAGCAGCGCAACAGCTGCGGCAGGTCGCCCTCGTCCAGTGCTTTCTCGCCCGCCCGCTCCAGCCACGCCACGCACTGCTCCAGTTCGCGCAGCTGCAGCGGTTCGGCCTGCTTCTCCGGCTTCGGGTGCAAGGTACGAATGCCCTTGAGGATCTGACGAACCAGCGGGGTCTTGGTCGGATCCGGGAAGCCCTGGCTGACATGCCACTGCGCCAAGGCCGCCAGGCGCAGCTTGAGGGTGTTGCTGGACAACGTGGCGGCGTGATCGACCAAGTAACGCACGATGGCATCGCTGGTCGCCGGCAGAAAGCCGCCCCAGGCGACCTCGAAGTGCTCGAGCGCTTGCCGGTAGCTGCGCCGGGTGTTGGGGCGGGTACCGGCCTGCAGGTACCGCTCGATCTCGTGGCTCATCGACGCACATCCCCTTGATGTACTGGTGAGCGACTGCCAAACGACGAAAAAATCGCCTCACCTTGGATAATTCGTGATTATCCAATTTTAGGTAAGCGTCCATCTAGTGTAAAAACCTTATCGAATATAGTATGTAAATACAGCATATGTATTACAGTACGAAATCGTAGGAGAGCAACATGGCACGCGGCGGTATCAACAAGGCGGTGGTGCAGAAGGCACGCACTACCCTCCTCGCCCGCGGCGAGTACCCGAGCATCGATGCGGTACGGGTTGAGCTGGGCAATACCGGTTCAAAGACCACCATTCACCGTTACCTGAAAGAGCTGGAGGCCGCCGACAGTGGTCGTGGAGCAGTACCGCTTGCTCTGAGCGAGCAACTGACTAACTTGGTGAACCAACTGGCCGACCAATTGCAAGAAGAAGCGCAAGCCGTTGTTGCCGGGGAGCGAGAGTTGTTGGAGCGCGAGCGGATCGACTACCAGCAGCGGATTCGGCAGGCCGAGAGCCGCATCCAACAACTGGAAGGCCAGACAGCGCTCGACGCCGAACGATTTCAGGCCACTGACCATGAGTTGCAACAGTTACGCGAGCTACGGCAGCAAGCCGAGGTCGAGAATGCCCGCCTGCAGCAGGCCAATCGCGACCTGGAGGATCGGCTCAAGGATCGCGATGCACAGATCCACTCGCTGGAGGAAAAACACCGACATGCGCGTAACACACTGGAGCACTACCGGCAGGCCAGCAAGGAGCAGCGTGAGCAGGAACAGCGCCGACACGAGTCGCAGGCGCAACAGTTGCAGCTGGAAATTCGCCAGCTGCAGCAGACGTTGATCATCAAGCAGGACGAGCTGACCCAACTGAATCGCGACAACGCACGCCTTCTCACCGAAGCAAGGCAGTTGCACAGGGACCAGCAGGCCAAGCAACGTCTGCTGGATCAGAAAGCTCAGGCTCTGGAAGCTCTGCAGAGCCAGTTCAGCGCGTCAGAAGCCGTCAAGCTGGTCCTGCAGCAACGCAATCAGAATCTACAGAGCGAACTAGACAGCTTGAGCCAGGCCAAGGTCAGGCAAGGCACCTCTCGGCAGTCGCACAGAGCCCAGCGCGCAACCGCGGCAGTAGATAAAGCGACTCCGCCAGCAAAAAAGCAAACCTGACTGAAACGACTAAGCCGGCAAACCATTGCTTGAGCGCGTGGATCACTCGCCCCGTCGCGCGGAGGCCAGTTGCGACTTTTAATCCAGGATCGTTCAGGTTGGTTTAAGTTCGGACAACTTCGGTAGCAGGTAAGCAGGGTCACAGGCAAGCTGGCATGCAATTCGATACAGCTTCTCTACGGTGATGCTTACTTCACCCCGCTCGATCCGCCCCATGTAGCTGCGGTCGATGCTGCAGGCCAGCGCCAGGGCATCCTGAGAAATTCGGCAGGCCTTTCTCTGCGCTCGGATGCGTTCGCCCAACGCTTTCGCCAACTTATCCATGACCGTCTCAATTCCACTGAGACGGCAATATCATGCGTTTACGGACGCAGAGGCCACGGACTATAATCCGTATTTTTCGCGCTATCTTCTCAGGTGCCGCAATGAAATCAGCCTCGTTCATCTTCGACAGGCGGCTGTATGAGCTGCTTCAGGAGGAAGGCCGCACACGGTTCACAATTCGTGAACTGCGCGATGCCTATGCCAAGCACCTGGATGGCATGACCTATCGCATCGGTGATTTACGCCGCTATGTGTATGAACAGATGCGCCGGATGTTACGCATAGGTTGGTTAGTGCATGACGAACAGCGCCGCGTACGGGGGCAGGTCTACCACCTGCTGCCTACCCCAGCACATCTTCAACTTGAGCTGATCGACAACGGTTTTGAAAACAGTCTTATGTCTGCAAGGGCGGCTGAGCAGGACACAGCGGTACGCGACGTGAAAGCTCTGCCGCTTCAATCTTCAGCCAATATGGATCAGCAGCTGGAGGCACTCCATAAGGAGATCCGTCTGGATTTTCTTTCTTCAATGGGTGAGGCAGAGCGATTCAAGTTGCTTCTGGACGAGATGCCACATTTGCGGGACAAGGTTGAAGGCGAGTACCTGGAGGCCAGGGATCGTAGTTCTCGTCTTTTGGGGCATCTGCGCGCCATCGAGAAGACCCTCAAAACGCTCGCCGCACCACGATGAGTAGATCGCTACGGAGCTGGCAGAACAGCTGCATCACCATGGCGCTGGAGCACTTCACCGTCACGCCGCACTTCTTCTGCCAGGCAACCCCGGGAGCCGGAAAGACGCGCATGGCGGCAGAACTGGTCAGCCAACTGCTTGAGCAGGACAGAATCGATTTGGTGCTGTGCTTTGCGCCGTCCTGCCAGGTCGTGGAGGGTTTTCGTTCGACCTTTGCGGAAGTCCTAGGCAGACGCCTAGATGGCCAGATAGGTGCCGTGGGCGCTGCCTATACCTATCAGGCCATGGAATACCGTGATGAGGGATTCTGGCAGCTGCTTGATGACTACCGGGTGTTCGTGGTCTTCGATGAAATCCACCATTGCGCCGGCCACGATCCGCTGCTCAGCAATGCCTGGGGGCAGCAGATACTGCATCGGATACAGGATCGGGCTGCCTTCACGTTGGCCCTGTCTGGCACGCCCTGGCGTTCGGACGACAAGGCCATCGCATTGGCTCGCTACTCTTCGCCCGAGGGGCATCTGATCTGTGATTACCGTTATGGCTTGAAAGATGCCATTGCCGACGACGTGTGCCGATCACCTCGCATTGTGTTGCTCGACAATCAGAAGGTGAAACTTACGGAAGAGCTTGGCGCGAATAGCTCCGTGAGGCTGTTTCCCAGCATCGCCAAGCTTTTAGGGGAGTCACCTGTCACCTATGAGGAACTTCTGCGTCATGACGAGGTGATCAATCCAATCCTCGATCTTGGCTGCAGCAAGCTGAACGAGCTACGCCAGATCAAACCTGATGCCGCTGGTTTGGTGGTGGCCACAGACATCGAACACGCCCAGCAAGTTGCACTGGCTCTAGAAGCAATGGGTGAAGAATGCCGCATCGTGACTAACAAAACCCAAGATGCGCAGCAGGTGATCAATGCATTCCGGAGCAGCGCCTGCCGCTGGATTGTGGCCGTCGGAATGATCAGCGAAGGCACCGACATTCCCCGCCTCCAAGTGTGCTGCTATCTCAGCCGTATCCGCACCGAACTGCATTACCGGCAAGTGCTGGGGCGAGTGCTGCGGCGCACAGGTGAGTCCGACGACCAGGCATGGCTATTCATGTTGGCGGAGCCAACGCTTCAGGGTTTTGCGGAGCGAATATCGGATGACTTGCCTGATGACCTGGCAGTTTTGAACGATGTGCAGATGCCTGGTTTTACTCCAGGCTCCAGGCCTGAGCCGATGGGCACTTTGGGTCATGTTGAAGGTTTCGACGGTGCGGGGTTAGGTGGTGCAGAACCGGGTATTGGATCGCAGCCTACGAACATCATTTCGCTGGGTGGCTTTGCAATTGAGCCTGCTTACCAGGTCAGCTTTTCCCAGCATTATCGGCAGCAGCTACTGGCTTGTTTTTAATGCTCAGCCAGTCGAGGCTGATCCAATGATGTTGGTGTTCATGAATCCATAACCGGCCGGCGTCGTGTGGAACGTAATCGTGAGGTGTGCATGGAGATTAAATCGCAGGCATTGGTCGATGTCGTTGAGGATGTGATCTGCGACGTGTGCCGCTCTGGCACGCGTATTCCCGGCTATGCTCCCCAATATGGCAAGCTTGAAGCCCAATGGGGATATGGCTCCCAGCATGATGGGGAGCACTACCGGGTGCATCTCTGTGAGCCCTGCTTTTTCAGGGTGCTGAGTGGGTTGCGTCGGGAGCGCATGGTCAATGGTATGTTCGATGATGATCAGCCATTTGCTTCCGAATATTTTGGTCTGGTCAGCAAAGACAACTACTGGGGGAAAAACTGATTGTAGGGTTGAAAATCCATCAGCCGCACCACGTCGAATCGCGGACAAATTAGGGGTAAGCGCGCGGCTTGCCCGTTCTGGTCTCGTAGATTGGAATAACTGAATAAGGAGGTAGCCGCTTTGACCCTTCCGCATGAAAGAACCCGGAGTGTCGTCAAGACCGAAGCTTTTCTCCGCGACCTCTCTCGTAACAGCGAACTACCTGATGACATTCGCAGCCATGCGAAAAGCCTGCTCAGACACTACCCGTCCGCCGATCAAGTTTTCTCGCTGGGGCGCCTCGAAGAGTGCCTGGTAAACGACGCTCAAGATGATGAATATCGGCGAAGAGTAATTGCGTTCCATCAGCCGCTTTTCAGTTCGTCGTTAGACTTCTCGCTATAGGCGTGAACGCCACGATGCTCAGCACTGATCAAGCCCAGTCGGTATCTGCCCGGATTGCGCAACGAGTCAAGCGCCTACCTAAAGGGCAGCCGTTCAGCATCAGGCGTTTCACAGGGCTTGGAACGAAAAACGCCGTATCCAAAGCAATAGCTCGACTGGTCAACCGAGGCGAGCTCGAACGGGTGTATCGCGGAATTTATATGCGCCCGAAACCCGGACGTTACGTTGCCAGGGCTCGTCCCAATCCCTGGAAATTGCTTAGCCTGATTACCAGGCAGAAGCGCTTGTCTCTGCAGATCCATGGTGCCAATGCCGTCAGGAGGTTTGGGCTCAGTACCCAGATGCCGCTCATTCCAATCTATTACACCAACGGAGCCAGCCGTTCAGTATTCATAGGTAAAGCTGAAGTCCGACTGATACATGCGGCCCCGATGGTGATGCAGCATGCCGGGACTGAGGCGGGGATGGCTATCAGTGCATTGTTTTATCTCGGTAAAGAGTACGCGATCCACGAACACCACCTATTGACCGCTGGGTGTTTCGTTTAGCGAGGCAGGGTCGGTGTGCAGTTCCACGGCAGCAGCGCGTCGTAGTCCTCGACGGCCTGGGCCTGAGGCAGTCGTTCGAGGACGTGGCGCAGGTAGGCGTAGGGTTCCTGGCCGTTGGCCTTGGCGGTTTCCACCAGGCTGTAGAGCTGGGCGCTGGCGGACGCGCCCCGGGGCGTGTCGCTGAACAGCCAGTTCTTGCGGCCGATAACGAAAGGCCGGATGGCCCGCTCGGCCGCGTTGTTGTCGATCGGTAAAAAGCCGGCTTCGACGTAGCGCACCAGGCGGCTCCAGTTGCTGGCCAGGTAGCTCAGCGCCTTGCCCAGGGCATTCTGCGCGGTGACCTGGGGCTGGGTTTTCTCCAGCCAGGCGCGTAGCTGCGCGAGCAGCGGCACGCTGTGCTGCTGCCGCCCGGCCTCCCGGGCTTCGTCGCTCGCCGCCTTGAGGTCGCGCTCGATGCCGTAGAGCTTGTTGATCAAGCCCAGGGCGATGTCGGCGCGCCCGGTCTTGCCCTTGGGTTGCACCTTTTGCGCCTCGACGAACTTGCGCCGCGCATGGGCCCAGCAGGCCAGGCGTTCGACGCCGTCCCGCGCGGCCACGGCGTTATAGCCGGCGTAGTCGTCGGTCATCAGGTAGCCGCGATAGCCCTCGAGCAGGTGCAACGGCACTTCCTGCGCGCGGCTGGATGAGTAGTCGAAGAGGATCACCGGCTTATCCGGCGGGCCGCCGGTTTGCACCCACATCCAAGATTGGCTACTGGGCGCTCGGTCCGGTTCCTTGAGCACTTGCACCCGGGTTTCGTCGCAGTGGATCACGCGGCTGTCGAACAGCTGGTCGCGCAGCAGGTTGAGCACCGGTTGCAGCTGCTGGCCGCACTGGATCACCCAGCGCGCCAGGGTCTGGCGGGAAAGCTCGAGGCCGTGACGGCTCAGCACGTTTTCGAAACGGTGCAGCGGCAGGCCGTCGACGTACTTGGCGGTCAGCAGCGTGGCCAGCAGGCTGGGGCTGGCCAGGCTTTTCTCGATCAGTTGCGCCGGCTTGTCGGCGGTCACCGGCGCGGCTTCGCAGCCCCGGCAGCCGTAGGTTTTACGGATGTGGCGGATCACCCGGATCTGCATCGGCACGATCTCCAGCTGCTCGCTGGTGTCTTCGCCGATGACGTGTTTGCGGCACCCGCAGACGCAGGTCAGCTCATGTTCGGGCAGCTCATGGAGGACCTCGATGCGCGGCAGCTCGGCCGGCAGCGGCCTGCGCTTGCCGCGGCGCTTGAGCGGCGCAACGCCTTCTTCTGCATCGTCAGCGGCCTCTGCCGTGGCCGGGTCGGCCAGGCTTTCGGCCTCGTTGAACATGGCCAGCTGCGGCGAGTCGGGATCGGGGCTCTGCTCGGATTTACGGCCGAACAGGCGCTGGAGCAGCAGCGCATTTTGTTCGCGAAGGTGCTCGATTTGCCCGTCCTTGGCCGTTATTGCCTTGTCCTTTTCCGACATCTGCGCGCTCGCCGCGAGCAGCAACTGCTTGAGCAGAATCGGGTCGTCGGGAAGGGTTTTGGGCATGGTCAGCATGCCGTGGATTATACCGGTTCAGGTCACGAAACGTGGGGTCAGCACCTGGTGCGGGCGGTTGCGCCAGAGGTCGATGCCGTCCAATAACCAGTTCAATTCCTGGGCCGTCAGCACGATGGCCGCGTCACCGGGCTCGGGGTGCGACTTGAAGCGCTCGGCATCCAGGCGCTTGAGCCACAGGCAAAAGCCGTTGCGCTCCCAATACAAAATCTTCACCCGATTGCGGGCGCGGTTGAGGAAGACGAACAGCACTGGGTCGAACACGGCGACCTTGATATCCAGTTCGACCAGAGCGGCCAGACCGTCGATGGATTTTCGAAAGTCCACGGGTTGGGGGTAGAGGTAGACTTTTTCGACCTTGGCATCGGGACGCATCATGCCGGGTAAGCTCCAGAGGGAATCGGGAGCTCAGCATCCGGCCTCAGGCCGCGGGTTTGAAGGTGGGGTTCATGGCGCGGTTACGGTAAAGAAGGCGCTACTCCAGAATGCACTGCTGCGATTAAGAAAGCGCTTAGGCCTGACGACTTAATCAAATTGATGACCAGTAAAATACCGAAGTGGATGCGAATTGCGTTGGATTGCTAGCCCGCCATCCTCATATGTAGTCCGCCAATGGCGAGAAATTTATTTCCTTCAGAGCTACTTACATTTCAGGGGTCAAACCCGCAACAAAGCCATCAAAACGCGCCTGGCTTGAGTATGGAAGCCGACCAATCCTAGACAGAAGATAATCATAATCGCCAATAGAACTATAATTTGCACATCTAAAACCTAGCTCTAGGTTACTGAGACCGAAATAAGGAAACAAATCATCCACCATGCAATCAAGACGCCCAACCTCTTCATCAGAGAGAATCCCAAGCACCTTACCAGCTAAAATCACCCCACAAACCCTTTGATTTACATCAACTTCATTAACGCCATTCTCAAGTAGCCAAGAATAATCTTTTCGATAACGCCCTAGTCTCAGCTTAAAAGCAAACGTAAACGACCAAGACAGTCCGCCTGAATTATGGAGGCTGGGAGCCTGTGTCAATAACTCAAAAACAAGATCAAAGTATGCAGTTGAAGCAACATCAGCACCTGCACTATCCACCCTCGCTTCTTCGCTAGAGCCATACCATTCAAATACTTGGATTGCAAGGTCATAAAGAGCTTTCTGCAAACTCTCGCTCTCCCACAAATTATAGTTTCTAGTACCTTGATATTGGTGGTAGGGGTATTGCGAAAACTCAGAGAATGCTCGCCAGCCTCTACCAATAGGATCACAGTTAAACCTAATACTCGACAACTTTTTCTCATGGAGCGGACAGAATACGCAAACGGCACTGCACCAGCTCCGCCGCCAATATGGAAGAATATTATTTTTAATATCATCCATTATACAATCCCGACAGTAAAATCGACGACTTTGCCATGACAAAAGCTTGCCAGGCTTCTTATCAAAGAATCGAAAATAGTCATCCTGAGCGAGATTCAGCCTCGATGTAACATCTTGGACATAACTAGAGCTAATATCAAAATCCGGATCCTCATAAACTAATTCACCACACCTATCAGACTCAGCCTTTACGCTGACTCCTTCCAATGAGAACCTCACCCAAGGAAACTTTATCATGCACCTATATATCCAGGATGAAAAGCACTCGTCCACGCTGGCGGGGCATAAATCAAGGAGGCGCATTAGTAACTCCATGGCGTCGAAATAGCTTTTACCAAAGAGCCTATGGTGATGCGTTCCTCTCCCGACTTTACTGCGTAGCATGCAGCAGATTTAATTGAGTTCATAATAGAGTCCATTCGCCCACCGGTATTCTCTAAAAGAAACCCAATAACCTCAGCACCATCAAGGTTTGACGGCCTTCTTAATGGTAGATTTTGCTCAACCCCCGCCAGAAACGATCTAAAAGACTCGCTTTCTCTCCAGTCATCAATCTGGACGCTATAAAATCGCCTAGAGAACTGTTCATCCATACTCAAAGCGTTCTTGGCGAGATTAATGCCGAAACCTATTATTGATAATCCATAAGTATTATTGGATAGCGACTTCAGAATGGACAAATTTTTAAGTTGTTCTGGCCTCGCCACCAGCATTGACTCGTGCAGCTCATCTATAATCAGAGCCTTTATTTTTCTCAACTTTATCACTTCGGCCAGTTCCGCCGGAAGCGTGGCTTTCCTAGGGTGTCCGAACTTAATCAGCCCATGAGGGAGGCCTAGTGCCGAAACAAGCAACTCACCAAACTTTAGATTAAATGGGTTCGCAACCATGTCTAGAAAGACAATTTGGTTAGAGAGTGCTTCAGAATTCCTTATCTGCTGAATGATTGAGCTTTTACCGGCGCCAGGAGCACCGGTTACAATCATACACGGCGCCTGCATTCTTCTAGGAACGGCCAGTAGATTTTCAACCATCTTTAAAATGCTGTTTGATTGAGGGTGGTCAATGTAAAAACTATCTCGCTGTATAGCGGCCAACCGCATGTCGTCAGATGAACATGCCAGTTCCCTAGCGCTCTCCGTTAAGTGCTCATAAGAACTCATCAAGACCTCCTAGAATAGGGCGTCGCCTTTTTCGAGTAGTCAGGTTTTTTGATTTCTTCATCTGACCTATCTGGAGCAGTCGCTGATATAGTCTCGTCAGCGATCCATGTGCTGGTCTCATGCTCGAATTTGGCAGCAATTATTTTTCTCGCTCGCTTTGTCTTCGTTACTGCCCCCTTCACTATCTGCTCATTTTTTTGTATCAAATCTATCAAAGCATGATCTTCCAATGCTCCATCTGGTGTGACGCCTTCTTTTCGCCTAAACTTCAATAGCGCCCTGTGTTCCTCATATGCAAAGTCACTAGTCGTTACATCCGAAAAGTACAGCGGAATATATCCTCCATCCAACCTTGCCCATATTGTCGCCATTGAGTGCGGATCGTACTTAATGACCACTCTCTCTTTACCTATATGGGGAGTTAATCCAGGGCTCCAGTACCATTTACCATTTAGAGTCACGCCCTGGGGGTGGATTTTTCGACTCATCTCCGGCATGAAGTCAAGACGAAACGTCCATGGATCGGAAATTATCGGAGGATGAGTAACGTTGTTTTCGGAATCAACAAAATGCGACTTCCACTCCGCCGCAGGAGAGCGGCCCAGCCCTTTATGCTTACGCCCATGATAAATAGCGACCTGCCCTGCAAACCATTGGCAAAATTCCTTGAAGGTCAGTGCAGAATTTTTCTCACTATCATAACCTCTGCGGCTAACAGGATTGGAGTGAGTAGTACCGGGCAAGAAGTGCACATAATCGGTCATCAGTGTGCCGATCAAACGCTCAACATGACCTCCATAATGCTTCGCCCCAATTGGCCGCCATTTCAAGCCAATCTTGTGTAGCACACATGCACGCTGAAATTTAACGGTCTTGAACTCACTTGCGTTATCCATGTGCAAGAGTTTTGGAACCCCATAATATGGATGTAGACCTGCGCTCACTCCCAGTCTTTTAAGGAATTGATTTTTAGGAAGTGCGGCATGCGCTACAGCACAGGCAACAGAGAGGCTAGATGGCGGGTATAGACTTAGATAATAACCAAGAATAACCCTGGTCTTGAGGTCAATGAGGACAGTTAACCAGGGCCTACCTATTGGTCGGCGTGTAATTTGATCGACCAATATCAGATCTACTCTGGTATGATCCATCTGCACCCATTCAAGCGGCAGATGAATTTCCTTTTTACCTGGTCTTGCTGCATATTTTTGACTCGTCGCCTCATGCCCATGCTTTCTCAGATGACGCTCTTTCTCTGGTATATCTTTGAGCCGTGCAGATATTGCCGATCGAGAAGGTGGCTTTAAACCAAGCCTAATGGATAATTCTTCCGCCTTGCGAAAAACCGCAGCTATGGTTGCCGACTTTCCTATGTACGCTTCTTTGATTGCCTGTTTTATTACGTCATCGACATCTTTAATGAGTCTTCTAGAGCCTTTCTTGTTCCCTCTCTTCATCCTTAGCAGAGACGCTGGACCAATTTCTTCATCATAAAACTTAATGTTTCTATAAAAGGTACCATTTGAGACGCCGGCTTGCTCTAGCGCCTGAGTCAAGTTGAGTTCTTTTGCCAAGTATCTCTTTATTAAGTCGAACTGTGACTGAGCGGCCTGCAACTCCTCCAGGGGCACTACCGACTCGCTTGACAGCGACTCAACTTGAAGCAGATTAATATTATCCTCATCCCTTGAGGGTAAATGCTCAATTTCGTCAATATCGACAACTAACTTTTCACTGCTTTTTTTTAGGACAACCTCAATCGTCAAGTTAGGAAGGCATTTATTAACTGTTGCTACATGCCCCCTCGCGACGACAACCAAGCCCTCCCGCAGCAAAATTTGCCCCATGCTCCCTCCCTGCATCCTTCGATAGATCACAGTTCGTTATCAGCGTAGCTGGTCTTTGAAAAATGTAAAAAATACCTTTTAGTTTGTTTTTTTACAGGATATAAAAATCACGTTAGGTTTTTTTATAATAAATTCAATGAGATAGCATAATTACGATATTTAAGAGTCACCTACACTGAATCACCTACGTTGGCTCGCAGACACCTGAAACGCCGGGCTTCATCGTTCCCATGATCCATGTACCCCCATGGGCCCTGAGACCTTTCGCTTGGTCATTCTCTCAACCGCATCTGCAGCTCCGCTTTGCGGTCGACAATCCTAGATGCGCGCAGCGATAAATTTCCGAGATGCCATATGGGTTCGCCTCGAGTCAGCGTCTGCACAACACGACGGATCGTATGGGTTGGTTGTACGTAGATCACGATTTCCTGGATCGACACGATTCTCCGGACTGATTTATTCGGCTGACTCGGCCGCGTCTCGGTAACCAGGTTGAGCACCTTATCGCGATTCTCTTGACCCATGCGTCGGCTCAAACAATACTGTATTCATATACAGTATTTGGTTGCTACTCCATGTCATCCGTGGTCGCGCTTGACCGGTTGATCGACGCTCGCCGCGTATGGCGAGGCCAGGTCGTTTCATCGCCATCGGGCGCCAATTTCTCAACTGGACATCATTTTCTCGACGCCGCACTGCCAGGTGGCGGCTGGCCTACGGCTGCACTCAGTGAAATTCTCACGACTGCGCCTGGCATCGGCGAGCTGAGCTTGCTGTGGCCGACCCTTGCCAGGTTGACGGTTTCAGGCGAGAGGGTGGTGCTGATCTCCCCTCCTCATCTGCCCTACCCTCAGGCCTGGATTCATGCCGGTGTCGATTTACGCCAACTGAGCATCATCCAGGCAGATGGCCGCGATGCCCTGTGGGCTGCCGAACAATGCTTGCGTTCGGGGAGTTGTGGCGCGGTGTTGAGCTGGTTGCGTCAGGCCGATGATCGCTCGCTGAGACGTCTGCAAGTGGCAGCGGCTACCGGACAAACCCTGGCTTTCGCCTATCGGCCGCAGGCAGAAGCGGCCAATCCTTCACCGGCAGCACTACGACTGGTGCTCGACAGCCAGCCAGCACAGCTACGGGTGATCAAGTGCCGCGGTGGTCTACCACCCGCGCAGCCGCTCGCGTTTGCCTGGCATTGAGCCTGCCATGCTCTGGGCTTGCATCTTGTTGCCGCAACTGGCCATGGACGGCGTACAGCGCCACCGCGCCAATCCCGACGAGCCGTTGGTGCTGCTCAACGGCTCGCCACAACGGCGCGTTCTGCAGGCGGTCAACCCGGCAGCCCGAGCCCTGGGGCTGAAACCCGGCCAGTCACTGACTGCAGCGCAGGCGCTGACACGCGGGTTTGCCACGGCAGAATACGATCTTGCGGCCATCGAGCGCTGGCAGCAGTTTCTGGCTGCCTGGGCCTATGGCTTCAGTGCCCAGGTCAGCCTGCACTATCCGCGCTGCCTGTTGCTGGAGGTGCAGTCCAGTCTGGGACTGTTCGGCCCCTGGCCGCGTTTCGAAGCACGTCTGCGCGCCGAGCTTTCGGCGTTGGCCTTCCAGCACCGCATTGCTGTCGCGCCGAATCCGGCAGCAGCCCGAGTGCTGGTCAATATCGGTGATGGGTTGATGGCCAGTGATGAGCGGATGCTCAAGCAGATGCTCGACCCCTTGCCAGTGGATCGGCTCGGGCTATCCGCCACGCTAACCACAGCCTTCAATCGCATGGGGCTCAGGCAGTTGCGGCAGCTGTTGGCTCTGCCGCGTGACAGCCTGGCCAAGCGTTTCCCTGCCGAAGTGCTACGTCATCTCGATACCCTGTCTGGCCAGCGTCCGTTAGCGCTGGATTTCTTCATGCCTGCGGATGTTTTCGATACCCGTATCGAGCTGAATTTCGAAGTGGAATCGCATCAGGCACTGCTGTTCCCGTTGCGCCGGCTGACAGCCGATCTGGCTGCTTACCTGGCCTGTCGTGATAGTGGCGTGCAGCGTTTCACCCTGCATCTGGAACACCGCGCGGGAGCCAATACGCAGATACAGGTGGGGCTGCTCAGCGCCGAGCGTGATCCCAGCATGCTGTTCGAGTTGACACGCGGCCGTCTGGAGCATCAGCAGCTACCAGCGCCGGTGCTGGCCGTGCGGCTGGAGGCGCGTGAATTGCCGACCTTCGCGCCGCAGCATCAGCGACTGTTCGACGAGCGTCCACAGCAGAACCAGCCCTGGGAGCAATTACGCGAGCGGCTAAGGGCGCGCCTCGGTGATGACGCCCTGCATGGCCTGGGGGCCAGAGCCGATCACCGCCCCGAGCATGCCTGGCAAAATGAACCTACCAACCCCTTGCTGCCTCCCTGCGGCCCGCGCCCCGGCTGGCTGCTGAGCGAACCCCAACCGCTGCGTGAGGCCTCGCTGCGCATCCTCTCTGGCCCGGAGCGTATCGAGTCCGGCTGGTGGGATGGCGAGGATGTGCGCCGCGACTATTACGTGGTGCAAACCCGTGCCGGTCAGCGCGGCTGGGCGTATCGCACAGTCGGTAGCGATGGGCCATTGCTGCTGCACGGCTGGTTCGCATGAGCGATTACGCCGAGCTGCATTGCCTGTCCAACTTCAGTTTCCAGCGCGGCGCGTCCAGTGCGCAGGAGTTGTTCGAGCGTGCGGCAAGACTGAACTATCGCGCCTTGGCAATCACCGATGAATGCACCCTGGCCGGCATCGTACGTGCCTGGGAAGCCTCGAAGAAAACCGGGGTAAAGCTGATCGTGGGCAGCGAGGTGCTCATTGAGAAAGGCCCGAAGCTGGTGCTGCTGGCTGAGAACCTGGCGGGCTATCAGGCGCTATGCAGCCTGATCACCCGCGCGCGGCGCCGAGCGGCAAAAGGCACCTACCGATTGCTGCACGAGGATTTCGTCGCGCCGCTCGATGGCCTGCTGGCCATCTGGCTTAGCGACGGCGACACCAGCGCCCTGCCCAGGCTTCGCTCGCTGTTTCCCGAGCGTCTGTGGCTAGGCGTTGCGTTGCATCGTGGCGCGGACGATACCGCGCGCCTGCAGCGCCTGCTCGAGCTGGCAGGCGATCACGACCTGCCGGCCGTGGCCTGTGGCGATGTACACATGCATGCCCGTGGCCGCCGCGCCCTGCAGGATTGCATGACCGCCATCCGTCATCATCTGCCCGTGGCAGAGGCTGGCGCCCATCTGTTTGCCAATGGCGAACGGCATCTGCGCCGAGTTGAGGAGCTGGCCGAGCTGTATCCGCCCGAGCTGCTCGCACAGAGCCTGCGCATCGCCGAACGCTGCCACTTCGATCTCGGCGAACTGGATTATCACTACCCGCACGAGCTGGTGCCAGAAGGTCATGACGCCACGTCCTGGCTGCGCGTTCTGGTGGAGCGCGGCGCTGCTGAGCGTTGGCCCGAGGGAGTGCCGGACAGGGCCCGCGCGCAGCTCGAACACGAGTTGGCGCTGATCGCCGAACTGGAATACGAAAGCTACTTTCTGACCGTGCACGACATCGTCCGTTTTGCCCGCGAGCAGCGCATCCTCTGCCAGGGCCGGGGTTCGGCGGCCAACTCGAGTGTCTGTTTCGCCCTGGGCATCACCGAGCTGGACCCGACGCACAGCCGGCTGCTGTTCGAGCGCTTTCTCTCCCGCGAGCGTAACGAGCCGCCGGATATCGACGTCGACTTCGAGCACGAACGGCGCGAGGAAGTCATCCAGTACGTATTTCGTCGCTACGGTCGAGCGCGTGCGGCGCTCACGGCCGTGGTCAACACCTATCACGGCGCCGGGGCGATACGCGACGTCGCCAAGGCCCTCGGCTTGCCGCCTGATCAGGTCAATGCGCTGGCTGACTGCTGTGGCCGCTGGAGCAGCGGCCCGCCAGCGCCCGAGCGCCTGCTGGAGACGGGGTTCGATCCGCAGAATCCACTGCTCAGGCGTGTGCTGATACTGACTGGCGAGTTGATCGGCTTCCCTCGCCATCTGTCGCAGCATCCGGGCGGTTTCGTCATTTCCGAGCATGCCCTCGATACGCTGGTGCCGGTGGAGAACACGACGATGGCCGAGCGTACTGTCATCCAGTGGGACAAGGACGATCTGGACAGGGTCGGCCTGCTCAAGGTCGACGTGCTGGCTTTGGGTATGCTCAGCGCCCTGCGCCGTTGTTTCAGTCTCATCGAGCGCTACCGAGGCACGCAGTGGACGCTGGCGACCCTGCCCAAGGAAGACCCGACCACCTACGCCATGATCAGCCGTGCAGACACCATCGGCGCGTTCCAGATCGAGTCCCGTGCGCAGATGGCGATGCTGCCAAGACTGCGCCCGAAGGCGTTCTACGATCTGGTGATCCAGGTGGCCATCGTCCGTCCGGGGCCGATTCAGGGCGACATGGTGCACCCCTACCTGCGTCGGCGAAACGGCGAAGAGCCGATCGATTATCCCTCGGATGAACTCAAGCCGGTCTTCGAGCGCACGCTCGGCGTGCCGCTGTTTCAGGAGCAGGTCATGGAGCTGGCCATCGTCGCTGCCGAGTACACACCCGGCGAGGCGGATGAACTGCGCCGCAGCATGGCAGCCTGGAAACGTCATGGCGGGCTCGAACCGCATCGTCAGCGACTCACCTCGCGCATGTTGGAAAAGGGTTACACGCAGGCATTCACCGAGCGGATCTTCCGCCAGATCGAGGGCTTCGGTAGTTACGGCTTTCCCGAGTCGCACGCGGCCAGCTTCGCCCTGCTCGCCTATGCCAGTTGCTGGCTGAAATGCCACGAGCCTGCTGCCTATGCCTGCGCGCTGGTCAACAGTTGGCCGATGGGCTTCTACAGCCCGGATCAGGTGCTGCAGGATGCACGGCGGCATGATGTCGAGGTGCGTCCCGTGGACGTGCACTACAGCGACTGGGATTGCAGCCTGGAGCCCGATGAACATGGCGAGCCGACCATCCGCCTGGGGTTGAGGATGATTCGTGGCATGCGCGAAGACGACGCGCGCCGTATCGAACAGGCGCGCCAGTACGGCACATTCCGTGATGTCGAAGACCTCAGCATACGTGCACGCCTGGATGCATCGGCGCGCGAGCGATTGGCCGATGCAGGCGCGCTCTCCGGCCTGGTTGGTCACCGCTACCAGGCGCGCTGGGCGGTTGCTGGCGTCGAGGAACAGCTGCCGCTGTTCGCAGGCGTGTCTGCGCCGAGTGAAGAAATCCTGAATCTGCCTGCACCATCGCAAGGAGAAGACCTGCTGACCGACTATGCCACGCTTGGCACCACGCTCGGTCCGCATCCTCTGGCCCTGCTGCGCCAGGCGCTGCGCGCGATACGCTGCAAGAGCTCGCGGGAGCTACAGGCAGTTGAGCACGGCCGGCCTGTCAGCATTGCCGGTCTGGTAATTGGCCGGCAAAGGCCGCAAACCGCCAGCGGCGTGATTTTCGTCACCCTCGAAGATGAGTTCGGTCTGGTCAATGTGGTCGTCTGGCACGACCTGGCCGAGCGGCAGCGACGGGTTCTGGTGCAGTCGCAGATGCTGCGCATCGATGGCCACCTGGAGGCCGTCGACGGTGTGCGCCACGTGATCGCCGGGCGCCTGACGGACATGACGACGATGCTGACGGGCCTGGATATACGCAGCCGCGATTTTCACTGAGCCATGATTTGAACCGCCACGCACGGCTGGCTGAGAAAGACGAGAATAAAAAAAAGCCGCACTGGATCACCAGGCGGCCACAAGTCGTCTTAACCAAAGGAGATGAAGTGGAGCCAGGGCGACGGCTTCCGGGAGTGTTGCAAAAACCGCCGCCTATGGAATCTTCATCGGGGAGAAGCCTATCGCCGATCCCCCCGAACACCGCATCGAAGTCGTTGATAGTGATCATCGATCAGCTTGAATAGTGCATCTGCAGACAGGCTGATAACTCTAAGCGCGTCCTCTGGGCCGGGCCTTACCTCGATGTGAGGCGCGTTTAGAACAGCACACCAACACCGGGAGCACCCATGCACAAGAAGCACTGTCTCGCGTTGGCTTGCAGCCTCGCGCTGGGCGGGCCGTTGGCTCATGCCAGCAGCCAGTCCGAAGCCAATGGTTTCGTCGAAGACGCCAGCCTCAATCTGTTGCTGCGCAACGCCTATTTCAACCGTGACTACAAGGACAACACCAACGACGCCAAGACCTGGGGGCAGGGTTTCATCGCCACCTTCGAGTCCGGTTTCACCCAGGGTACTGTCGGCTTTGGCGTCGATGCTTTCGGCCTGCTCGGGGTCAAGCTCGACAGTGGTCGCGGCCGCAACTATCGCGCCTTCTTCGACACCGACAGCGAAGGTCGCCCGGTGGACGACCTGTCCCAGGCCGGCGGTGCGGTGAAACTTCGCGTATCCAATACCGTGATCAAGTACGGCAACCAGTTTCCTTCCCTGCCGGTTCTGGCCCATGACGACAGCCGTCTGCTGCCGCAGTCGTTCACCGGCACGCTGGTCACCAGCAACGAGATCGAAGGCCTGGAGCTGAACGCAGGCCGCTTCACCGCGGACAGCCCGATGGGCGACTCGGCACGCGACCCCAATCGCCTCAAGAGCATTGATGTGCTCGGCGGCAGTTACGCCGTCAGCGACGATTTGAGCCTGGCGGTGTATCACGCCGATCTTGAGGACATGTACAAACGCTACTACGCCAACGTCAATTACAACCTGGCGCTGGCAGCGGATCAGGCGCTCAATTTCGACTTCAACATCTACCGCACCAAGTACGACACTGGCTCGGTGGCCGCAGTGGATCTCGGCGGTGACGGTCAGGGTGATCGCAACACCATCTGGAGCCTGGCGGCCAAGTACAGCATCGGCGCCCATGCCTTCATCGTCGCACACCAGCGCAACAGCGGCGATGCCGGCTTTGCTTATGACTACGGTGATGGCGGCGCCAGCATCTACCTGGCCAACTCCTACTATTCGGACTTCAACCTGAAGGACGAGCGTTCATGGCAGGCCAGCTACGAGCTGGATTTTGCCGAGTACGGTGTGCCGGGGCTGCGTTACAAGTTCGCCTACGTACGCGGTGACAACATCGATACCGGCAGCGACAACAACGGCACCGAGCGCGAGATCTTCAACCAGATCGGCTACACCCTCCAGAGTGGCGCTGCCAAGGATCTGCACCTGCGCCTGCGTAACTCCATCTACCGCTCCAGCACCGACGTAGGGCCGGATCTCAACGAGATCCGTGCCTTTGTCGAATACCCGCTGAGCATCCTCTGATGGTCGCTGCCCCGGCCTTGGCCGGGGCAGTTCTCAGCCGCGCAGGATGTGCGCAACGGCCCTGGCGGCATCCTCGATGGCGCGTTCTTCATAAGGCGCAAAGCCCATTACCAACCCAGGTGGCCTTGCCTCGACGCAGTAGCTCGCCAGTGGCAACGCGTCGATACCGGCAGCCTGCAAACGCACGAAAGCTTCCTGCTCGTTCTCCACCTGCAAATGGCAGGCGATATCCATACCTGCACGAATTTCCGGCACCTCGATCAGCCCTTGCCAGTGCTTGTGCGCGGCTTCGGCGAAGGCATCGGCACGCGCTGCGTAGATCTTGCGCATGCGCCGCACGTGACGGTCGAAATGCCCCTCATGGATGAAATCGGCCAGCACGGCCTGCGCCAGGCTGTTGGCATGGCGCGACATTAGTGCCGAAGCACGGGTGAAACTCTCCACAAGATGCTCAGGCAGCACCAGATAGGCCAGACGAATCGAGGGAAACAGCAGTTTGCTGAAGGTGCCAGCCATGATTACCGAGTGCTCGGCGCCCGGCATGGAGCGCAGTGCCGGAATGGGCTTGGCGATGAAACGGTACTCGCTGTCGTAGTCGTCTTCGAAGATGTAACTGCCCTGCTCCGCCGCCCACTTCAGCAGGGCCAGGCGGCGCGCAGGCGACAACTCGCCGCCCATTGGTGCCTGGCGTGAGGGCGTGACGTAGGCCAGTCGTGCGCCAGGCGCCGCACGTATGCCCTCTTCCACTCGCATGCCTGCTTGATCCACTGGCACATCCACGCGGCTGATACCGGAGATATCCATCAACTGCCGTGCGCCGGGATAACCGGGATCTTCCATCCAGACCTGAGCGTCACCGGGCGCCAGCAAGCGTAGGCAGATATCTAGCCCCTGCTGCACGCTGCCAAGTACCAGGATGCGCTGCGGTGAAACCTGTACCCCGCGGGCGATGGCCAGATAGCCGGCGATGGCTTCACGCAGCTCGGGCAGGCCTGCCGGGTCGGCGTCGAGCAGCATGGTCAGGCGCGAGCTGCGCAACTGCTGGGTGTGCAACTTGCGCCACAGGTCGATGGGAAAGGCGTTGATATCGCCACGGTGAGGAAAGAACGGGCGCACGCCGGTTGGCAGCGTTCGCCGCGAGAAGATTGGCTCGATCTCGGCCAGACGCTTTAGCCAGGGCGTGTCAGGTGCTGTGCGCTTCTCTTGCACCTCGGCCACCACCTTGCGCCGAACGTATCCGGCGTTCAGCGTCGGGTCCGGCAATACCTCGCTGACACGCGTACCACTGCCGGTTCGAGCTTGCAGATAACCTTCGGAAAGCAGTTGCTGATAGGCCGCCTGCACCGTCCCGCGTGCCAGTCCGTAGTACTCGGCCATGGAGCGAGTACTGGGTAGCTTGCTGCCAGCGGGCAGACGCCCGCCCAGAATCGCGCGGCGCAGCGACTCGTATAGCCATCCCTGCAGGCTGACTCCCTCCTCCGGCGTTCCCAGCGGCAGAAAGACCACTTGCGGTGGTGTTTTATCGACTGGCATAGGGCCCTCGAAGTGGACTAATTATTTTTGCAGATACTGGATCAATACCATGATCCAAAACAACCACACAATCGATCCCGCAGCCAACCAGCACTTCTTCTCTTCAACGACTATGGGAATTCACGACATGAAACAGCAGATCCTGATCATCGGTGCCGGCTTCGGTGGTATGTGGAGTGCGCTGAGCGCCGTTCGCCTGCTGGACCAGCACCAGCACCAGCGCCTGGACGTCGCCGTTACCCTCCTCGCTCCGCAAGCGGAACTGCGCGTACGTCCGCGCTTCTATGAAAGCGACCTGAGCACCACCGTTGCATCGCTCGGCCCGTTGTTCGATGCGGTCGGCGTGCAATACGTGCAAGGCAGCGCCACCCGCATCGACGCCGCAGGCAGGCGAGTGATCTACCGTGACGCAAGGGGCGCGCAGGCCGAACTGAATTTCGACCGGTTGATTCTGGCCTCCGGTAGCCAGGTCGCCCGGCCTCCACTGGCCCAGACCGTGTAAAAACGTTGGCATCGTCCTTGCTGTGATTTGATGGATTCAAAATCAGCGGGGGACGCCAATGAAGCGCTTTATCCAGGGAGAGCACCGAGGGCAAAGCACACTGCTTCCC